>Ga0247609_10004087_pt1 | contig 14609 bp, 12 predicted proteins | sample 172DNAGHGlowgp2_FD_193487 | JGI IMG/M metagenome (GOLD analysis project Ga0247609, IMG submission 193487) | Sheep rumen microbial communities from Palmerston North, Manawatu-Wanganui, New Zealand - 1728 DNA GHGlow gp2 | ecosystem: Host-associated > Mammals > Digestive system > Stomach > Rumen ...
CCGCACCATCGCCGACCTCGAAGGCACCGCCGACGTCCTCGACCACCACATCATGGAAGCCATCGCCTACCGCAACCTCGACCGCCCCACCTACCTCGGCACCAACTGAAATTTGAAATGCCTGTATGGCCTTTTTGAGATCTACAGGCATTCCTTATCTTTGTGCCAATTTACGTTAGTTGTTTGGACCAAAAATCAATGAATTTGCTTTCTTTGAGGCATCTTTGCTTGCAGGTTTTGCCGGTTGTTGTGTGGTCGTTTTCTTAGATGACTTTTTTACAGCTTTAGAAGTACGTTTTTTTGATGCCCGGCTGTTGCTGCGTTTTCCTGAAGACGATGATTTATTGTTTGAGGCTTTTTCATCAGTATCATCCCCTACGTAATCATAGTTATCATCTGAGTAATCCCAAACAACCTCGTAATTCTCGTCATCATCAGGATACTCGGCCGCATAGCGATTAATATCATCCATAAGCTTTCTACGGCGTTGATTAATATCATCAGTATAAATCGAGAAAGGATATTTCTCAAGGAACTGAGCATATACCTCTAAGTCTTCTTTTTCTATGGCGTCATAGTATGATAGCTCTTCAAGATTATGGTTCACTTGCTCATAATATGGAGAGTGGGGATACTTTTCCAAATATGATTCATATTCTTCAATTGATTCTCCCAAATCTCGAAAAGCATATTTATAAAGATTGTTGCGAACATCTTCAATATACGGCGACTCAGGAAACTCGTCGATATATTCTTGACAAGCTGCTGCTGTCGGAGCCAAATCAAGATATGCACACTTGTACAGACGTTCCCTGACCATCGAAGTATAATATGAATCGGGATAGTCCTCTAAGTATTGTTTACAAGCTTCTGTCGTATTATCGAGTTTATTATAGGCAAGTTCATATTGCAAGTTTTTAATGCTGGTATAGTGGGTTTCGTCAACGTTTTTGTATTTGGCTAGATAACGCTCACATTCAGATAGTTCTTTTGAGGCGGACACACTATTAAAGGCCACTTTCTCACGTGCTGTCGTCGCCTGTTTAATATATCCTACATCAGAGATGTTAGCAAGTAATCGATCATAAGCCTCCTCGGTGTTTTCTTTGAATGACAGTTCAAGAAGAGCTTTTTCAACAATCGAACGAATTTCATCTACAGAAGTAAAGGCGTTATCCATCTGTAAAAACTGGTTGGCCTCAGAAATGAGCTGATTCTTTTTAATTACATCGCCGACTTCGCTTAATGCAGTCAGATAGTCAGGACGAGCAGAAATCTCATTATTCTCAAGAGGACGGCAGTTCAGAAGGGCATCAGCCAATTGCCAAATGGGATATAAAGCTTGGATGAATGGATTGTGTGGGTTATAAAAATCCGCTTCTATTCCATAAGCCGCTTTATTTGCACGTTTGATGATATCTTGACGATTCCTGTAAGCCTTGGCAAAAGCACCCTTACGCAGGTTCTTATAAAAATCCCTCATGTCACCGATATACTTGGAAATATCGTAGTGTCTTGATTTATCCTTGGGGTTGTAGAATGTCCTAACTTCATGGGAGGAAATCACTTGAGTGCCATTTGGGATAATCGGCCTAGCGCTTCCATTTTCCACCGTGAGAGCATAACCATAGTTATTGTCATCAAAATCAAAACCGAGATTATTGGCATCAACTGTATAGATGTCTTGGGCTTGTCCAATCAAGACTTGGTACTGTTCCCGATAATTGGTTTTCATGCCGATGACAACATTATTAGTGAGAAGATGGATGATGTAATCACCGACATAGATGGATTTCTTAATGGTCTCACCACCTAGATCCTTGAACTTAACGGTTTGAGGAAGAAGGACAACCTCTTTGCCAAGTTTCAGCATTTGGATATTAGATGCATTTTGGCTATTCCAAGTTTTCAAAGCCAGATTCTCTTGAGAAAAGGCTATGTCTGGAAATTGAATAATGGTGAGTACTAATAATAGCCTGAATATGTATAAATGTATCTTTCTCATAATAAGTCAAACATGAGGATGATTATATTTTTATTCGCGAATAGTCTTCAGGTGTTAGAACGAATTGATCGATCATTGATCCATTCATCATAAAGCACTCCTTAACTGTAATCAGTGCCTCCCTGAAGTGTTTACCTGTATTGTCATTGCTCTTGAGGCCATTCAACATTCCGGTTCTGATATTCTCTTTTTGTTCTTTTAAGTCGGTGCTGTTGGTGACTTCATAAGTAATAGTAAGCACATTTTGTTCACGGTCATATATGGCTGATACCATGGTCATATGGTCATTCAAGGCATTGGGAAGATTTTTGTTGATTTCCGCAACGTCATTGACAACTCTTTCTCGAGCCTCATTTCCCGTCACTGTTGTGTCGGTCAATTCAGTTGTATCAGTTGAGTCAACGACATTGGTTTGGGTACGCCCCCAAGGGTTAAAAACGTACAGAGCAACTCCAGCAGCAGTCAGCAGTCCAAGAATTGAGGCAATTATTGCAACTCTTTTTTTCCTCTTGCTGCTATTATCCGTGGAATAGCCATAAGCGACCTCGGCGGGTTCTGGTGGTGTTGACATAGAGCGAGGTGATACCATTTGCGGCACACCCTGCATCTCTCGTTGGTCAGCCGAGGATGCTGAAAGAAGTGGCATCACATAGTAGATGGTATTATTCTCTTCAAATATGTCGGTGACCTGGGGCGTGCCATCAGCCTTTTTCATTGATGCAAGGTTGGTGGCCATCTCCTTAAAATTCCTTTTACTACTCTCAACAAGTTTTGAGTTAGCTTGATCAGAGATGATCACATTTCCAGCGTCATCACGTTGATAGTAGCCCATCAAGAAAAGTTCCTTGATCATGACATTGACTACTTTTTTATCTTTACCTGATGAGCCAACATTAATCATCCTGCATAAAGCTTGATAGTTGATCACCGTATCATCCTGTGTCAACACATTTATAATCTGATATTTTCCGCCTTGCAGTCGTGTTCCTTGTTTTAGTGCCATAGCTATAAAATGTTTTATGCAAAGGTACTATGAATATTTACATTGTATACCAAAAAACCACAAAATAATAAGACAACAGTCAAATACTCCTAATTTTTGTGAGTATGATTGTCTGTGTATATACGTATTAATTCGTTACTTTAATGATATAAACCATTGCATTTGAGCCAGTCATAAAGAAAAGAAGATACCAGTTGTTGGGATTATCCGGCGGATTAAGTTTATAATGCCTTTCAATATCAGGCTGATCAAGGCTTGTATGCCAAGACTCAGGAACTGTATTCCGCATTAATTCTTCTGTGCTGAAATTAAATATCCTATTTGATACACTCTTTGGATTACAGTAAATCAGATAGGGCGTTTTAAACTGGTCTTCATTTTTGTGTTCAATAACAATCTCTTGGTTATTTAAATCAGAATACTTGATTGTTATAGTCTCGTCTCTCATCGCTCTTCCTTGTACTTGAAATGTATCACCGCTCTTATCTGGTATAACAGTATGCCCCTTTTTACCGCAAATCCACACTTCACCAAAATCAAGAGGATGTGCTCTATAACCTTTATTGATGATATAGTTATATTTTGCAATCTCGTTCATGTTTACTTCAACCTCATTACCATCTTTTGTTATGATTACAAGACAATCATTGTCTGAAGAGTATTCATCAAATCTTTTTTCAGTGATAATGCCAATGATGGGCTCTTTTTTACTTTCGGTATACACCTGGTCCAAAAGCTCAGATTGCTTGAAGATATCCTCATTTTGATTCAACGCCTCTTTTCTCATACTCACGACGTCATCGCTGTTAATCTCGTATTTAGTGCCATTTGTTCCCATGACAAGTATCATTTCACCCAAAATGTTTTCTACTATCTGCCCAGAGTATTTATCTTTATGGGTTTCAATGATATCTAATAAGCCTCTTTTGGCTTTTAAATCCCTTGGTGACGAGATAATAGAAACTACATTCTGTATATCTACCTCAAAACGCCTTTCATTCTCATCACCCTTTAAAAATGACTCATATTCATAGACAGGCCCTTGTTTACTAAGATTCACAGAATGGAGGATGCTGGCATCAATATATTTATCAAGTGATGGTTGATTTCCAATGCCGTATACCTTCTTTCCTGCATCATTCAATCGAATAAGATACCCATCGCCAGTATCATGGCTTAACTTTTTGTCGATATAGGCCTCTTTTATTTTACCCTTTATGTTATCAACGATTATTGTAATGCTCTCACCTGGCACGCGCTCAATAATACGTCCAGCAAGTTGAAACCCATCATCAAGAACTAAGGTGTCATATACCTTGGCTTCAATTGAAAGGGCACACATCAGAGCGGCTGATAATGCTATTATAAATCGAGTATTCATATGTATAAATAATTTCAGTTTATTATAACGCAAAATAAGGATATAATGTCGTTTTGCAAGTGCTTGAACCTGCAGATGATGTCGCGGTGAAGGTGCATTGCTCACCCTTTTTGACGTCATTGATTGAGAATGTTATAGTTTTAGATTTCCCGACGGATACAACAACAGCATTAAATAGTCCTTTCAGTCCACCTTTGCCCTTGCATACTGATGTCAATCCCTCGTGAAAAGGACGTGTAGACAAGTATTTGCAAGGAATAACCAGATGACCAGAAACGTCCATGAACCCGTATTTACCTTTCTTATTCTGAACGACACACTTTCTTTCAGAGAAAAACGGGAATGTCCCGACATAAAGCGGCCCATCGTTTTCTGCAATTCCCATGACCTTGCATTTGTAGTCCAGGATGGAGCGGATTCTGAACTTGTCTTCCTCCATTTTCAATGCCAAAGCATATCCGTTTGTGAAATTGGTGATTGAATCAGCTTCGGTTAGTTCAATTTCATTGCCATTATTGTCAATTACATCGGAAAAGGAATTGCTTTTAACCTTAAACAGGTCGGCCGATAATGGTTGGATAGAATGATATTGAGGAGATATGATCCATGGTGGCATGGATTGTGCCCATCCTGGCAATGCCAGGATGAGGCACATGATACCACACAAAATGTAGGCAAATCTTGTGTTATTTAGTTTTAGGGGTGAATAATTGAACATATTCATCATAGAGTTTTTTTAAGAATTTCGCTTGAATAGCTTTCGATGCGACCTTCTCATAGGAGCCATACAATACTCCAACTAGTTCTCCCTTCTCGTTAAACACAGGAGATCCGCTGCTGCCGCCGATCGAGGCATTTTGGAGCTGAAAATCATATCTGGTAGGAGTTTGTGAGCACTTAGTCTCGTAGAGACTGGGAGCTAATGCATCACTCTTGCCATCTTGCCCCCACATCATGCCAGCGGGATAACCTATTGTATAAAGTTTGTCTTTGAGTGGAACCAGCGTTTTAGTGTTCCAATTATTCACATCAAAGACATATTTTATTTTCTCAGGAGTCTTTTTATCATTCAACTGAAGAATAGCTAAATCAACTTGGCTATCCTTTGCGACAGCGAGAGTATCACAACGTTGGAATTCAGAGATTGAAGTGTATTTACGGTCAGGAAATCCTACTGCGACATAATCAAGATAACCTGTTATCTTCACCTTAGACTTAAAGATAGTGTTGAGCTTGGCGTTTAAATCAGCCTGTGAACGGCTATCAGCCAACAATTTTAGGCCGATTGGGGTTGAGGCTAGTTCTCGCACGGCTTCGTTAAAGGCTGTGTTATTGGTCGACTGTAATTGCCTAACCTTTAACTGCGAAGCCCAGAATGTTTCAAATTCCTGCTTCATCTGCTCTTCCCAAGTGATTGTAGTGTCTTCATCGCATGGAGACTTCAGGTATTCAATCCAGGGGGTAATGGCATGTTTGTTGGTCACCATTCTGCCCTCACGGTCAATAAAGAATGCTGTAGCTTGAATGAAGATGGGTTTGTTCTCAACTGATTCATCTCCTTTCCAGTGTGGTCCATTGTCGTCGTAGATAGCGACAAGCCCCATCCCTGCATCATCTTCAAATGAGACCTCGGTATGGAATCCTGCCAATAGATAGACAACCGCATCCTGATAACCACTAGGCTGTTTCGGCGTGTTACCATGTCCTGGCCAAAATTTATATGCACCGAATCCCAACACAGCAAGTGCTGCAAGGCATGCTGCAGCTATACTAGCTATTTTTTTACCATCTGAGGGTATCAGCCCCTTTATTTGCTCAGAGACATCCTCGCTACCACACTGAACGCTGTCACCCTTCTTGACGCGAACATCCTTTCCGGGATTAACGCGCTCTCCATTGAGCAATGTACCATTCTTGCTTCCGTTATCGTGAATGAAGGCCTTCCCGCCTTTGATACGCAATGAGCCATGATAACGACTCACCGTAGAACTGTTTACGATGATATCATTTCGGAAATTTGATCCGATATTGTAAACATGCTTGTATCCCGTCAATTTTTCTGGCATCGGCACACGAGCCCATACAAGAGGTTCATCGGCAAACATAACTTTATCTCCACGCTGAATGGTTATGGCGTGGTCTGGTTCCAACGTCTTATTACCCACCGTTGTGCCATTACGACTGTTCTTGTCTTCCAGAACTATTTTGCCGTCATCAAGCACTGTTAACTCAGCATGGAGCGAACTCACATACTTGCTATTTAACACGATATCGCACGATTGCGAACTGCCAATTTTGATTAATTTCATAATTATATGTTTTTGAGGTTAAAGTTTTCCATCTTTTTTTCTTTTTTGTTCACCTGACGGTTCTTTAGATGAAGGGCCATTGGCTGAATTTTCGATCGCCTTAGTTTTTGCGTTACCCGGAGTTTGAACCGTTTTCTCGGCTTGTGTGGATTTACCTTTTGCCTTAGCGTCAGTCTTATTGGTTTTATTCTCTTCGGCATTGGCAGTAGGATTAGTATGATGATGAGGTTTATTTATGGGTTTCAATAGATGTTTATAGTCATCATTATTGACTGCGTCATCATCGTTTTTGGAAGGAGTGACTTTTTTGTTAGTACCGGTTTGTGGTTTTTCCCCCTCGGCTGTTGCAGAATTGGATGTCCCTTGCTCTTGAATCACTGTTGTTGCAGGTATTTCAATGGATTCATTGTCACTCACTCGACTGAAAACGAGTGTGATAATAATAGCCAATGCAATTATTCCCAAAACACCAAGGCCAATCCATTTGTATAGGCGTACTGGGTTGGGGATGTCATCCCAATTCAGTTTGCTGACACCGGCAAATGTAACCTGGTCCTTCCGGGAAATATGATATGGGACATTTTTGCGCAATGGGTTACCGTTGACCGACGTGCCATTGCTGCTCATGTCCACTACCTCAATTTTACCTAAGTCCGAGATTCTAAGTATTGCATGTCGTCGACTAATCTGTGGATCGTTAATGACGACATTACAATTGGGATCTCTTCCAATAGTTATTACTTTCATAATTGTTCTTATTTTTTTACGTTATCTATAATTTTGATGATATGGTTGTACTGCCCCTTACCTTCGTTTCCAGTCCGTTTTGACATGGGCTTATTAAGTTCGTTGACAGCTGCTGTGTACACATTCTTATTTGCTGGATCTATCTTAGCAAGACTGTTAAGACGTGAAGTGACTTCGGCACGTATTTTGACGCGGTTAGCGTTCTCGGGCATGTCTCGAGCGTTGGTGAGTTGTTCGATTATCTGATCGATGATTGTTTTGATTTGTTCAGAGTCGCCAATTGAGGAAGTCTTGTTATTCTCTTTAACAGTGTCTTTCTCATTATCCTTTGCATTCTCGTTAAAATAGACATTCACATCATGTCCTTTTTCTTGACTGCCCTTGATATGGCCTTTCAAGTAATTGATAGAGTCCCTACTTTGACGTAATTCTTTCTGCAATGTGTCAATTTGTTGCAGTGCATTGGAATAACGATTAGCTTTGTTGCACTGGCTTAAACCGAATAAAAAATTTGCAGCCAGTAAAACACTGAGTACCCAAATTGTGATTTTTGCTGTTTTGCTCATAGGTTCTTGTAATTGAGAGTCTTCAATTGTGTCAATTAATGCAATGGTGAGGTTGTCGTGATGATTCCCGTCGTTGCGGCCTTTCTCATCGATGGCTATAACAGTAGCATCGGTTGCACCGCTTAATGATGGTGTTTTAGCGGCAAGCTTAACCAGTTCTGTCTCGGGTACAGCGCCCCATATACCATCAGTGCAAAGCATGAAGCGGTCGTGCTTCTTGTAGGGTAAGGGTCCATCAATATCAGCTAAATCCTTGGATTTTCCACCCAAGCATCTGGTGATAATGTTGGAACGAGGATCTATCCGCGCTTCTTCCTCAGACAGTTCACCAATCTGTGCGAGTTCGCCCACATATGAGTGATCTTTTGTCTTGAAAACCACTTTGCCATTTCTGAATTGGTACACCCTACTGTCTCCCACATGAGCAACATAAGCCGATTCGCTATTGATCAGTAGTGCCGACAATGTTGTACCCATGCCTCTTGTAGAAGGGTCACTCTGCTGGCGTGCTAAAATGGCTTTGTGCGCATATGTGACCGCATCTTTCAGAACTTTATCACTAGCTTCACTTTCACTGGTATGCATCACATAGTCAATGGTTAGCTGGACAGCAATGGTTGCTGCCAGTTTGCCTGACGGCCCGCCTCCCATGCCATCACACACAACGATAAGCAATCCGTGAGAAGTGTCAGAATAGCTATAATGGTCTTGATTCTCAGGACGGCCACCTTGACGGGTGTCGACATATCCTTGAAAGTTATAATTCGTTTTGATTAATTCCATATATTAATTAAAAATAGTATACACTAAAACAAGTCCCAAAATGGCGATGAGCGATATAACAATAGCTATAATCCACCAATATCGTTTAAGCCATGGGTCAGGCTTAGTTATTAAGGCATTTTTCAAAGCCTCCTTCATCTCCCAAACCGTTTGATATCGTTCTTGGGGGTTGATGGCTGTCGCCTTTTGCAACACTTTAAGCACCGGGGCCGATATGGAGTTTGTGGGCTCCAACGACTTGGTATTGTGTTGCTTCATAATTTCGATTATAGTGGGCGCTTTGAAAGGATTCTTCTGTGTGATGAGTTCATATAGGGTTACTCCGGCTTCATAGATGTCTGTGGCTTTGGACAACGATCCTTCATTATTGTCCTTATTGTTACCGAATTGCTCGGGTGCCGCATAGCGTGGTGTCCCCATCACACTAGATAAGGTCGGATTATTATCAGTTGCTACAGTTATGTCAGCAATCCCTAAATCCATGAGACGCACATTTTTCCCTTTCTCCATCATGATGTTTGAAGGCTTGATGTCTAGATGCAGGATGCTCTTCTCGTGCAAATAACCAAGCGCATCAAGCACAGGCATAAACAGTTCACAAATTCGTCGCTCAGGTTGTGGCATGGAGCGGATATTCGTATTGATGAATTGATCGATGTTCTGCCCTGATACCATTCGGCTGACGATAAAGATGTCTCCCTTGTCAGGAGCCTCTTCGCAGCAACCCAGCATCTGTACTAGATTGGGATGATCAAATTCAAGTTTTGCTTCTTGACGAGCCCTGCGACGAATGTCCGGATTATTGGCGTATTTTGGGTTGACTCGTTTGATTGCTACCGGTTTTCCTGTGTTTGATTCAACTCCGCGAAATACCACACCCATAGCCCCTTTGCCTAATATGGGACTATTAGTGTCCAAATAGTACTGTTTGCCTTTAATGTTCAAGCAAATCTTAGAACCATTACGGATGATGCTATTGGATTTAGGTTGAACAGGTTTCATCATTCTAATGCACTGGTAACTTGATCAATACGTGTCTCAAAGAGTTTGACATAAACCTCATCGTTATTCCGGCGGGCATATTCTATTCCTTTTTGGAACAGCTTGAGTGAGCGATTAAAGTCTTGCAATGAATCATCTCCTGTGCGGGTCGCCGCTGCAGCAAAGTCTGTTGCCAACTCGAAGATGCCTTCGTAACAAGTTGAGTCGAGCTCATAAGCTTTGAGCGAATACTTATGCGCCAGGGGAGCATCACGGCTGATTAGGTTCTTGGTGTTCTCCCTCATTTTCTTGACGGTTTTAGAGCTGACATCAGCATCTACGGGTTGCGTTAGCGCAGCAAGAATAGCAAAAGCTTGCGCTGAATGTCTGTAATCACCATAATTGGAGACGATATCCCTGAGCTTGTTGATGCCGTCTTGGGCTATTGCTGGATCTTTCAACATTTGGGCTGCTTCATCAATAAGCATCGAGATTGGCGTTCCGCTTATGCCGCTTTGTTCATCAGTGATAATGGTAGTGCTAATAGTGTCCAGTACACTGTCATTATTGCCTGAGGCGGAATTCGTGCCACTAATGGGCCAAAACATAACAGCACACGTGATGAGTGCCGCTGCAAAAAGACCACCTGCAATGCCATACAGAATTTTCTTATTCTGTAATAGTGGCATCATAAAACCAGATTCCGTAGAGGAGATTTTGGCATCTTCCGACGTGAGATGCTCAAGAGCTACTCGCATTTCGGCTGCACTATGGTAACGTCTTTCCTGCTTTTTCTCTGTTGCTTTCCCAATAATGTAACGGAGTGATTTATATGGAATATCCTTCAAAGGCATTTTTACATGAATCTGTTTTTGAATCAATTCCATCATTGTGCCTTCAAATGGCAACTTCCCCATAACAAACTGGTAAAGCATGACGCCCACAGCATATAAGTCGGTGGTCCTGTTTTGGTGTTGGATATCACCTAATACTAGTTCAGGTGCTGCATACGCAGCTTTACCGACAAATTGCCCGGAATTGGTAAGATGCATATCGTCTTCCTCGCTTGCATCTGTACCGAACTTTTTAGCAATGCCGAAATCAATCAGTTTTATTTTGCGATCGTGAGTCACCATGATGTTGCTCGGGTCAATGTCACGGTGAATATAGCCAAAATCATGTAATGCCATGAGACCAGAGAGAACATTACGTGTAACAAGGACGGCAAACCTGAACCGCTCATTGCAATACATCTGGTAAAGCTCTTGAGCATATGCAACCTCTTTACCATAACGATCGGTGGTTTTGCCCTTGATAACGTCAAAGAGCATCACGCCTTCCAGTAGTTCGCTGACAACGTGATAACGCTTTACTTTGCCACGGTTACCTTGCGAGGCTTCCAGTTCTACAAAGCCAAACATCTCAACAAGGTTCTCATTATGAATCCTTATAGATGCTTCACGACGAGCACGGGCAATAGCATTCTCAGACAGGTCATCAAAAAGGAATTTTATTGCTACATCTGTTTTGACACCTGTCTTTTCATCGATTCTAACACCACGGCGCACTTGCCCCATACCACCTTCTCCAAGAGCAGGCAGGGAAGTATCCACTTCGTAATGAATACGTTGGGATTTTTCTTCTTGGCCCTGAATGAATAACATTGACATATCTGGTCCTTCTGCACGTTAGATGCGTGTGACAACTACAAGATGATGTCGTCGCACGCGGGTTTTAGACTATTATAAAATCAGGATAAGTCAACGGTTGCACCCGGTCCCTCAATGTCGCCTCCGTTTAGGTCAACTGTACCTGTATCCACATTACGCTTTGAGGGATCGTACAACCCGTCAAAATCATCTTCGTTGATGTAGTCGTAGTCATCATCGGCATCATCAGACGGAATAAAGTTCTCGGCAACGGTGAGTCCATATTGTTCAGCATCAATCAGAAGCAGTAATAGGCGATAGCATGAACCAATGGTGATGATATCATTGGTCTTACATGAAAACATATCATATCCAAGTTCTTCATCATTTACAATGATGCCTGTTTTAGAGCCTGCATCACGAATGCTCGCAATGACTTTATTTTCTGATTTCTTTAGTTGCTTAACAAGGATATCTGCATGATGCTCCGACACTGTCATCTCTTTTAAAACAATGTCCATGTCATTTGAGCGGCCAATGGTGTTGGTTCCTAAATGTAAGGGCCAAAACTCGCCAATACCTTTACGTGATATTGAGTAGAGAAACCCTACTACAGGATCATCATTCGTTGCAGGAAGAGGTTTTTTATTCTCTTGTCCTTCATTAACCATGTTTTCATGCATGCCAGGAACGTAGGTTCCCATGCCCTGCTGTTCATAAAAATTTTTAGGCCTTGAATAAGGATTGAAACCCTGGCCGCCTACATTCGTTTTTTTTCTTCCCATTTTATAAATTTTTTAAAGTCTATTATTCGATTTAAGAATAAAGACAATTAAACATTAGTCTTTAGGTTACAAAAAAGATATTGCGTTTCTGATAGTTTACCTCACATCGCAAGCCTGAATCCCAGATAGTTCTTGGCCTCATTCTCACTAACACTCATTCGTGAAGAAACGCGGCATAAGGCTGGATCATCCATGGCGCTTCCGCCACGACAGACATAATTGTCTCCCGAATAAAAACTATAATCGCGGCTAGAGTGCTTTTTGTCATAGTACTGAAAACGGTCAGCACACAATTCCATGACATTTCCACTCATATCATATAACCCTAATTCATTAGGATATAGTTTCCCTACGGGTTGAATCGAGTGACCACTATTCCAGTTTGTCCATGCCGACTCATTTGGGGAATCCGACCCAGCATACTTATAACGATTTTTGCCATGCACACGATTTCCACCGCGAGCAGCAAATTCCCACTCCTGTTCTGTAGGCAAACGGAAGTGAAGCCCTGTTATCTCATTCAGTTTCTGGATGAACTCCATGATATCTCGATAACTGACATTGGTGACAGGCTTACCTAAATCTTCTTGATCAGAAGATGGATTGTTACCCATAATAGCCAACCACTGTGCTTGTGTCACTTCATATTTGCTGATCTTGAAGGTTTCAACTGTCACATTGTGTTTGGGTTTCTCATTCTCATTGGCTTCTTTGCCTTGCTCCTTGGTGTTACCCATCTCATATGTTCCTCCTCCAACAGGAATCATGTTCTGCTCAATAGAACTGATTACCAAGTTGCGTATAAATTCTTTCAGCTCTTCAGGGCTATCTTCTACAGGGTACTCGTCAATCTCATCCCAGCTAGTATTTATGGGCATATCATCAGTAATATTACCAATGTCGCCAGAATCCGGATCTATCGGATTATCGCTTCCAGGATCTCGAGATATGTTAAACGGGCTTTCTTTTACTGAGTTTGAATTCTCCTCCTTTGTGACTTTTGGGGGTTTGGAATCTGGAACTTGGGCGTTTTTCTTTTTTTCGGTACGCACCTTGCTGGATTTCTCTGTTTCTGGTTTTAGAATTCTAGTAATGTCAACAGGCGCAGGGTTAGTCTTTTTCGTCGAAGGATTTATGATATTACCATACTTATCAGTATTGACTCTATTCTGTGCCTTGACATTAGGGTGAATTATTACTGCAAATGATAACAGGATAAAGATTAAAAATATATTCTTCATATCTTTTGTTTTGTTTATTTTGGTTTACAACCGAATTGCTATTCTAAATATAAACATCATTGAAACAAATGGATCCTTTTAACGGATTCTCGTCAATAACTGGCGAGCTTTTTCGTGACCATTCTCAGCTGCTTTCGTTAACCATTGTTTGGCTCGGGGGATGTCCTTTTGAACACCCTGCCCCGATAAATAGTATAATCCCATATTATATTGAGCTGTCACATGGCCTTTTTCGGCCGCCATTTTATTCCATTTAGCCGCTTCTTGAAAATTCTTTTTAACCCCCAATCCGTTATCGTAACAGACACCTAATTTGAACTGTGCTTCAACATTACCTTGTAATGCGGCTTTTTTGTACCAAAAAACAGCATTAGCATAATCTTTTGAAACGCCTTGACCTTTTTCATAAAGATAGCCAAGATTATATTGTGAATTAGCATGCCCTTTCATTGCTGCCTGATTATACCAATGTGCCGCTTTTTGAAAACTCTTTTGAATGCCTCGTCCAAAATGATAGCATAGAGCCAATTCATATTGTGCGTCTTCATGGCCCATCTGGGCGGCCTTTTCAAACCATTGAATTGCTTGAGTATAATCCTTTTTGCCCTTCAATTCAATTCCTTTATTATAAAAAGACAAGCCCGAATTTTCACCTTGCTTATTATTTTTATTATTGATAATCAAATAATCACCATCAATGGTCCAACTTCCTAACTGTCTTATTACTGTTTGACCAAGAAGAAGAGGGGCGTTAATAGTGTTGGAAATAAAAGCTTGTACGTTCTTAATTGTGAGATGACCAATTTTGATGGATTTTAAATTAATTACCATATTCTCATCTATATCGCCGTTTGCTATCCTTGTTTGAGCGACACCGATAAAATCGTCTTCCTCTAAATAGCCATTCTTTACCATGAATAGTGCCTCAGTCATTGAGATACAAACAGCGGAAGCTCCGGTATCAAAGATGAATCTCATTTTCAATCCATTCACCTCACAGGGCATAGTAAAGACTCCTCCCTCTAATGTCATTTTAATCTTTTCGTCTGCATTGCAAAACAATGAAGAAGAAGCGGCTGCGATGATGATAATAATATATAGAAGTTTCTTCATAACTTTGTTTAAATATATGGCATTTGGTAATATTTGCAAAGATACT
>Ga0247609_10004091_pt1 | contig 14603 bp, 12 predicted proteins | sample 172DNAGHGlowgp2_FD_193487 | JGI IMG/M metagenome (GOLD analysis project Ga0247609, IMG submission 193487) | Sheep rumen microbial communities from Palmerston North, Manawatu-Wanganui, New Zealand - 1728 DNA GHGlow gp2 | ecosystem: Host-associated > Mammals > Digestive system > Stomach > Rumen ...
TAAAGGTGATTGTGGCCAATGCAAACCGGTTTCCATTCCTGACGGCTACACGATGGTACCACGAGTCCTCTGCTCTCCGAATGTGTTGCAAGCTCTCTTAATGCAAAACGGTCGGATATGGGGAATGCTTTCCGAGAAAACTTACTCACAAAAAAAAGACCCCGACGGATTTCTCCGAAGGGGTCTCTGTGATTGCTGCTCGGCAGAGATGAATCATACCTTCCATTTCCTTCTGAACTCATCGGTAGAGTGGATAGATGATACAATTTCCCTGAAGTGTTTGTTAGAAGACAAAGAAGACGGAAGTAAGTGCTCACCGTAACACGAAACATTGTACTTTCAGGATTGGCACCACAGCCATTGTGTCGCTGCTACTGGCTGTCCTGAAAGTTTTTTGTTGGAAATGTTTTGTGTTTGTTTTTTTTGTATCTTTGCAGTGTCCTTTGGTGGTTGGTACAAGGCGGGGTTCGTCGCCGGGAAAGATTCAGAGTAACCACCTTTTTTACTACGACTTTGTGATTGGTGTTTAGACCATTTGTCAAATAGAGAAACAAAAAGTAATATATAGTGCCTAAAACAATAGATGAACTTAAACACTTAATGTGCATCCCAACTGATGCAGAAGATGAGTATATTAAGGATGTTTTTGAGAGAATAGCCAACATCTTAAAAAACAATTGTGTGATTCAATACGAAGATAAAGAATATCGTATTTTGGATTTTGAATTTTATTTTTACAATAAGAACCACCGAGATATTTCTGTCCATCCAAGAAAGTCTGAAGCATTGCATTGGTATATCAACGATTTTGGTGGTATAGATTTAAATTTCAAAAGTGATATTGAGAAGGTAGTCGTCGGAAACAACAAAAAATGGTCTTACAAATATGAACTGACAGATAATTCTTTTTTTGGTGGAATTCTTATTCGCCAAATACAAGAAATATGTGGCGAGAAAAGAGTATTTGACGGTCCTCTTAAGGTTGCAGAGCTTTTTAGGATGCAGGATGCCACCTCTCAACACCAAAACAACCCCATTTTGGCAATGAAATCTCTGGAACCATTAGACTTTGTGTCAGGTGAAAGGCTCAATCTATTGGGCAAACACACCACTGCAAAAGAAAAAGCTGACTATAATCTTAAATCCTGTTTCAAAGAAGAGTCATATATAAATAGGCAAACAGCATTAGAAGAAGAGTTTGGTAAATTCGTTGAGAGAAAATATCGTTTTTATGCCAAAACAAGTTAAAATGGCAAATCTGGTTCATAATTAAACCATTCATTAAATCCGCTTTCATTATTGTCAAATGACAAATCTGGCTTAGTAGGATTATCTTGAATTATCAAGATACTGGACACATACACTTCATCTTCCTCATAATGATTTATGTCAGTTATTGCAGTATCATCGTTTGAAATATAATCAAGGTCGATAACATTGTTCCATATTTGCATAAAAAGCAAGTTGTGCCCTGGGTCCAAACAAAACAAACGTAACCGATTCCAAGCCTCTCTTCTATATCCGACAGCAACTACAGAATGCCCCGGCCCTGATTTTCTATGAAATCCTAACATAACAGGTTTTCTTGCATCTAACTGTGCCCTGATTTTCAGATGCAGTTCTCGACGAGTGACCGTATTGTTTTTTCCCGGTTCAGTTGAAAAAACCACTGACAGATTCTCTCCAAAACATCGGTTTAATTTTTCAGAAAGGTCATCCATTCCAAGACCGTTCATACAGAGATGCCCATTAAGACCCTGTAAGAAGTCACGATGAATATGGCCAACAAACATATTTCCTTCGGCCCGTTCTTTATCTCTCAAATCCTCCCAATCCAACTTTTGATGGAAAATGAGCATCATCATCAAGCTGTAAATAGAGCACAGACCATCCAAGTCACCTTGTCGGACAAACACCCTCGTAGGTTTACCATCAGGGCCGATGGCCCGTAACCCTTTTCCGTTATAAATGATATTGGTGATGAATTTGGCTGTAAACATAATTAAATGATATTTTGTAATTTCTCTTTTTTCTCTTTTTCCAGCATTTCAGTCAAGATGTTCCAGGTGCTGCAATTCAGAGCGCCTCCTTCTCGGACGATATTGTCGTAATCCCATATTTGATGACATTCACATTGAGAATAAACCTCGGTTATCTGACGAAAGGCGGTTTCAGCCAACTTGTCTTCCAACATTGGAACGAAGATGTGCTGACCTATTTGTAAGAAGTTGATATAAGCCCAGCTCCAGTTAGTATAGGCGTCATAATGTAGTTCAGTGATGTCAAAATGAGGCCTTAGTGCTGCCAGTAGTTTCTTGTGCAATGTTTTGTCAAAATCACAATAGTTGTTAAGCAACACCCTGTTTTCACCTATATACCTCACCATTCCGTCGGAATGACCATATTCATCATATTCGTCTTCTGGAATTAGGATTGGTCTCGCTTCAAGTAATTGACCGAGGGTGTCGATGAGCATCGTTCGGTCGTAGTGAGGATTTTCCCTGAAAATCTTGTCTGTCATAATCACCTTGTCACCACAACTAATGACGTTGCCGCCATCAAGGACGATATTGGTGTCGATTATCTTTATGCCAAGTTCCTTAAGGATGGAAGATGTGTCTGGTTTGTATTTCGGAAAGTCCCTAAGGTAGTCAGGGTCATAGTTGAATCTGACGAATTTGTCCTTACTTACCTGTACGGGCATATAATCCCGAGCCCAAATATGGTAGGGAGAAGATGTGTTAGGCAGAATCCCCCATTCAATCTTGTTACGATGCAAGGCAGACAGAAGACGCTTGGTTGCATCCAAATATCTTTCACTAATCATTCCTTTTGAAAGATAAACTTTATTAGCATTAAAATTGGTAATCATAACATTTTAATTGTTGATAATTAGATATTTAAGTATGTTATGCAAAGGTATATAAAGTTTCCTGTCCGACCAAAAATTTTAGGTTAAATCTTGTTAAGATTTCCAAAGAAATTATTATTATAATTTGCAAAATCATTATAATAACTACAAACAATTGTAACACATATAATACAAATAGAACAATACAAACCAAGAGCAAGTCTTTTTAATAAGGTTTCTGGGGTGTTCCACGGCACTCTTACATTAAAGGATGAGTGGTTAGTTACAAATAATGGATATCCTTTCTATGGGTGTTTTCGTGGGCGTTCCACGGTTTTCTTTCATTAGGGTATGATGGTTCTACTAACCAAGAGATAGTTGTTTTAAGAGGTTTTCTGGGGTGTCCTTGGGGCTTTCCCTGGTAGGAGGAGGTGGTGATGGTGTCGCTTAACCTAACCCCAAAAACAAAGGTTTTAAAAACAATAATACTTCACCTATCCATCCTTTCCATTTCCTAAATACACTCCCTGCAAAGCGTAGCGAAGCGGAGCGTGTAGGGAGTGTCATTGTGAATACAAGAATCATTTTCAGTAAGTACAGTGTCTTCCTTTTAACTTATAACCAAGAGATGGTTATTTTAAGAGTGTCTCTGGGGTGTCCTTGGGTCTTTCTTCGGTAGGAGGAGGTGATGATGATGTTGCTTAACCTAACCCTAAAAAATAAAAGTTCTAAAAACAAAGATACTCCACCTATCCATCCTCCCCATTCCCTAAATACACTCCCTACGAAGCGTAGCGAAGCGGAGCGTGTAGGGAGTGTCATTGTGAATACAAGAATCCTTTCAGTAAGTTCAATGTCTTCCTTTGTCTCTCCCATCCTTCGTTTGACTATCTATATCACTGGAGAGGTGTCTTATACCTTTCTATAGAAAGATGATGGTTTCTATGAGTGTTTCTGTGAGTCACCGGGTAGATGCCCTCTCTACAATAGGAAAGGATATCCTTCTTCAATAAACCCTCACTCCCTATTCGGCGAAGCCGGTTAAGCGTTAGCGTATCACCCTTCCTTTTCCTGTCTCGCTTCGCTCACTCCCAGTATGTAGAAAGGTGTGAGGAGGGCGACAGCCCGACGAGCACCTTTCTACCGGCAGGAGGCGTAAGCCGACTGCCATTTAAGGTCAGGTAAAATTTCAGTATAGGTTATAATATTAATAATGCATCCCATATTCGTCTATTTGCCGTCCCTTATTCGTCTATTTTCGTTCACTGAAACCTCGTTCCCCAAACCCATATTCGTCTATTTGCCGTCCCTTATTCGTCTATTTTTTCCCTCCTCATAAAGTCCTTTATCGTGTCCTTCGACCAACCCTTTCCATTCACCGGTTCCGCCCACTCACGACTTTTCTTTGAATAGTAGTACGCCGTCCTGCCGGGCTCTCCTTCTATCATCCTTCCAATCCACCAATCATTGAATTTCCTCTCGCCTTTCTTTTGAAGGGAGCGTCTCGTCCTCTCGTCCTTCACCGCCTTCGGGTCTATGTCCACCTTTCCTCCGTTCACCCTCGTGTCGTGCTTCAAATCTCCGTTGTTAGGGCGGTACCACTCCGACAATAGCCTTTCTATGATTTCCTCCACCAAGTCTTCAAGTACTTGGTCCTGTATATTGTAATCCACGGATGAATGAAAGTATTCGAGGAGGTAATACCTCAAGGCTTCACGGTCTTCCGTCCATCCTCCGTAATATTCAAGCCTCGCCTGCTTCTCAAGGAGGTATTCAAGTTTTTTCCTATGTGTCGGGTGTGCCTTCCTATCCTTACCGTTCCAGCAATGACACTCGTTGCATAGCCAGTCTCCCTTGTTTATGGCGATTCCGTCTCCGTCGTACTCGTGACGGGAGTGGGTGTGGTGGTGCAAGTCCACTTTGACTCCGTTCATAATGCACCATTCGTAAATTGTCGGTATGTTCATTTCAAATAAAAAACCCTATGGGGCGGAGGTAGCAGACTCCGTTGACCCATAGGGGGTTGTCTATTTTCTATTGTATTCCCGCTGCTACCCGAGATTACTACAATGTATTGATGAAAATCGTTTTTCTATAATGATTGTCGTCGGTATCATCCCCGACCATTAGTAAATATAACAAAAGTGAAAAAAAGTGTATTCGGGGTTTCACCCACAAGAATGCCACAAACTGCACAATGGATACACCTCTCCTGTCGGTTAAAATGCAATCTGGTGAAATTCAGTGTTTTACCCTTTTATAAAGTCGTCTATCTGTTTATAGTTGATACAGGGAATGCCTATTATAATTCCGGTCCGACATCCACTTTTTACTTGTTCCACACCAAATCTTTCCTACTTTTCAGGTCTTCCCAGATTTCCTTCTGGGTTATGAAAATCAGCCATCTTTCGTCTTCCTTTATCTCCAAATCCCCGTCATCTATGATGGCGAACTCCATACCTGTCTCCTTGGATTTCTCTGCATATTTGTTCCAAACGGGGTCCCATATCACAATCTCTTGTCCGTCCTTTTCATAGATATAGTCGCTCACACGCTTTACATTATCTTTGTAAAGTTGGGAGATAACACAGAGGTAGTTCAGGACATACTCCTCTATGTTATAAAAGGTTGCCCTGTGGGTTTTATCCAAGTATAACCCATAGGTCGGTATTCTGTCACCTTCATTGGTTGGCAAGACAAGAGGCTTGCTGAAAAGTACTACTAACTGTTTCATATTCAATTATTTCTTATAAAATATTTATGTCTTTTTCGTTTGTTTCCCTTATTCCTTTTCTTTCTTTTATTTTATATTATTACAAATGAGCCACTTTTTCAGAGAAGGATTTTTGGTGTAACTTCCCATAAATACTATAAAGAAAACAGAAATAATGAAAAAGATAGACAAGTTATTGAAATTTGAAAACTTCATTTTGGAAGAAAGCAGCACCCAGAGAAATGCCGCCATTAACACGGCAGTGAGCAGGATAAAGGAAGAATTTGGCGACACGAAAGAAAAGTTTTTGAAATCCGCCAAGGAACGGGGAGTTGATGACATCAAAGAGTTTATTGTCCAGACCTTGAAACCATACTTGGACCGTATAGAAAGTCAAGAGACATTGCAGAATGGCGGAAGACCCACGTTTGATTATGACGGACTTTTGTCCGGATTGGTCTCGTGGCTGCTCGTTGAGATAGAACTTGACAGGATGAAGAAATCAGAGAAAAAAGAGAATAAGTAACGATGCACAGAGTAGTATTATTTTCACGACCAGTTATCAGCAATGGAGAAGAAATATACGGTAGATTATACGGCGGCGCCACCGAAAGAGAAATCCTGATTGAAGCGAAGATAGATTACAATACCCTGTTGATTCGGGAGCAGTGGGAAGGAGAACGGGGTGAGGCATTCAGGGAGCAGGAGGGATGGACTCTTGCACACAGCACGGATGGTTCTACTGCTTGGTGGACCTTTGATGAGGATAAATACACCTTTGATATGGGATTTGACCCGATACCAGACCGATTTGTCCAGTGCTGTAAACTTCCATCTGTGAGTCTATGTATCCTCAACAGTTGGGTCCTGCTCAAATTTGCCGACACAAACGACGAAGACTATGTGATAAATCAGGTATTTTACGATTCTATTACTGAATGCAACCCTAACGACCTTAAATGGATGAGTTTAATGCCAGAGGATGATAAACTTCCTTTTTAATACCAATGCAACATCGCTGCACAAATTCTTCAAATTTCTTAACCATATTTTGAACGCTCGCCTCACGGCGGGCGTTTACTTTTTTAATTAGAATAAACCATTTTCGAAAGTATAATTATCTTAGTCTCAGAGTGTTAGCATTAAAATTTTTTGTATATTTGCCGTGGATTTAAAATGAAAAGATATGAAACCAAGAACCGAAGAAGAATGGAGAAAACTCCACGAGAACGTCATCTGTGCAATCATTACAGGAAGTATGGCAAACGTATCTCTCTGCCAGTCGGGAGTTTATATCATCATTGATGACGGTATCAATGGTGCCGATTATTTGGTGGAGAAATTAAAGAGACGTGAAGAGAAAGAAATGTCAAAACAATGACCCCATCATAGAATAAAAGGAGGTGAATATGGCACATAAGAAACTGAAATTTGATTATCTCATCCAATATGGCTACGAGATTGACCTATTACGAGATGGACTCTCGCTCCGGCGAGTCAGGAACAAAACTGGCCGAGCCATCAACACTTTACGGAAGTTAAGAAGAATGTTTGTGATATGAAATATACAGCAGAAATCAAGGAGGTCGGGAATCCGAGTGTTCTCAAACCATCCCTTTCCATCCCCAATGAGATGACCAATGACCAACTGGTCAAGTTTTGGGGGCTGGACCAACCTGATGTGGAATGGTATAAACTCTACAAAGTTGTTGATGGTCAGAGAGTTGAACTTTTACCTTGACGAACTTCATCCACACCTCTGTCTAATAACCATTGAAGACAAAATAATCCACCTGGGTCGTAAGACCGGTATTTGGCAATTACTCAACGGAGGGACTGTCCGGCCCCACCTAACAAACCATTGAAATCAGGGACAGTCCCTTTATTGCATCCAAGAGGTTGTTCCGTTATATTAAACCAAACAGGGAGTGCTAAAACACCCCCTGTCTTTTATTTTGGCGTATCGCTTTTTATCTATTCTTCACAAACCGTTTCGTTACCATACCCTTGTCGGTGGTCACTCTTACGAGATAGATGCCGTCAGCAAAATCTGAAACGTTGACGTGGACTGTTTCCGAAACTCGTACTAATTTTCCGTACATATCATATATTTCGATTCCCTTTACGACCATATCACCATCCACACGCACGTCAACATATTGGATGGCGGGGTTGGGATACAGCACTATGTTGCCGATGACATCGTAATCGTCAATTCCGACGGTGATGGTGAGATGGAGGGTGACAACGCTATCACATCCGTGAACGGTTTGAAGGGTTTGGGTGTAGTCACCGGTGGCGCAGTAAGCCTGGCCGTTCCAAGTATAGCAGGAGTCGGGACATTCAACGGAAAACTCGGATGTGGCAGGTTGCCAGACATTGACAGTTACGGAGGCAATGGAGTTGCAGCCAGCTTCGTTGTAGCCGATTACTTGGTAGTTGCCAGCCGTGGAGGTTGTAAGAGTTGATTCGGTTGTGCCGTTGCTCCAAAGGTAGGTGGCACCACCATTCGCAGTAAGCGTTGTGCTCTCACCTGCACAGATATCTGTCTCACCAGCAATAGTGATGACTGGCAGTTGCGATACCAATACGGTGACATCCGCAGTATTAGAGCAACCTGCCGTAGAAGTACCCGTAACTGTGTAAACACCAAATGCACTGATATTTACTGATGCAGTATTATCTCCTGTGTTCCAGCTGTAGGAGTTGGCACCAGATGCAGTAAGCGTTGTGGTGCTGCCTTCACATATCGTGGTATTACCGTTGATGGTTATAATCGGTAGCGAATTCACTGACACCGTTACGTTGGTTGTCGCGGTACATCCTTCTACATTAGTCGCCGTCACTGTATAAACACCGCTCTGGGAAACGCTGATGCTGTTGCTCGTGCTACCGTTGCTCCAAAGGTAACTGTTGCCACCGTTGGCCGTAAGCATCGTATTCTCTCCTTCGCAAAAGGTAGTATTGCCCGAAATGGAGGGTGTAGGCAAGGAATTAACCGTGAGGGTGAGGGTCAGCACGCTGTCGCACCCATTAACCGTTTGCAAAGTGTGAGTATAGGTACCTGCAGTAGTAATGTTCTGTCCATAGAAGTTGTAGCTTTCACCCTGGCAGATGCTTTGTGTAAGTGGGATGTTGTAGGTCGGGTTCACGGTGACGGTCTTTGTGGCGGTGTTCGTACAGTTGTTGGCATCCGTACCTGTGACAGTGTAGGTGCCGGCATTATTCACTGTAATAGAGGTGTTTGAACTACCGTTGTTCCACACGTAGGTACTTGCACCCGAAGCTGTCAGTGTAGTGTTATCACCCTGACAGAAACTGCTGCTTCCGGAGATAGTGATGGTGGGTAGCGGGTTGACTGTCACTGTGACACTCTCCGAAGCGGTGCAACCCTCAACATTGGTCACAGTCACTGTATAAACACCGCTTTGGGAAACGCTGATGCTGTTGTTCGTGTTGCCGTTGCTCCAAAGGTAACTGTTGCCTCCGTTGGCTGTGAGCGTGGTGGTTTGGCCTTGGCAGAAAGAGGTGTTGCCCGAAATGGATGGAGTAGGTAAGGACTTAACGGTAAGAGTGAGGGTCAGCACGCTGTCACAACCGTTGATGGTTTGCAACGTGTGGGTATAGGTGCCCGCTGTAGTGAGGTTCTGTCCGTAGAAGTTGTAGTTCTCACCTTGGCAGATACTATGCGTGAGCGGAATGTTATAAGTCGGATTTACAGAAACGGTGTGTGTGGCCGTATTCGTGCAACCGTTGGCGTTCGTTCCCGTTACTGTGTATGTTCCAGCAATGTTCACTGTAATGGTTGCACTGGTGCTGCCGTCGCCCCACAAGTAGGTGCTTGAACCCGTCGCCGTCAGTTGCACATCGCCGCCCTGACAGAAACTGTTATTGCCGCTAATCGTAACATTCGGCAGCGGATTCACTGTCACCGTGATGTTTGCTGTGTTGGAACAGCCTTCCACGTTGGTCGCCGTGACGGTGTAAACGCCACTTTGCGATACGTTGATGATGTCGTTTGTGCTACCATTACTCCAAATGTAGCTGTTGCCACCATTGGCAGTAAGTGTAGTGGTTTGTCCTTCACAAATAGAATTGTTTCCAGAAATGCTCGGTACGGGTAAGTTCTTGATTGTCAAATTCAATGTAATAACGCTGTCACAACCATTCACCGTGGATAGTGTTTGCGTGTAAGTGCCTGCTGTGGAAAGGTTCTGTCCGTAGAAGTTATAGCTTTCGCCTTGACAGATGCTGTGCGATTGAGGGATGTTGTAGGTTGGGTTCACGGTAGTAGTCTGCGTCGCCGTACTGCTACAGCCATTGGCATCAGTCCCCGTGACGGTGTATAGACCAGCATTGTTCACTGTAATTGCAGCATTAGTACTACTATTGCTCCACACGTAGGTGCTTGCACCCGAAGCTGTCAGTGTGGTGTTGTCACCCTGACAGAAACTGCTGTTGCCCGTGATGCTCACATTGGGAAGCGGATTAACCGTGACCGTGACATTCGTGGAGGCGGAACAACCTTCAGTGTTGGTTGCTGTTACCGAATAAACACCGTTTTGTGAGACATTTATGCTGTTAGTCGAACTGCCATCGCTCCAATTATAACTGACTCCACCATTGGCTGTAAGGGTGGTGGTTTGGCCTTGACAAATGGTTGTATTACCCGTAATTGCAGGAACTGGAATATCGGCAACAGTAACATTTGCCGAAGCTGTGGAAGAACAACCGTTAGGCAACGAGACGGTTACGGTGTAATTGCCGGAAGTGCTCACAACAATAGAAGACGTATTTGCGCCATTACTCCAGTTATAATCACCTGTTCCGCTAACGGAAAGGGTTGTGTTTTCTCCTTCGCAGATGTGCGTATTGCCTGAAATAACCGATTGTTCCATCATACTGACAGTCTTTGTGGACGAACCGGTACATCCGTTTGCATCGGTGACAGTGACTGAATAGGTCGCTGGATTACTGACTGTAATGCTTTGCGTGGTTTCCCCTGAAGACCAGAGATAACTACTGCCCGAAGTGGCCGTAAGGGTTGTCTCTATTCCACTGCAAACCACTGTATTACCTGAAATGGTGACATTGACGGACGGATTCTGTACAACATTAACCGAGGCACTTCCTGAACATCCGTTGCTGGAGGATACCGTGACGGTATAGTTGCCAGGAGTGTTGACAACGATAGAGGCGGACGTTGCACCTGTTGACCAAAAATAACTGTCGCCGCCAGTGGCCGTAAGAATTGTGCTGCTGCCTGCACAAAAAGAGGTGTTGCCCGTGATGACTGGTGTATCAAGCACGTTCACCGTGACACTTTGTGTGGTGGTACACCCATAACTGTTGGTGAATGTGCAGCTATAGGTGCCGCTACTGTTCACCGTAATGACAGGAGTGCTGGCTCCAGTGCTCCAATGGTAACTATTGGCTCCTGAAGCAGTAAGTGTGGAACTCTCGCCCGGGCAGAGAGAAGTGTTGCCGCTGATAACTCCTTGTGGCAACGGATGCACCGATACCGAAGTGCTTGCTGTGGTGCTACAACCGTTGGTGTCGTGTACCGTGACCGTGTAGGTAGAAGCGTCACTAACAAGGATAGAAGAGTCTGTGCTGCCATTGTTCCACTCGAAAGTGAATACGTTGGAATAATTGGAACTGGCGACCACCGTAAAAGTAGCATTTTCACCTGCACATATCTCTGTTGCTGACTTTGTGATTGTGGCTTGTAAATCACACGCTATCGTAGTGAAGGTTTTGTTACTTCCATAGTAGGTGACACCATTTTTCTGTATAAAGAATCGGTAATCGTAAGATGTTCCACTTTGTAAACCAGATAGGGAGTAAGAAACAAGACTGTCCACGTTGGCATATACTGTTGTATATGAAGTGTTTGATGACTGCTTGTATTCAAATCCTACAACATCCGCTATACCCCCTGGCCAATATTGTTGTGGCGTGTATGCTCCATTGAGCGTTGCTGATGTAAATCCCACATTGGTTGCATTTTGAGTGATAACCTCACAAACAGATTTTCCGAAAATGGGATAACCGTCATTTACATTTGGCGTAACATCCACTACAAACACTGTGCTGTCAGCGTTAAGCATAATGGGGAACGAGGAAGATTTCATCGCAGCCTCTGTTTTGGGAGTCCCGCCTGATACGGTTCCACCACAGGAATCTAAATAGTAACAATTGGTTACCGTTCCGCCGGCCACTTGAGCTCGAACACCACCACATATGCCGCCTGTGAGAGCACCAGTGCTATAACTATTAACCAAAGAGTGATTATCGCTCCGACCTATCAAACCGCCTGCATAAGATGATGAGGATTGGGATGCCTGCACATCGCCTCGGTTGAAACAGTTCGTAATGTAGACTTTTCGACTCGCGTCGCCAACCATACCACCTGAACTAGTTTTGGATGTTATCAGACCCTTATTAGAACAATGCGTGATAGTAGTTCCAGTCACCCCAACAGCCCCAACCATACCACCTGAATAAGATGACCAGCTACCAGTATAGACAGAAGAGTATGTTTGCCAAGTAGCGGTGACGTTCCCCGTGTTATGACAGTTTACCACAGAACTTGAACTGTAGATACATCCAATCATTCCACCTGAAAAGGCATGAGCATCTGTACTACTATTGTAACGAGATGATTTTGAGAAAGAAGAAACGTTTCCTGTGTTATGACAGTTTACCACAAAACTTGAACCAGTGATGTAACCGACAGCACCGCCTGAATAAGAATAAAAATCAGCTGTAGAAGAGGATGATGAAAAAGTTGCAGAAGAAGAAACACCTCCCGTGTTATGACAGTTCTTTATCACAGTGGTTGATGAATTGATGTATCCTACTACACCACCTGAATAGGCATAATGTTCTGGTGAGTATGATGCAGAAGACTGTGTGGATGCAGAAACATCTCCGGTGTTGTAGCAGTTCTCGACCAAAGTGTTTAAACCATTAATATATCCGATTACACCACCTGAACAGGAATGCGCCTTTACCGAAGAAGATGAATTAGGAGTTTGGGAAGAAAAAAGAGAAACGCCTCCTGTATTGTAGCTGTTCTTGACACTGGTATTACTACCGTTCACATATCCTATTATTCCGCCTACGGATTTAGTACCAGAACTGACAATATTCACATTAATGTTTACATCGCAATGCACCCCAACATTTAATATATCAGCACCGGTTCCAGTTATGCCAAACAATCCGGCGTAAGTGTAGTCGCCTGTCACGAAAATACTGTCAATAAAGTGATTGTCGCCGTCAAACTTGCCGCAGAAGCAATTTGTGGTGCTGTTGCCAATGGGCACCCAAGCAATGTTGCGCATATTGAGGTCGGAGGTGAGTTTGAACCACACGCCATCGTAAGTGGTCACGCCGTTGTTCACCATTTCCGAAATCCACGCCAAATGTTGCGCTGTTTCAATGAGGTAAGGGTCGGCTTCGGTACCACTACCTTGTGTCCAAATTGCGGAGGTCCCGTCCCACTCGGAAACAGACTGGGCCACCATTTTCTGCGGCAGCATTACTGCCATCATTGCGAGCATCAATACGCTCAAGAAATAAAACTTTTTCATAATCTTTCATTTTATGTTTGTACTAATTGAACTTCAATCGGTTATAAACCGTTCCGCTTTTCATTTCCAAACATAAAAAAACCGTGAAACTTTTTGTTCGGACGGAGGTTCTGGACTACCTATACCCCAAAACAAGAAAGCCCACGGAATTTCCGTGAGCGTTCTTCGCTTCTTGTCGGGGTAACAGAAATTGTCCAGATTTCCGTCCGCAAGGAAAAGCGAAAACGCTTTATGTCAATATGTTAGAAAACTAATTCAATCTCTATACGCTATTAGGGGTTTGGTTAATAATTAGGTCTATTTTTTGGTTGCAAAGATAGTAAATTATTCATTGTCCTGAACCACTTTAAGTAGTCATTCATCACTTTTGCACCTGCATCCATCGGCGTTTGTGTTCCCTTTCCTTTCTCCTACCTTGAACGACTGAACAAGAAAGGTTAAGAGAATGTGACCAACTGGACTCATACATCAAGTTCGTACAACAGGCCACGCTCATTTGGAGAATTGGAGAAGGCACCATTGTGGATAAAGCGAGCCACAACCCACCCCAGGCGACCCCTGGCGAACTTTCGGGTTGTAGATAGTATAACAGACCCCAGAATGAAAACGGGCCCATCTCTTAAATGCAGCCCAAATTAGATTAGACCTATTGTGGTTTTTTAACATTGATTATAAGGGAGTTAGTGGTTTTTTTCAAAAAAATGCAAATGACCCTTTCAAAGGTGTTCTCTTTTGTTATGTTTATAGTATAAAACATAATTCTAAAATGTATGGAAAAATTTAAATTTAATTTGAAGGAGACAAGAAACGTCTCCATTAGTGAAATTGCAAAGAACATCGTAAAAGTTGCAAACGAAGATTGGTTCTTTACTTCCGTTGAATTCAACGACATCACAAAACTCCTCACCTTCAAAGTTAAGGGTTTAATTGGGAATGGTACAATTGACAAATTGGGAAACGACTGGTTCCGTGTCCGGTTCAAGAAGAATGATGTCTCATTTGTGTCTAACAAATACGATACGATTTTTCGTTTTATAGAGAATGTTAAGGACATATTTGTCAAGGAGTTTGACAAGATTGTCGATGAACTACGGAAACCTAAAAAGAAGGGTAATGTAAAGGAAATACCTTTTAACACCCTTTGGTAGAGAATTCTTTATTCTTGCTAACACTCACCCTCGGGTGGGTGTATTTTTTGTCCTCATTCCACTCTCTCCCTTTCCAGACCTATATTCCGTCCCCGTTGTTACACCCATTCGGACTTTTCTGGACGGCATTGTCTGTCATCTTCCCCACACTACCATCTTCACCACCCATTCCCCATATCCGACCGTTTTGCATTAAGAGAGCTTGCAACACATTCGGAGAGCAGAGGACTCGTGGTACCATCGTGTAGCCGTCAGGAATGGAAACCGGTTTGCATTGGCCACAATCACCTTTA
>Ga0247609_10004095_pt1 | contig 14596 bp, 15 predicted proteins | sample 172DNAGHGlowgp2_FD_193487 | JGI IMG/M metagenome (GOLD analysis project Ga0247609, IMG submission 193487) | Sheep rumen microbial communities from Palmerston North, Manawatu-Wanganui, New Zealand - 1728 DNA GHGlow gp2 | ecosystem: Host-associated > Mammals > Digestive system > Stomach > Rumen ...
TTATATAAACAAGCATTTTTTTACAAATTTTCTATTGACATTTTAATTAAACAGGCATAAGATTAAAGTGTAAATTTAAAATACATAATATAAGCAAAAGAGAATTTATTTCTCTTTTTTTTTATGGTAATCACACTAAATATTGCATAACTATTGTGTTTGATGTAACATGGTTAAGGTTAACTATGGAATTACAATTGTAAAAGGTGAAAATATGAAAATCGATTTTGAAAAAGAAGAACATAATATTGCAAAAGTCGCAATAGAAATCCCTGCAAAAGATGGTTTAGACGCTTATAACAAAGCTATTAAGAATTATTCGCAACATATAAATGTTCCCGGATTTAGACGGGGAAAAGCTCCGAGAAATATTGTTGAAAGACAAGTCGGAAAAGAAAGAATTATATCTGAAGCATTGGAAACATTGCTTCCGTCAGCGTTTCAACAAGTTATATCAGAAAATAAGCTTGAAGTTTTAATGCAGCCAAGAATTAATGATTATGAATTTGAAGTTGGAAAAGATATAAAAGTTAATGCGACAATTGAATTAAAACCGGAAGTTACTTTAAAGAACTATAAAGGTATGACAGTTGATGTTGAGGAATATGAAATACCAAAAGATGCTTTCGATAAATCTCTGCAGAATTTGTTAGAACAGTCTGCAAAGTTAGAGTTGGTTGTTGACAGAAAAACAAAAGCTGATGATGTCATCGTATTTGATTTTGATGGCTATGTAAACGGTGAAAAAATAGAGCATGGGGATGCAAAAAATTACACTATGGATTTAGCAAATTCAAGTTTTATTCCTGGATTTGCCGAACAATTAGTTGACAAAGCTCTTGATACAGATTTTGACGTAAATGTAACTTTCCCGGAAAACTACCATGAAGCTAAATTAGCAGGTCAACCGGCAGTTTTCAAATGTAAAATTCATGAAATAAAAGAAAAAGTTTTGCCTGAATTGACTGATGAATTTGCACAAAAAGTAGGGCCTTTTAAAACAGTTGATGAATTAAAGGCAGATATTCAAAGCTATTTGGACAAACAAAAAGAGGCTTCTGATAAAAAGAATTTTGAAAAAGCAATAATGGATAAATTGCATGATGAGGTTGAAGTAGATATCCATGACGCAATGATAGAGAGAGAATCAGATTCTTTATTAGAAGAATATAAACAAAAGTTGAGAAGTCAGGGCTTTACCTGGGAACAGGCAATCGAGGCACAGGGACTTGATAATATTATGAAAACCATTAAAGAAGACGCTGTTTTCAGAATTAAAAATTCTTTAATTATAGATAAAATATCACGAGAAGAAAATATAACAGTTGATCAGGAATCAATCACAGCAAAAATGGATTCTTTGAGTGCAATGTACCAAATGGACAGAGAAACCTTTGCAAAATATATGTTCCAAAATCCCGGAATGATTAATAATATTTCACAGCAAATATTAAATGAAAAGGTAATCGGATTTTTAGCAGAAAATAACACTGCAAAATATTCTAAACCTAAAAAAGCTAAAGTTAAGACCGAAAAGGAAGAAAAACCTGCAAAGGCATCAAAGTCAAAAACTAAAAAGGCAGAAAGTTAAAATAAAAAGTTAGTTCATGTGTTGTACTGACTAAAAATGTAATAAGGTATATAATATAAATTATCAGCACAAAATTTGCTGACAAAAAAGAAAGGAATAAGTAAGATGAGTTTTGTACCGGTAGTAATTGAACAATCAAGCAGAGGCGAACGTTCTTTTGATATTTTTTCGAGATTATTAAGAGAAAGAATCATCTTTTTGGGAACACAAATAGATGATATGGTAGCAAATCTTGTTGTTGCACAGTTACTTTTATTAGACAGTGAAAACCCTGAAAAAGATATAATGTTATACATCAATAGTCCGGGAGGAAGTGTTACAGCAGGATTTGCAATATATGATACAATGCAGCATATCAGAGCTGATGTAAGCACAATCTGCTTGGGACAAGCTGCATCAATGGGTGCATTCCTGTTATCATCAGGTACAAAAGGTAAGAGAATGGCGTTACCTCATTCAAGAGTACTTATTCACCAACCTTTAGGTGGTGCTCAGGGTCAAGCAACCGATATTGAAATTCAGGCACAAGAAATTTTAAGAATTAAAAAATCTTTGAATGAAATTTTGGCATCAAATACCGGTCAAGATATAGCAAAAATCGAAAAAGATACAGACAGAGATTATATCATGACTCCGGAAGAAGCTTTAAAATACGGTATGATTGATAAAGTTATAACAAAAGATGCTTTATAGGAGATAATTATGGCAAAGGACAGCAGATTAAAATGCTCGTTTTGTGGTAAAACTCAAGATCAGGTCAAAAAACTTATAGCAGGTCCTGATGTATATATCTGTGACGAATGTGTTGAGTTGTGTAATGAAATACTTGATGAAGAGTTCTTTGAAAATAAAGATAAAGATGCGAAGAAAGATGAAACTCCTGAAACAGATGACTTAAAATCTGTTCCAAAACCCCACGAAATAAAAGCATATCTTGATGAACATATTGTAGGACAAGATGATGCAAAGAAAGTGTTGTCTGTAGCGGTTTATAACCATTACAAACGACTTGAGCATAATAAAGATACATCAGAAATAGAAATTCAAAAATCCAATATTTTATTGGTAGGACCTACAGGTAGTGGTAAAACTCTGCTTGCTCAAACACTGGCTAAGTATTTAGACGTTCCGTTTGCTGTGGCAGATGCTACAACCCTAACAGAGGCAGGATATGTTGGTGATGATGTTGAGAATATTCTTTTAAGATTATATCAAAACGCTGATTTTGATGCTCAAAAAGCTGAAAGAGGTATTATATATATTGATGAAATTGATAAGATTGCCCGTAAATCAGAAAACACATCAATTACCCGTGATGTATCAGGTGAAGGTGTTCAGCAGGCTTTATTAAAACTTATTGAAGGTACTGTTGCAAATGTTCCTCCTCAAGGCGGAAGAAAACACCCTCATCAAGAATTTATCCAAATAGACACAAGTAATGTTTTATTTATTGTTGGCGGTGCGTTTGTTGATTTGGATAAAATTATAGGTCACAGAGTAAAAGACGGTTCTTCTGTCGGCTTTGGAGCTAAAGGTGCAGGAACAAAGGCGGAAAAGGAAATTGAAGCTGCAAGAATGCTTAAGAAATTGCAACCGGAAGATTTATTGAAATTCGGTTTAATTCCTGAATTTATCGGACGTATTCCTATTTATGCAGTTCTTGATCCGTTAGATGAAAAAACGCTTAAAATGATTTTAACAGAACCTAAAAATGCTATTATTAAGCAATATAAGTGCTTATTAAAGATGGATGGGGTTGAGTTAGAATTTGAACCGGATGCAATAGAGCTTATTGCAAGTGAAGCTATCAAAAGAAAAACCGGAGCAAGAGCACTACGTTCTATTGTTGAAGAATTGATGCTTGATATTATGTACGATATTCCTTCAAAAGGTGATATTGAAAAATTTGTTGTAACAAAACAAATGGTTGAGGACAGAAATAAAGCAGAAGTTGTTCAATTGCCTAAAAAAGATAAAGCGGAAATAGCTTAAATTTTTCTCAATCATAAGTAGAGTTGAAATGTATATATTATTGAAGGTGCTATTTGTTGACAGGTACAATTCGTTGAGTTACTAAAGGAACTTTGGTTGTTGTACTAATTATTATTTGGTTTGTTGTTTGTTTTATTAAAGCCATTAAAATAAAAAAATCTATCAATATTTAGTGATTCTTCGCTGAACTACAAATAATTCTTATTGGTTATAATTTTGATAATAGATGTTATGTGATTTTGAAATTTTATATTAGTTTAGATAGTATAAATATCGTTCACATAATTGCATTTCATCATTAATATTTTATAATATTATAGTAAATTGAGAATAGTTTGTTATTAATTTTAAAATTTAGTTAATATTGGGTAACAAAATGAGAAATTGGGAAAATAAAAAAGTTTTAATATTGGGTTTTTCGTTAAGCGGCAAGGCTGTGGCACATTATCTGTCGGTAAAAGGATGTTCAATATTTATAACGGAAGCCAGAGATATAAAGCCGGAAGATGAATCTGAAATAAGAATACTGGGCGAATTAGGGGTAAAAACAGAATTTGGAGGACATTCTGATGAGTTTACATCAAATGTCGATATTGCTGTTGTCAGCCCATCTTTCCCTATGGATAGCGACTTATACATAAAATTAAAAAAAGAAGGAGTTGATATATTATCTGAACCTGATGTTGCGTATTTAGAAAGTGAAACTCCGTTTATTTCAATAACCGGAACTAACGGAAAAACGACAACAACTGCACTCACATCACATATTTTATCAACTCAATATAAAGCACCTGCCTGCGGAAATATAGGGCAGCCTCCTGTAGCATTAATAAGTGATAATCCTGACTATTTTGTATGTGAAATAAGCTCATATCAAGCAGTTCAAAGTAACTATTTGCAATCAAAAATCGCTTGTTGGACTAATTTTACGCCTGACCATATTACATGGCACAAAACTTTGGAAAACTATTTTGATGCAAAAGCAAAACTTTTTGAAAATTCTGAATATGATATTCTTAACGGAAATGATTCAGCCTTGATGAAGTGGATGGATAAAAATGAAAAGTGGAAAGTTGAAAAAGGAAAGTTATTTATTTTTGACAAAGAATCGAATAACAACTGTTCTTACATAAAAAATAATGCGATATATTTTAAACGTGACGGCATTGAGGAAAAAATTATTGATATAAACGACTGCCCGCTTGTAGGTCATCATAATTATCAAAACATTATGTGTGGTGTGATTATCGCTAAAATATCAGGAATAACAAATGAAAATATAAAATCTGCAATAATGAGTTTTAAAGCACCCGAACACAGATTGGAAAAAGTAACAACATTAAATAAAACAGTATTTTATAATGATTCAAAGGCTACAAATCCTGAAGCAGCTATTGTTGCGATAGATTCATTTAATAACCAGGATGTGGTTTTAATTGCAGGAGGCAGGGATAAATTAACTGATTTGAAGGAGTTTTGCCATTCTGTAAATAATCATATAACTACCGTTGTTTTAATAGGCGAAGCTGCTGACAGATTTGAAGAAAATCTTAAAAATAACGGTTTTAGTAATATAATAAAGGAAGAGTCGATGGAATCAGCCATTGATAAATCGATAGAACTAAATCCTGATGTAGTACTGTTATCGCCTGCTTGCGCAAGCTTTGATATGTTTTCGGGATACGAAGAAAGAGGAAGAGTTTTTAAAGATTATGTACTATCAAAAAGATAACAATCGTGACAGAACAATGAGAAATGTCACTCAACAGAATATTGAAATAAAAAATCCCGATAAAATATTATCAATCGTAGTATTTTTTCTGGTTGTAATAGGTATAATGTCTGTATTTTCGGCAAGTGTACCAAAAGCCGTTAACGCAGGATATTTTCCTTTGCACTTCACCTTAATTCAGTTAGGAGGAGTTATTTTAGGTTATGTAGGCTTAAGAATTTTATCTAATTTTGATTATAAAAAACTTATATATCTTACAAACGGATTTGCCATATTTGTAATAGCAATGCTCGTGTATGTTCTTATGAAAGGTGATGTAATCAACGGTGCACAACGCTGGATAAGTTTGGGCCCAATAAGCCTTCAGCCGTCAGAATTTGCAAAACCGGCTGTAGTTTTATTACTTGCAAAAGTTTTTTCAAAAGATGCAAATCTTCTGGATTCTAAAAAGTGGTCAACTTTTTTGCTTATTATAATTATGGTTTTATTGATATTTAAACAACCAAACCTGAGTATGGTTATGTTATTATTTTTCACATCTGTTGCAATGTATTTATCAGCAGGCGGCTCTTTTAAACTTATCGGGTTTGGTTTATTGAGTGTATTTGGTTTGGGTGGAGTCGGAACCTTATTGCAACCATACCAGCTGCAACGTATTAAAATTTGGTTAAATCCGGAAGTAGATCCGTTAGGGGCAGGATATAACATTATACAATCAATGGTAGCCTTTGCATCAGGCAATTTGTGGGGTTGTGGATATGGTGCTTCTAAACAAAAACTTGCATGGCTTCCTGAAGCTCATACTGACTTTATTTTTGCAGTAATTGGAGAAGAAATGGGCTTTATCGGATGTGTATTTTTGATAGGTCTTTTCTGGACAATTTTATGTCGGGGCTTTATGATTGCAACAAAATGCCCTGATATGTACGGAAAATTACTGGCTATAGGTTTAACCTTTTCTATTACCTGCCAGGCTTTTATAAATATGAGTGTTGCAAGTTCAATGTTCCCGGCAACGGGTGTTCCTTTGCCATTTATAAGCTATGGAGGGTCTTCAGTTTTAATTACATTATGGATGATAGGGATTATCTTAAATATTTCCAGAACAAAAGTACAAACAATAAGGATACAACAATATGTTTAAAAAAACTTTTTTTATAACAGGCGGCGGAACGGGTGGTCATATCTATCCGGCAATTGCTGTTGCTGATGAACTGATTAAAAACCCTGATTATATGGTATATTATATTGGTAATCCAAATAATTTGGAATTTTCTATTGCTCAGAATAAGGGTTATAATTTTTTACCTGTGTATGTTACCGGCATGCCAAGAAAATTAAATTTGGGGTTCTTTATCTGGGGATTAAAGCTTATATATTCCGTAATATTATGTATTTTTTATCTTTATAAATACAAGCCTAATATGATTTTTGGAACGGGAGGATATGTTTCAGCTCCGGCTCTTATGGCAACTATCTTCAGAAAAACTCCGTATATGCTCCATGACTGCGATATGCAGCCGGGAATAGTTACAAGAAAATTTGCAGGAAAAGCTAAATGTGTTTCTTTAGCTTTTGAAGGAGCAAAAAGATATATCAAAAACAGAAATTGTTATATAAACGGCAATCCTTTAAGACCTGAATTTAAAACTCTTACAAAAGAAGATGCAAGATATAATCTAAATTTAAAAAGTAACAAACCTGTACTTTGTGTAATGGGTGGTTCGCAAGGGTCTAAATCAATCGACAGAGCCTTTGTGGAAATAATTAAAGAGTTGTCACAAATACATGGTTATCAAATTATTTTTCAGACAGGTGAAAAGAACTTTAGTGCGGTAATTGAACGCTTATCAAAAATATACAAGGATTATAATAAAGATTCTAACCTGATTATAAGACCATATTTTGAGGACATGATAACAGTAATAAAAGCTTCTGATATAGTTATATCGAGAGCAGGGTCCTTGAGTTTGTCAGAAATCTTTTCATCGGAGGTTGCACCGATATTAATTCCATATCCCTATGCTGCGGCAGATCATCAAAGAAAAAATGCAAAATACGTTCTGGATAAGAATGCATGTATATATATGGAGGATTCTGAAGCTGATCCAAATTCTTTGTTAAAAATCCTTATTGATTTAAAAGATAATCCCCAAAAAGTAAATAACTTAAAAACAGAAGCGTCAAAACTTGCAAAGCTGGACGCCCTGTCAGATATTATGGAACAAGCTGAAAGAGTTGCTCAATTTTAAGGGTAAATATCTAAAAAGTTGAATAAAGCAAATTAGGTATTGTTTTTCAAAGCTGTTTTTATAGATATATTAATGAGAATAAATTACAGATTAATCCAATTAATAGATTTGTTTAAATGTTTATCGCATTCTTTAAAATATATTGGTGCCATTTCCATAAAATCTCCCCCACTATTAACTGATAAAGGTGACGGATGAGCACACTGCAAAACCATAATTTGTGTATCAGGAATAGTAAAACTTCCTCTTTTATGCAGATTTTCTTTGAAATTTTTGTCGTTTATATTAGCAAAAACAATATTATGAGCATCATTTCCCCATAGCATAAATACAATTGGTTTATCTTTTACGGAGAGAATTCTACTAATAATAAGTTTAACAAACGGTTTCCAAATTTTCATATGTTTGTTTTGAACTCTTGTCTGAAGTGAGTTTTTTTCTTTCTTATCTAAATTTTCTGCATTAATTTTTTGATACGTTAATCCTGTATTTAATAATAAGACACCTTGTTTTGCCCAATTTGTTAAATCATTTTTCGCATTTTTAAATAATTCACTTCCATAAGTTTCATCAAGTGATTTAAAAATGTTTTTAAGAGAATCAGGAGTGGAATCATCAAGACTTGAAAAAGCAAGTCCATGTGCATCTTTAGGATTTGGATACGGATCTTTTCCTAAAATCACAACGTTTACTGATTTCAGAGGAACCAAATTCAAAGCATTAAAAATATTATCTTGTGACGGACTTGTACTTTTTTCCATGCATTCAATCATATCTTGATTATTTAAAAAATTGTCTGCTTCGTCTTCAGTCAGCCACCCGTTATCAACGAGTTTACTAAATAAATCCTTCATCCTATTTACCCTGAACAGCCTTTGCATCTTCTATCTTCATTGCGAAGTAAGGTTTTGATTTTTCTTGCAAGAATATTACATACCGACTGTCAAAATAAAAATATCTTGGTTCTATTCTTGGAGGAGGACAACAGGTTGCACCGAGAATTATCGCTGCCTCTGATTTTAGTTTTACCCCAACTTCGTCCATTTTAAACTGAACTGTTTCGATTGCATCAGAAATCATAAAATTTGTGTTTTTAATTTGTTTATTACATAATTCAGGGAAACGTCTTTCTTTTTTAAAATCAATATTAGGAGCTTTAAATTCATCAACCTCGCTAAAGTACTTATCGCCCTTATAGGTTTTAGATTTTTTAATCATATCATCATACAGAAGATTAAGTGTTTTTTCATCATCAGTTCTGTATAAATAAACATTATCTCCCTGTTTTGATTTTAACAAAAGGGCATAATCATCTTTTCCGTTATAAAAAAGAACCGTTACTGTATCCCGTAAATAACTCTTTGAATGTTTATTTATCCCAAAGTATTTAACCTTTCCTTCACTTCCGTTAAAATATCCTTCCGGCAATTTATCAAACGGTCTGATATATTCAAAATCCTTTTTTAACATAGCATACAGAAGATATTTTTCCGGTGCGGGAGTCCAGTCCAAATTATTCAAAATATCGCTTGTTTCGTTAAATTTCTCCTTTATACCTTTTTCAATTTCAGTCTTTAAATTTCTCGATACAAGACCCCATTTTTTATAATAAGAAGATTCCAGCAAATCATCAGCAGTAAAAGATTTTTTATTCAGTTTATCAGCAACAGAGGACTTACCTCCAACAAATTCTACAGGGTGTTTTATAAGTTCGTCTGTTAAATCGTTCCATATAAGTTGGAAGGTTCCGACCCATACTGTATTTTTTGAATTGGATTCAGTATCCATTGTAGGAATTATTTCAAAATCCGCTTTATTTTCTAATAGTTCTCTTTCTCCGACATTTTCTGTTATATCAGGATTTTTTCCCCACGTCCAAAATTTTAAATTAAATGCATAAACAGAGGTTGTGCATAAAATAACACTAAAAATTATTAACCAATAAAACTTTTTCATATAAACTCCTTATTTAAAATTTTATATTATTTTATAACAAAAAAGAAACAGATTTAATAGTACAAATTTGATAATTAAACAAATTAGTTTGCAGATTTGTACAAATAAGAAAAATCCGATAATTTTATACCGTATAGTCTGTTTTTCTTATTGTTTATTTGTTAAAAAATGTATATAATTACTTTAAGGTTACTTTAGGAGTTTGTTTATGAATAAAAATGTTTTAAGAAACTTATCATATGGAGTATATGCCGTTTCAACTTTAGACGGTCAAAGAGCTGTTGGCTGTATTGCAAACAGCATTATGCAAGTTACCCATGATACCGTAGCTGTCAGCATAAACCATGAAAATTATACTCACGAATGTCTTGATAAAACAAAGAAGTTTGCAATATCAATATTGGGTGAAGATATTGAAATGAATACAATAGCTTTTTTGGGATTTCAATCCGGAAGAACAAAAGATAAGTTTGAACATATAGAAACAATCGATATTGACGGCTTAAGTGTTATTAAAAATGCAGTAAGTTATCTTATATGTGAAATTACTGATAGCATTGATACGGAAACACATACCGTATTTTTGGCAAAAATACTTGACGGAGAATTTATTGATCAGGGTAAAACCCCGATGACATATGATTATTACCATAAAGTTAAGAAAGGTAACAGTCCGCAGAAAGCTCCTACTTACATTGGATAGTAATATATCTTTAAAATTTCTAAAAATAAACGTGTATTTTTACAAATCTAAAATCAATTTATATTTGAATTATGGCAAATTGAATTGTAAAAAATACACTTTAAAACGGTCTGTAATGCTTACTATTATTGAATTTCGACTTGCATGATTCAGAAAATTGTATTAGTATAATAGTGGTCATAAACGAGGTGTTTATTATGAAAGTAGGTTATCCCGTAAGGGGGTTAGGTTTCATGTCTCAAGATGTACTACCGGCAAGCTGCACGTCAAAACCACAGATAGCGTGTACATCTACAGCTCGTGTAAAGGTAAATGAAGGGTACTCTAATAAAGAAATTTATGAAGGTATTGTCAGTATTAAAAACCACATTAAATCACTTTTTGGAGTTGATGATAAAAAAGCTGATCCTCTGAACTATATGGCTTAAAAAAATTTCTAAAAGGACAAAAAGCCCGAATGAAATAAGAAATTATAGGAATAAAAATCCATTTGGTCGGGCTTTTAGTCTTTTCTAAAAAAGTTTCTGTTCTAAAATATTCCTCAATATGCTCTCAAATATGTCTCTGCTATACAAGGTGCAGGGATATTTTTCTGTGATGTAATAAAGTGTATTATTGTTAGGGATTATAATTATTCATCTAACTATTTTTTATCTAAAGCTGCCTTAATGCTGCAATAAAAAATTTACAAAAGTTAATGGTCTTATATCAGACCATTTACTTTTTTTATAATGTATGTTATGTTGGAATAACGTTAGAGGCATTTTCTGCCTATGGGAAATAGTGAGGGAAAAAGATGATTTGTTTAGAAGAAGAAAAAAGACTTACTGATGCACAAATAAAAGAAATGGATGCAGAGTATGATTCCTACGGTGATACGGTTCATTATTCACCTGATCCTAAGGTTTTTGCAGGTTGTGAAGGATCATATATGTATGATTCAAATGACACACCTTATTTAGATTTACAAATGATGTATTCTGCTTGTAATTTCGGATACAGAAATCAAAGAATTAATGATGCTATTTTGGATCAAATGAATAAAATGCCTCAACTTTGTCCAAAATATTTATATGATTATAAACCAATGTTAGCTAAAAAAATGGCTGATATGAATTACAAGAGATTTGGGGAGAAGGGAAGAATACATTTTAATGTTGGTGGAGCTCAAGCTAACGAAGATGCACTGAAAGTTATCAGAAATTATACCGGCAGAAATGCTGTATTTGCATTCCAAGGTGGTTATCACGGTAGAACAATCGGTGCAACCTGTATGACATCATCCTTCCGTTATAGAGAAAAATATGGGCACTTTGGGGATAGAGCACAATTTATTCCGTTCCCTTATTGTTTCCGTTGTCCTTACGGTATGAAGTGTGATTCTTGTAATCACTTCTGCGTAAAGCAGGTCGCAAAAATGTTTGAAAGTGAGTACAATTCTTACTATGATCCTAAAACAGGTGAATGCGAATATAAAGCATTTTATTGTGAGCCTATTTTGGGTACGGGTGGTTATATTAATCCGCCGGAATGGTATTTCAAAGAATTAAAACAAATTTTAGATGAGCATAATATTATGTTCTGTGTTGATGAAGTTCAAATGGGTATGTTTAGAACGGGTAAATTATGGGCTATTGAGAACTACGGTGTTACCCCTGATATCATGTCATTTGCAAAATCAATAACAAACGGTATGAATCCGCTTGCAGGGTTCTGGGCAAAAGAAAAGTTTATTGCTCCTGACGTATTCACACCGGGTTCTGCTCACTCTACATATTGTTCTAACCCTATGGGTGTCAGAGCTGCTTATGAAGTTATGAGCATTGTTGAAGAAGATGAAAAACAACTTGAACACGATATTCCTATTAAGTCGGCAAGATTTATGAACGGATTGAAGTATTTACAATCTAAATATAAATCAATTGGTGATGTTGACGGTATAGGTTTTGCATTAAGAATAGAATTAACACAAAAAGACGGTATCACACCTAACAGAGAATTGTGTGATGCTATGCAAGAAGAAGGGTTAAAGGGTGACTTGTCATACAACGGTAAGAAGTGTGGTCTTGTTCTTAACAATGGTGGTTTCTATAAGAATATTATTACACTTGTTCCGCAGTTGTATATATCTAATGAAGAAATTGATATGGCAATTGATTTGTTTGACCAGTTATTCAGTAGATTGGATAAATAGTGTCATTAGACTTTGAACTATTAAATGAGGATAGAACTACGAGTCGTGCCGTGTTATTATTTCACGGCATGACGGGTAGTCCGTACGAAATGAAAAAGTACGGACAGTTTTTGTGTTCTATGGGGTATGATGTATATTGTGATTGTTTGCCGGGGCATGGAGATAAAGTTGAAGATATTTATACGGTAACTTATAAGGATTGGCTTAATCACGCTTATAAAAGATTTAAAGAATTGAGGGGTAAATATAAAGAGGTTTACCTTTCGGGTTTATGTTTGGGTGCTGTTCTGGCGGTTGCTGTTGCCGAAAAGTATCCTGATGAGGTCGACGGTATTGTTGCACTTTCAACTACATTGTTTTTAGATGGCTGGAGATTACCTTGGTATAAAATATTTATTCCTATCGGTTTGTCAACAATTGTCAGATTTTATTATACTTATCCTGAATGTGAACCACATGGGATTAAGAATGAAAGAACTCGTGCTGTTGTAAAGAAACTGTTAGAAAAAAGCGATGTCGGGATGATGGATTTTCCTATGACTTGCATTTTTGAACTATTAAAATTATCAAGAAAAGTTCGTAATAAAAAATTTTTAAAAAAAGTCATTTGTCCTATACTTTTCATTCATTCGGAAGAAGATGATTTAACCAGCAAGAGAAGTGCAGAAGTCGTGTATAGTGGGATTTCTTCTCAAGATAAAAATATGATTATTCTAAAAGACAGTTATCACATGGTTCTTTATGATAATGAAAAAGAATTTGTGTTTAATACTGTGGGAGAGTTTTTTAATACACATTCTAACGTCGAGGAGTGTGTGTTATGTTAAGTTTAATTTTTAAATTTTTATTTTGTTTAACGTCTGCAATTCTTGCAGGAATGACCATCTACGGAAAACTTTTTATTTTTAAAAAGAAGCACCCCCAAGTTGTATCTGATTATGCCGCAACAATGGCAGGGCTTATTGGGCTTTATGCGTTGACGGCTTTAGGTTTAGTATTTATATTGCCTTTTGTGTCGTCAAAATTTATAATGTTGGGTTTTGCAATAAGCCCGTTTTTAATTGGGTTGTTAACAACTTATCATAGTGAAAAATACTTTACCTTAATTCAAATAGCTTTATTTTTATTAAGTATATTATATGTTTTGAAATAATAATATTTTATAACAAATAAAAATCCCTCGTAATGAGGGATTTTTTAACTGTTAAATATGATAATTTTTATTCACTTAAAGTTAAGAGTGACTTAACAGAAATCGCATTTTCACGAACTTCTTCAATATCATTTAAATTGATTGTGTCGTCAAGAATTTTAACGACTTCAGTCTTATCTTCAAGTGCAAGAATTTCATTAACTGTGCTCATAGCAACTACCGGACTCAAATCATTAATGCCTTTTCCTTTGTTAATGATAACAACCTTCAAAGAATCGTGAACATTTTTTCTTACAAGTGCTTTTGATGTACGTTCTCTAACATCGTTATCAGGTGAATTTGTCCCCAATTCTTCAAGCACTGCAATTGATTCTGCATCTTCATGTTTTTCTAAAGCATCTATAATCTTTTCAACTTTTTTATCCATTACGCAGCTGCCTTTCCTGTTTCTTTAGTAACTTTTTCATTTAATGCAATCCAGGTTGCTTTTAAATCTTTAACTGAAGCATCTTTGTTGATGTGTTTTAAATCTAAAATCTTTGCCTCCGGTGTAACCGGTAATGGTTCTGGTTTATGGACTTCAAATACTTGTGAAATTCTGTCTTGGACAGTTCTTCCCATTTCTTTTATTGAATTTTTTGCATTTCTTACTGTATCAATGCCATGGGCAATATGTTCTCTTACTTTTTGTGCAAAAAGTGCTATTGGTTGACCTAACCTTGTTTTAAAATCAACAACGGCAGCTATAACAGAACCTGCCATCATTTTTAATTTATTTGGTTTTGGTGTTTGTACCGGTTTTATTGCTTGGAATACGTCTGCAAACGGTAAAACACTTCCCTTGAAGGTTCTTCCTTTAAAACTGTTTTTTTCAAACGGATTTGTAGATGTTGTTTTCTTTTTCAAACCAACCGATGATAAGGTTGTACTCATTATTGAATTAATTTCCATAGAAAAATCCTTTCCATTTTATATCAGGTAAATTTTACCATTATAGAATAACATTTCAATAAAAAATCAAAT
>Ga0247609_10004096_pt1 | contig 14594 bp, 21 predicted proteins | sample 172DNAGHGlowgp2_FD_193487 | JGI IMG/M metagenome (GOLD analysis project Ga0247609, IMG submission 193487) | Sheep rumen microbial communities from Palmerston North, Manawatu-Wanganui, New Zealand - 1728 DNA GHGlow gp2 | ecosystem: Host-associated > Mammals > Digestive system > Stomach > Rumen ...
TGGGCTGGTGACAACACCAATTGTCTGGGGCAGTTTTGGCAACGGTTTTTTGCGCGATTCATCAAACAGACCCTCGGCTGCCAATTTGCGTTTGCGTTCTTCCAGCATTTTTAATATTGCGCCAACACCCGCCATTTCAATTTCACTAACAATCATTTGATAATTACTGCGGGCAGGGTAAGTCGTGAATTTTCCAGTGACAATAACCTCCATACCTTCTTCTAATTTAAAAGACACTGGTGTTCCGCGCCAAATAATCATGTTTATAACCGCACCGGCATCTTTAATAGACATATAAATATGCCCCGATGTTGCGCGTGTAATACCCGACAATTCGCCACGCACGCGAATTACCGGAAAAGCAGTTTCAACAACTTTTTTCAGCAAAGATGACGCATCTGTCACCGAAAAAATCATATCTGGTTTAACAAAAGGTGCAGGTTTTTCAATCATATTCAATCATTTTGTTTTTTTAATTCTTGTATTATATCAATTCCCAACGCATCGGCAAAGCGAAATACTGGGTCTTGTCCTTTTGCATTTAATTGATAAGGTACCTTTCTGCCAATATCATACGGGACAGTTATATTATTATTTGTATATTGATCAAAAGTTAAATCCAATAGTGTGTTTGATTGGTTGTGTACCAAGTAATGATGCGGACCGTATGTCCATATATCATCAATATACATCATTTGCCATTTTGCAGCACCACCCATCATTATTCCAAAATTAGTACTGGCAACGCGGCAAAATCCATCGGAATCATAATTCAAAAAACCGATAGTATTGCCTAATTCGTGTTCAAATGTTTTGTATTTAATCGTTGGCATTTTGAAAGAATCACGAAACAACAGAACAAGGTTTTTTGCACGCAAACGACTAATTTTATCCAACCCCATTGTATCAATGGTTTTTAATAGTTGTTTAGTCGCTTTTTCGTAATATTTATCTTTTTCTGGTGTCATAATTTTATACCAATTACATTACAATTCGGTCAATGGCCAACGGGGGCGGGGTGCCACAGGTTCGCGAACAATATTCCCAATGCGCCAATTTTCAATTCCTGCCCACGCAATCATTGCGCCATTGTCGGTGCATAAATTCATTGGTGGTGCTGCAAAAATCATATTATGTGCATCTGCCAGGTTTTCCATTGCCGCACGTATAGCACTGTTTTTCGCAACGCCACCGGCAACAACCAAAGTTTTTGGATTTGCCGCGCGAACAACATCGGTCGCCATCGCGTGATTTAATCTGTTTATAATACAATCAACCACAGCCGCCTGGAAAGATGCGCAGAAATCATTTATAAACGCATCGTCAATGGGTTGGGTGTTTTTATCCAACATAATGCGTGCCGCGGTTTTTATACCGCTAAATGAAAAATCACAGCCTGGTTTATCACATAATGGACGTGGAAAGTTAAAACGTTTTGGATTGCCTGAGCTTGCTCGTTTATCAACAATTGGGCCACCCGGATATCCCAATCCTAACATCTTAGAAACCTTGTCAAAAGCTTCACCTGCGCTGTCATCTATGGTTTGACCGATTAACTCGTATTGACCAACACCGCGTACCAATAAGATTTGACAATGCCCACCCGATGCCAGCATCAGTAAATATGGAAAATCAACCGATGCGCCCGCGCCAATTCCATTTGCCGCGGTCGCAGATAACCGGGGAACCAACGCGTGTCCTTCCAAATGATTAACCGCAACCAGTGGTTTTTTTGTTGCCTGGGCAATACCTGTTGCCGCCAACCAACCAACCAAGACGCCACCAATGAGTCCTGGCCCCGCCGTTGCGGCAATAACATCAATATCGTTAATTGTTTTGCCGGCGGCTTGTAAAGTCTGTTTGATTACAGTGTCAATTGCCAAAATATGCGCGCGTGCCGCCAATTCAGGCACCACACCACCGTATTTTTGGTGTTCTGGTATTTGTGAATAAATAATATGAGATAACACATTTCTGTTAGAATCCACAATCGCGGCCGATGTTTCATCGCACGACGATTCAATACCTAAACATAACACAGAATCTTTGTTTGGCGCGACATTACTTTGTAATGTGCCCATATCGATTTTTATCAATTTATCATCATCATTATTTTGCATTTTTAATTATTTTCCCGTAATTGAATACCCATATTGCATAACTTTATCGCATCGCGAACTGCAAATTCCCCAGAATCATTAAAACTGGACATTTTATCAACGCATTGCACAATTAAATCAGCATCTTTGGTATTATTGGTCAAAGATTGAACTGTTGATATTTTGGCCTCAACTGATGCAAGAGTCCATTTTTGCAAATTTCCGTTTTCCAACCCCACAGATTTAGATTTAACAGCAAAGAAAATCGCAATAACCAAAACCAATACAGCAATTCCAATAATCAATTTGAAATTTCTTTTTAAAAAATCGATAGTTTTTTTCATTTTTCCCCCCTTGTTAATTTATTCGCAGTTTATCAACCATACATCATAGTCTGGATTTTGCAGTGGATTATTGCCTGGTTCATTTTTATTCATCCAACCACCAAATATTTGATTGGCATTTCCGTCAAAAATCTCGACAAAGGCAAAATGATTTTCTGCATCAAACGGGTCTGTTTGTTTGCAAGAACGCACAGCAATATTTAATTTTTCGTGATTTACAGAATACCCCACAGGCACGCGCAGATTTTGTGCCTTGCCGGCGGCCTTGTTTAATATGCGCAACACAGCGGTTTCGTGGTCGATATATGCGTCTGCGCCATGGGGGACAGCCGGCATAATCAATGCAAAAACGATAAAAATCCGTATAATTTTTTTCATAACCATAATTTTACAAACATAAGACGCATAAGTCAATTTATTAAATTTAATAAAAAAAGAACCACGAAATCGCGGTCCTTTTTTTATATTTTTGCAAAAATTATTTTGCCGCTTTTTCTGCCGATGTTGCCGCCAAATCTTCGACAATACGAGCCTTTTTACCAGACAATTTGCGTAAAAAGAACAATTTAGCACGACGAACACGACCGATACGAACCTTTTCGATTTTTTCAATCGCTGGTGAATACAGTGGGAACTTGCGTTCAACACCAACACCATAAGATTCGCGACGAACTGTAAATGATGCGTTATTTCCCGTCCCACCATCGCGTGCGATAACAACGCCTTCGAACATTTGGATACGGAATTTATCGCCATCTTTAATTTTGACATGAACTTTTACTGTGTCACCGGCTTTAAAGTTAGGGATAACTTTATCACCTTTCATTTTTGCGACTTGTTCTGCTTCAATTTTTTTCAAAATATTCATTTTTTGTTTTCCTTTATTAAATCCGGACGTCTTTGTTTTGTTATTTCGTCCGATTGTTGATTCCGCCACCGTTCGATATTGCCGTGGTGACCGGACAGCAGGACTTCTGGGACTTTATGTCCGCGCCATACTGACGGACGGGTATATAACGGCCATTCCAACCCGCCGATTTCGAAACTTTCGTTGTTGGTGGAATCTGCGCCACCGTGCAACACATTATCCATCACGCGAACGCAACTGTCAATAAAAATCTGCGCGGCAATTTCGCCACCCGACAAAATATAATCGCCCACAGAAATTTCCATAATGTCATATTCTTGTAAAACGCGTTCATCAATGCCTTCGTATCTGCCGCAAATCAGGGTATATGTCGCATCTTTATCGGCGACAAATTCGCGCACGCGTTTTTGATTTAAAACATTACCGCGTGGAGAAAAGTATATGATTTTACCTTTGTTTTTAATGGAATCCAATGCGTCGCCCAACACGTCAGGTCGCATAACCATACCTGCGCCACCACCAAATTGTTCGTCATCAACACTGCCGTAACTATTTATGGCAAAATCGCGAATATTTATAATATCCATCGACCATATATTTTTGTTTAATGCGCGACCAACCACACCCGCACCCAGTGTGCCAGGGAACAATTCAGGAAAAATGGTCAGTATATTAAAGTGCATTTTATCTCTTTTTCATAGGTTTGTGCATATTCATTAAATCGATTTTTATTCGTGCTGGACGAAACGATTTGTCGCGTTTATCAATTGGGTGTTTGGCACGACATTGTTGGCAAATAGCTTTTAATTCATCAAGGTTTGCGCAAAGGGTTTCTTCGCTGTTAAGGCATAAATCGGTTGGTCTTAATACCGCATATTCCGGATTACATCTATAACGTTCATTAACAACTTGATCTACATAGAACTTGTCTGTATTTGGATCTGTTTTAAGTCTTGTTGGTGTCTGTTTATAGATTGCACAATTTTCTAAACTACAAGGACATTTTTCTTGAAAAACATACAAATAAGCCATCTTTAAAACTCCTATCTGCATCTGCATCCAAAACATGTGACGCGTATAGTTTCTTGTGCTTGTGCAAATTGCCTGATTGGGCATGTTGCGGTTATTGTTCCGTCTACATTCGTTTCTATGTGTACAGACGGCATTGTATTGCGTAATACTGTGACAGCAGGACATTCGCCTGCATCATAACAGTGTAACGACACCGGTGTCACATCTAACGCAACTTGTGTTCCTAATTTATCTCTATCTGACATAAAACAACCTCTTATTTTACTGTAACGGTTTTGTTGTTAAAATCGACATCTGCGCCTTTGAACGAATACAGATTGCCGACTGTTGTTTCGATAATATCGCCTGCGCCAAAGTTTTGGAATCCTGAAATAATACCGACTTTTTCGCCATTTTGTATAACCGTAAAACCAATCAAATCGGCTTGGTAATATTCGCCAGGTTTTACATCAGGCAATTCATTGCGTGCGACAAATAATTCTGTTCCGCGTAAAACCTCAGCTGATGTTCTGTCTTCGAATCCGTTGATGTGTGCAATAATCACAGATGAATTAGGCAAAACACGAATGAATTTGAAATCATCAGGATTAAACTTTGAACTTTGAATTTTGAATTTTTGAAAATCTGCCGGGGTTTCAGTGTATGTTTGAATACGCACATCCCCACGCACACCTTGAAAAGCAACAATTTTACCAACCAAGATTTTTTTATTGTCGTTCATAACCTTTGGACCTTTGGTTTGATAAAAACTCGGGGTGTCTGGCACAGGTTTTAACCCCTGGACAACCCGAAAAAGTATCAGGATTTATGGGTTGGGGTATCGTATAGTTTGTCACGATTTTTACCCACCCAGAAAATATCTGGTCTTTTTTCTGGCAGTATTGATTATCATAGGGACAATTAACATTACTCATAATTTTTACCCTTATGCTCTTTCGTGACAGCCAGGTAATTCCAACAGCATATCGCGAATACCGTTTATATGATTCATTGGGTCGATATTATGTTTTTGCGCATAATTTACAAAAGAATCAAAATTCAAGAAAAAGCTGTCTCTTATATTGATTTTTGCAAATGGGTCATCAAAATACACAGAATTAAACACATTTGTCATTGCGCGTTTTAATTCATATTTGGTATAGAAAGGGCGCGCCAAATATGTTTGCGGCATGGTTAATAAATCTTGTTGGATACTGCGAATATATTGCACTTCGTCAATATGATTTTCGCGTGCATAGGCAATCAAATTGTCAAAGTTTAAAAAATAACTGTCGCTGAGTTTATTTTTTACACGTTTATTAACAAAATAGACCGAAGCGAACACGTCGCTTAATGCATGTTTTAACTCTAAATCAGAATACTTCGGTCTATTTTGCATGTAATTATTACTCCGCAACTGTTTCTGCTGGGACTTCGGCTGGTGCCTCTGTGGCTGCCTTGGCTGCGGCTTCTGCAGCGGCTTTTTCTTCGGCGATTTTTGCCAACTTGTCAGCTTTGTCTTTTGCCTTTTGTTGTGTTTTTTCGCTTGGTAAATTCTTTTTTGTTTGTGTTGGAATTGGTTTTGCAGTTGCCAAACCAGCATTTACCATAAATTTATAGACGCGGTCCGAAGGTTTTGCGCCCTTGGCCAACCATGCTTTTAATTCGTCAATTTTCAAAATGACGCGTTTTTCGTCGTCTTTGTCCAACATAGGATTGTATTTACCAACAACCTCTAAAATATTACCAGAATTACGTGCATTGCGTGAATCTGTCACAACAATGTGATAATAAGGGCGTTTTTTTGCACCATAACGTGCCAAGCGGATAACTGTTGCCATGTATATTACTCCTTGTTAAAAAGTTATCTGTTAAAACCACAAAGAAAACCGACACCCAGGGCGAAACTCGCCGGAGAGTGTTCCTCGTGCATACCGCACGCAGGGCTGTTTGAAATGGCAATCTTTGGGATTTGCAAGGGTATTATTATACTTTAAAACTAAAAAGTCAAGAAATCGTTTGAAATCAAATGGCTTGCCACCCGAAGCATCGCAGAAGCGAAGGGTGGTGCGGGCGAAGGGAAACCGAGTGCATAAACACACAACAAGTTGCGTTGTTAGCAACGAGTTGATGTGTGCGTCACGAGATTACCCGCTTCATACACGACCAACCTTTAATCTTGGTGCGGGCGAAGGGAATCGAACCCTCGTTTAAAGCTTGGGAAGCTTTCGTGCTACCATTATACCACGCCCGCAGATGTCTGGTATTTTATATTACACCAAAACAAAAGTCTATAAAAATTTATAAATCTTGACAACTGGGGGATTCTTGATATGCTGAACAACAAAGGCAACCCCCACACCAAAAGGATGTATTATGATGAACCCCCAAGAAAAACAAATCAGGAAAGAAGTTAGAAAGCAATTGTTCAATGGTATGCCTGAATGGCAATTTAACAATCTGCGTCGTATGTATTATGCATGTTTGTGGTTAAAACAAGGGGGCGTTACACAAGATAACGAAAATCCGCTTTTACAAACTTATGAAATATCAAGAACATTTGAAAACCAGGTGTTGGCGCAATATCGTGAATTAAGGGATTGTACGGAAACAATCGAATGGAAATGCTGTAAAGATTTATATTGTATAGATTTTATGAATAAAGCTATGTTGCAACCAAAATGGAGTTGGGAAAAACCAACTGTTAAATTTACAGATGCTTTGGATACGTGCGAAAACAAAATGGTTGCCCGCATAAGCAATTTTGAACAAAATCCATGGGATATTCGTCGTCGTGAATTTACTAATGGTGAATGTTGTTTTCTTTTATATTTACACCCAGAAGTAAATTTAAAAACAATTTTAATACTGGCGCTGTTGCCTACACCAACAGTGGATATGAAAAAAGCGCGTGAACAGGGTGTTGAACACAATAAAAAATCCCAAGAACGAGAAAAACACCGTCAACAATCCGCTGGGCAAAATAAATATAACAACTCAAAACCGCGCAAACCCGGCAGCGGTTTCACAATGAATCCCGAAGAATTAAGAAACAGAATTAATGGCTCGAAATTAATGGGGGCCAGAAGAATAAAATAAAAAAAAGAAAAGTCGTGGTTTAACCACGACTTTTTTCTTTTACTTCTCTCACTTGTTTTAATTCGATTGATACAAGTATTTGTCTCATTTCTTGTTTTGCTTGTTGGCGTCCACCTTTGCTTTTTGATTTGTGTGGTTTTGATGTAATGGTAATATTTGTAAGATCGTAAAATTCATCGCCTTTTATACTGCTCGGCATCATAACCATAACTTCAGTTATAAAGCCACCTTTTTGTGGTGAAAAAACTAAAACTTTTTCTGTTTTTTTGGGACAATAAATACCGATATGCAAAGTTTTAGCACGTTCCATCACAGTATCAATTTCTTTACGCATTTGCTTCATGGTATCAGCACACAATGTTATGCTAATTCTATTTGGTATATCCAAACTGGCGTAAAATCCGATGTTTTTGCCCGGCAGATGCCTTATAACAAATTGGCGATAACTTGTTTGATCATATTCATCTGGATTTGGCATAGCGTATACCTCTAATTTATTTTGTTACCCCCACCGGAATATTTAACTGTTGGTTTGGAAAAATCAAATCTGGGTTTTCGATATTGTTGCGTGCGGCAATAACACTGAACAGCACACCGCGCCGCATAAAGTTGCGCGCAATTATCCACAAACAATCACCACGCCGGACGGTGTAATATGTATCGTCATCGCCGGTCATTTCTGGCATAATAAATTCGTATGTTAATTTTGAAATGGTGTTTCCGTCGCCGTCATGCATGCGTACTTCCAGGGTATATTTATTTCCTGGGGTTAATTCATGGACATCTGCGCCAATTCCAAAATGTTTATAATCGGAAACGCGTGCAAATCCCAACGGCATATCGTTCAAAGTCATTGATACACGCAACCGCGGCAATCCATTACCGGTGACGACCAGTCTTCCATTGTCCATATAATCAATTTTGGTAATACTTAAATCACCATATCGCAATATTGCGGGTTTTTGCAAAACTGTGCTGCCGCTGTTTGTCATCAACAAAGATACAGAATTTTCGTCGCCATGTTCGGATATATAAACAAACGCGCGGTCTTGTGATTTTATTTGTGAATTTACGTCCATCAATGAAAAAGTATAATTTCCTGGGGCCAACGCATTTGTTGGTGCGTATGCAAATTCGCCGTTTTTATCAGTCGTAATTGTTGCCATCAATTTTTGATTTGTAAAAATAGAAAGGGCCGTATTTGGTTTCCAACGGCCCGCAATAACAACCTTGCCATTATCGGCAATGCGAACGATATCAAATGCCGGGGTTTTTAAATCTGCGACGCGACGCACAATTGGTTCTGGGACAGGGCGCACAGAATTTTCATATCGCCCAATATGATTAAACAAAACCCAAATTGTCACAAAAATAACAATAAATGCACACAAAATAGGAAACCAATATTCGCGCAAAACAGATTTTTTATTATCGTTATTTTGTGCAGATTTCACAGCCGGTTTTCCAATAACTTTTTTCTGGGACGGTTTGGCAAAAACATTTAATTTGGTAAAAAACGCACGCGCAAAAGAACGTCTTTGTTCCAACCATTTTTTTTGTTGTGCAACGGCATCGTCAATTAAATCATCGGTTGAATGTTTTGTATTACCCATCTTTGACATCAAAAAAACTCCATAAATAATAACTATATGCTTACAGATTTAGCATAAAAACAATACCGCTGTCAAACTTTTTGTGATATAATAACACCAACCAAGCGAGGCGAAAATGAAAAAAATAGGTATTATGACAACTGGTGGCGATTGTTCTGGGTTAAACAGTGCAATTTATCATATAACACGTGGTGCGACAAAACGCGGGTGGGCGGTATATGGTATAATTGACGGCACAGACGGCCTGGTTGCGACCAAACCTGTGGTTTTACAACTTGATGCACACAGTATTCCACCAGAAATGGCACCCATCGCGGGCAGTGTTTTACGCAATGGCAATACGGGTCAAAATAACAGTTTTGAACGTGCTGTGCAAATGGGGCGTTTGCCACAATTTACAAAACAATTAAAAAAAGCCTTGGCGGAAATAAATTTGGACGCGATTGTTTTAATTGGGGGTAATGGTTCTATATCATTGGCTTGGGCAACGCGCGATATTTACAGTGATTTGCAGTTGGTTTGTATTCCTAAAACCATAGATATGGATATTCCGCTGACTGAAAAAACAATTGGCTTTGATACAGCGGTGCAACAATTAACGCGTTTTTGTGACGATTTGATGCTGACCGCGCGCAGTCATCATCGTTGGTTTGTTGTGCAATCTATGGGACGCAAATGCGGTATGTTGGCATTGACGGCTGGCATCGCGGGTGGTGCGCGTGCGATTTTGATTCCTGAAATAAAATTTGATGTGGATAATTTGATAAAGCATATAAAACACAGTGATACAGATTACGGAATTATTATGGTTGCCGAAGGTGTGACACTTCGTGGTCATTCGGGCGAACCTGCAACAATGATATCGCGAAAATTAACTGCGGCGGGCATTGCGAACAGAACGGCGTTCCCAGAGCACATACAAAGGGCAGGTATCACCGTTCCAACAGACAGAATTTTGGCGGCTGAAATGGCGGACGCGGCATTAAATGCGATTGAAAACAACGAAACGTATGTGATGACGGCACTGGAAAATGGCGAAATCACAACGGTCGGTTTGGACGCGGTTGTGACATCTGGACACCCCGATCGTGACCCAAACATAGACGGACTTATGATATCAAATGCAATGGTTGATTTGGATAACCCGTTGCTGATTGCCGCGGATAACATGGGCATATATATTGGTGAAACAAAATAATATAACAATAAAACACCCCGATTTTTCGGGGTGTTATTAAACAAACTAAACAAATTATTTCTTTTCAGAAAAATCTGCATCGGTTGTGTTATTGTCATTACCAGATTCAGCATTTCCCTGGTTTGCCTGTTGTTCGGCTTGTGCGGCTTTATAAACCGCTTCGCCTAACTTCATGGCTTTTTCGGTGAGTGCATCCGTCTTTTCTTTTAATGATTCAACCGTTGCGTTTTCGTTTTTCAATTCTGCATTTAACGCATCTTTGGCATCTTCAATCGCTTTCTTTTCGTCCGCAGAAATCTTGTCGCCATGTTCTTTTAAAGATTTTTCAATACCGAACACTGCGGCTTCGGCTTGGTTTTTGGCTTCTACCAATGCGCGTTTTTGTTTGTCGCTTTCTGCATTGGCCGCGGCCTCATCAACCATGCGTTTGATTTCGTCTTCCGATAGCCCACCGTCGGATTTAATAGAAATCGCTTGTTCTTTGCCGGTGCCTTTATCTTTGGCGGACACATGCACAATGCCGTTTGCGTCAATATCAAAAGACACTTCGATTTGTGGCATACCGCGTGGTGCCGGTGCAATACCTTCCAAATTAAATTGACCCAACAATTTGTTATCCGCCGCCATGTCGCGTTCGCCTTGGAATACGCGAATTGTCACAGCCGATTGGTTGTCTTCGGCGGTTGAAAACACTTGTGATTTTTTGGTTGGGATTGTTGTGTTGCGGTCAATCAAGCGGGTAAATACACCACCCAATGTTTCAATACCCAATGACAAAGGTGTCACATCTAACAACAAAACATCTTTGACGTCGCCTTTTAAAACACCGCCTTGAATAGCCGCACCCATTGCAACCACTTCATCAGGATTAACGCCTTTGTGTGGTTCGCGACCAAAGAATTCTTTAACAGTTTCAACAACTTTTGGCATACGTGTTTGACCACCAACCAAAATAACCTCGTTGATTTGAGATTTGCTTAAACCCGCATCGCGTAAAGCCTTTTCGCATGGTTCAATGGTCTTTTTGATTAAATCATCAACCAAAGATTCCAACTTTGCGCGTGTCAGTGTTGTGTTAAAATGTTTTGGACCTGTGGCATCTGCTGTCAAGAACGGCAGGTTAATATCCGCAGATGTTTTGGACGACAATTCGATTTTTGCCTTTTCCGCGGCTTCTTTTAATCTTTGCAAAGCCAATTTATCGTTTGATAAATCAATACCCGTTTGACCTTTGAATTCATCAATTAAATATTTCAAAATGCGCGCATCGAAATCGGAACCACCCAATGCAGTATCACCATTGGTTGATTTAACTTCGAACACACCATCAACAATTTCCAATTTGGACCCATCAAATGTTCCACCACCCAAATCATATACAGCGATAGTGCCGTTTTTATCTTTGTCCAAACCGTATGCCAATGCGGCGGCGGTTGGTTCATTTACGATACGCAAAACATTTAATCCTGCAATACGACCGGCATCTTTTGTTGCCTGACGTTGTGAATCATTAAAATATGCAGGCACCGTAATAACCGCATCTGTCACAGTTTCGCCCAAATAATTTTCTGCATCTTTCTTTAATTTTGCCAAAATCATCGCAGAAATTTGTGATGGTGCATATTTTTTACCGTCCATTTCAACCCACGCATCACCATTATCACCTGCGACAATTTTATAAGGCACGCGTTTTTCAATTTCTTTGACCGCCGGACTGTCATAACGCAACCCCATCAATCTTTTGATTTCATAAATAGTGTTTTCAGGATTTGTGACAGCCTGGTTTTTTGCGGTAATACCAACCAATTGGTCGCCATTTTGTGTCAATGCAACAACCGATGGTGTTGTGCGCTGACCCTCACTGTTTTCGATGATTTTTGGATTTGTTCCATCCATAAAAGCCATCGCTGAATTTGTTGTACCCAAATCGATACCTAATACTTTTGCCATAATTTATGCCTCCTTAAAAAATTTTTGCTGTCACAAATATAGGTAATTAAAAACTGATTTCAAGGGGGCGAATATAAAATAATTATCGGTATAAAATCCTGAATAAAAAACAAAAAACCGCCCAAAAGGGCGGCAGGGTTAAAAATGAAAGAAATATTATTATTTCTTTGCAGGTGCCGCTGCGGCAGCAGGTTTTGCATCTGCTTCTTCTGGCATTTTACCACCGATTGTGACAAAAGCCAATTCTGCTTGGTGTAATCCTAATTCGATACCGTTTGGCAAAACCAAATCAGTTCCATGGACCACATCACCAATATTCAAATCAGCCAAATCGACAACGATTTTTTCTGGCATGTCATGAACCAACCCGCGCAAAGCAACTTTACGCACAGCAAAGTTCAAAACGCCGCCCAATTTCAAACCACGTGATGTTTCGACATTTGCCAATTCCAAAGGCACACTGACAGAAACAGGTTCGTTAACATTGATGCGTTTAAAATCGACATGAACAACGCGGTCGCTGACTGGGTGATATTGAATATCCATCAACATAGCGTTTTCAACACCTTTTGGTGTTTCGATTTGGAACAATTTTGTCCGCAAAGAAGGTTGTTTCAACAACATTTCAAAATCGCGTTCGTTAAAACGAATTGCGACAGGTTCTTGGTTGTTTCCATAAACAACCGCAGGAATATTTTGATTTTTGCGGATTGCGCGTGCGGCCCCCTTGCCAGCAACGTCACGAAAATCTGCTTTTAATGTAATAGCCATTTTGTAATCCTTTTTACTTGTCCCCCAAAGCCTTGGCGAAGTGGGGGTGTTAAACTTTGCATAACCTCCAAGGGTGTTATGCGGGGCATATTATGTAATAAAAACTTGCAAAAATCAAGCGATTTTAATTAAATTTTGCGCAAAATCAAGAATCTGGCGCGTCCGTATGTTTTGTCTCGTAAAATTTCCCAATTTGCGTCATTTGGGGTGAGGGAATTATTTGCCTCTTGTTCCCATATCAAAATTGCGTCTTTTTTTGCAATTTTGCCAAATTCTTGAACAAATCGCGTGCCTAATTCTGGATTGTCATAAGGCGGGTCAATAAAAGCAATATCCACATTTTTTCCAAATGCATTTTCTGTTAATAACTTCAATGCGTCCGCCTGATGTACGCGATATTCTTGCAAATGTGGCTTAACTAAATCCAGATTTTTATTTACAATCTTGACAGAATCCATTGAAATATCTGAAAAATAAACGCGTGCATTTGGGTACCTGGACATCATTTCAATACCAAATGCCCCAGACCCCGCAAAAGCGTCCCAAACCGAAAATTTATCCCATGTTTGTATCATTTCGCGCAGCATATTAAACACCGCGAGTCGAGCGCGTGCCTGGGTTGGACGTGCAGTTTGGGGTAAAAACAATTTCCGCCCATGAAAACGACCTTCAAATATTTGCAATTTAGAATCCATGTGTTAAACTGTACAACATGGACTTTATGAATCAAGCAATTATTTTGGCGCGCCGCGCATTATCACATGACGATGTTCCAATCGGTGCGGTTATTGTGCGCAATGGCAAAATTATTGCGCGTGGTGAAAATATGGTTCAAAAGAAACAAAATCCAACTTTGCATGCTGAAATTGTTGCGATAAACAGGGCGGTTAAAAAATTGGGAACCAAATTTTTGGACGATTGTGACATTTATGTATCGTTGGAACCATGTGCGATGTGCGCGACGGCAATATCATTTGCGCGTATAAAAAACATATATTTTGCGGCAACTGATGTTAAGGGCGGCGGCATAACATCAAACGCGCGTGTTTTCGAAACGGATAAACACTTGTGGCACCCAAACATAGTTCAAATACCTGAATATGCGATTGAGTCTGCCACTTTATTACAGGATTTTTTTAAAAAACGCAGAAAAGGAAAATAATAATGGCGCAAGATGATAGATTTGAAAAAATACAAAACAAACAAAACAAAGGTTCTGGCGATGGAATTGCGATATTTGTTGCATTGTTAATGATTGCTGCAATTGTGTCCAGTTCTCCAACACAACAAAAAACACCAGATAAAAACGACACAACAAAACACACCAACAATATTGATACAATTCCAAGACAAAACATAGAGCATGGTGCGTATGTAATAGACAGTTTTGCTCAACAATTATTTGGTGTAAAACAAAGATAAAAAATCAGCCCAAAATCATGACCCACAAAATTTTAACAATTTTGTGGGTATTACCGGGCGATTTTTTATATCAATGATTTTCCTGTCATATCTGCGGGTTTTGGCAAATCCAATATATGCAACATTGTTGGCGCAATGTCAGCCAACCCACCGTCCGCGACCGCAATATTACCCAAACCCACAACAATAAAATTCACAGGGTTTGTTGTGTGTGATGTA
>Ga0247609_10004097_pt1 | contig 14587 bp, 10 predicted proteins | sample 172DNAGHGlowgp2_FD_193487 | JGI IMG/M metagenome (GOLD analysis project Ga0247609, IMG submission 193487) | Sheep rumen microbial communities from Palmerston North, Manawatu-Wanganui, New Zealand - 1728 DNA GHGlow gp2 | ecosystem: Host-associated > Mammals > Digestive system > Stomach > Rumen ...
GTCGACACCTGTATCGAGGATAGCTATCACTGGGCGTTTTTCTTTTGTAATAGCCTGTTGCCAAAGCTCAGGCATACGTATGGCTTCCAGATACCATTGCTCGGCATATCGTGGCTCGGCTTGATACTTCGCCACGTCGTCTGAAGTCGAAATCTGTCCTAAAAGATAGTTGGGTTCGGCATATTCTACCCCATCTATTGCCTGATAAGCCTTGATGGCCTCCTCGACAGTCATGCTCGTTGCATCGAAGCGAATCAGATAGAGTTGTGAGAGGTCTATATCTTCTGTGGGCTTGCTAAAGGTAGGTACGAGACGTTGTTCTACAGAACTACGAGAGGCAGCATTTTTGTTTCCAGTAAGGGGCATCAACCTTTCGGCTTCTACATGACCCATCCCTTCAACTTCTGATATTCCACGGGTTTTGGCCTTTTCAGAGCGGAATTTTACAATCAGTTCACCTTCACGATAGCTTTGAGCCATTGAATCCGTCACTACCATCGCCAACAAGACGAAGGCACATAATCTGAATAACCAAACCATCTTTCGCATCATATCTAGGAAGTTTTATAGTTAGTACCCCGACCGAGAATCGAACTCGGAACTAAGCTTTAGGAGAGCCTTGTTATATCCATTTAACTATCAGGGCATGAGGTTTTCGGGTGCAAAGATAGTGTAAATTGAGCGAAAAACCAAACTAATGGGCGACTTTTTGCAAGTCGCCCTTTCAGAAGTGTAACAATTATTTTGTTTGATGTAGCAAAGATGCATTTTTTAGCATGAAAAAAGAACAACGTTTACACCTTTTTTATATATTTGCACAATCGTTATTATCAACTAAAAGCTTCAATTTATGAAAAAACTCATGTTAATGTTGCCATTATTGGCACTATTTGGCTGTACTGCGCCTGAAGTGGAGAACCCCGTATTGACCATCGATGGTGGTAAGATTCAAGGTGTATTAGCCGAAAATCCTGGTGTTTATGTTTATAAGGGTATTCCCTATGCCGCTGCTCCTATTGGCGATTTGCGTTGGAAAGAACCTCAGCCTGTCGTAGCTTGGGACAGCATTCGTATTTGCGACCGTTTTGGCCATCCTGGTTATCAGGCCGTTCATTATCCTGGTTTCTATGCCTCTGAGTGGGGTTATGGTGATGAAGCACCTTATAGCGAGGATTGCCTTTACCTGAATGTATATACAAAAGCTCCTGGCGATGTAAACAAGAAATTGCCCGTAGCCCTTTGGATTCATGGTGGTGGCTATCGCGAAGGTTGGGGAACAGAGCCTGAGTTTGATGGTCAGGAGTGGGCCTCAAAGGATGTCGTGCTCGTTACTATCAACTATCGCTTGGGTATCTTCGGATTCATGCCTTATGGCGAATTGTCAGCAGAGAGCCCTCATGGCGTATCAGGAAACTATGGTATCTTAGACCAGATTCAGTCGTTGAAATGGGTGAAAGAGAACATAGCCCAGTTTGGTGGCGATCCTGATAATGTGACTATCTTTGGTCAGAGTGCTGGTGCTGGTAGTGTGCGCACCCTCTGTGAAAGTCCTTTGGCTCGTGGTTTGTTCCACAAGGCTGTGATTATGAGTGGTGGTGGTCTGAATATTCCTCCAAAAGAAGGCGAGGCTGCAAAGCCAGCTACACCGATGGCAAAGTTCTTTACCTATAATCCTACGCTGAAAGAGGCAGAGGCAGAAACTAAGAAAGTGATGGACTGGGCAGGACTGACTGACCTCCAGAAGTTGCGTGCTGCTTCAACAGAGATTCTTTACACCGTTACTACCATTTACAACATGGTAAACAAGAGTGATGTCTATGTGATGGAGCGTCCTATCGTAGATGGCTACGTATCGCTGAAGAGCTTCGACGAGGCTACTCGCGAGGGAAGCATCGCTGATGTACCTTATATGATAGGTTACACACTCAACGATATGGGCTCAATGTCTGCAGGTATTGCAGAGTTCTGTAAGGTTCGCCAAGAAAAGGGTGGCAAGGCTTGGGCTTATGAGTTTGCCCGTCCATTGCCTGATGATGGTAAGCATCCTGAGATTACGAGTCGACTGAAGGGGGCCTTCCATTCTAGTGACCTCTGGTTCGTATTCAAGAGTCTGAAGCATTGTTGGCGTCCTTGGACACAGGGTGATTGGGATTTGTCAGAGAAGATGCTTACCGCTTGGACTAACTTTGCCAAGTATAGCGACCCCAATGGTGAGGATGGCAAGAGCCTCGGATGGGATGTCTGCACCGCAGAGAGGCCACAGTTTATGCTCTTTAAGCTCGACGACAAGGATGCAGAAGCTTCAGAGATGGGCGATCCTATCTTCCCAGAACCCAACAAATAAACAAAACAATATGAAGAAACTGTTATTATTATCACTTTTGTTCCTGAGTGGACTTTCTGCTCAGGGACAGAACCCTTATCTGCCCCTTTGGGAGCATTTGCCCGATGGCGAGCCCCGTGTGTTTGAAGACCCAGATAATCCAGGCAAATTAAGAGCTTATATTATTGGTTCGCACGATACCAACTATCTTGCTTATTGTGGTAGTGATATCCGTATGTGGTCAGCTCCTGTTGAGGATTTGAGCCAGTGGCGCGATGAAGGACCTATCTTTACTTGGTATGTAGATGGTCAGTGGGATACGATGTTTGCCCCTGACCTCGTAGAAGTGAAGGATAAGGCCACAGGCAAGAAGACGTATTACCTCTATCCTCACTCTCGTGGTTGGCAACGTGTACCTATGGTTTGTAAGAGCGATCGCCCTAATGGACCTTTTACCCCTGTGAACCTTACGGAAGATGGTCGCAGATGTCTGCCTGGCTCTCTCATCGACTTCGACCCCTCTGTGTTTATCGAGAACATTACCAACAAGAAGGATCCTGACTATGATAAGGGCTTCCGTGCTTATGTGTTCTATGGTTTCCAGCATTCTACAGCTTGTGAACTTGACCAGAATACGATGTACTCCAAGCGCGAGGGTACAGAACTGATAGACCCCTTCATCCCAGCAAGTAGCTATGATGGAAAGTTGCTTGATAAAGAAGGCTCAGAGTATAAGGCACTTTACAAGGGTCAGAATCCACTCGACTTTAATTTCTTCGAGGCATCCTCTATCCGCCAGGTGGGCAATAAGTATGTGATGGTGTTCTCTGGTTATAGTGGTAAGGAATATGGTTTGGGCAATACCAACTCAGCTTTGCGCTATGCCTTTGGCGATTCGCCTTTAGGACCTTGGCGCTCTGGTGGTGTATTGGTTGACTCTCGTGGTGTAGTGGTTAATGAAGACGGCTCACACCTGATAACCACCAATGCAGGTCATAATACGCATGGCTCGATTCAGGAAATCAATGGTCAGTGGTATGTGTTCTACCATCGTCCTCCTCGTGGTTTTGGCTTTGCACGTCAGGCCATGGTAGCCCCAGTGAAGATTACTTGGGACAAGAAGCCTGTAGCTAAGGGTGGTGTTGTAAAGATTACAGGCTACAACCCCTATACAGACAAGGCTGGCAACAACATATGGACAGCTAAGGCTACAGATGGTACAGAATATACTGGAGCAGAGGTAACATCAGAGGGTTTCCAAATATATGGTCTGCCCCCATACGCATATTACTCTGCTGGTATTGCCTGCTTCATGACAGGAGGTACGAATAGCAATGAATGGATGCAGGATAACCATGATATCTGGAACAACTCGATGGATTTGGCAGGTATCACCAATGGTGGTATCGTAGGCTTTAAGTACTTTGGTTTTGGTGGTCTGGCTCAGGATACGAAGGGCCTCAAAGCCTTTACAGGTATTCAGAAGGGTGATGGAGCGATGCTGAATCTGAATCTTACCTCTAGTGGTCGAGGTGCTTTCAAGATTCATGTAAAGCTCGACGATCCTTGGAAAGGCGATGAAATCGCTGTTTTTGACATCCCTGCAGATGCACCAAAAGCCAAGATGATGTATCAGGTAGCAGTTCCTGCAGTAGAGGGTCTGATGGGTAAACATGCCATTTACCTTGTAGCAGATGGTCCTGAAGTGAAAGAGCCAGAACGTCCTCGTTGGGGTGGTCCTCGTGGCCCTCAGCGTCCACAAGGCTTATTCGATCTTCATGGCATAGGTTTCTCAAAGGGTGATGCTGCTTTTGAGGCGCCTGTAGTACCTCAGATAACCATTACCGCCGATGGACACAGACTGGTGATCCCCAATATGCCTATCCGCTTTACGAATCTGAATGGTTATACAGATCAGACACGCTATCAAGTATATGGTAAGGTGTGTGTCAAGACCAAACTAGAGGCTACGGCCAGCGTTCCTGGTGTAACATTTGAAATTAGTCCTATCGTAGAAGGACGTGCCACTATTAAGGCCACGTACCAAGGACTGACGAAGATATTCCTGATTAACTAAATGAATAAAGGATGCATGTTAAAGTGCATCCTTTATTCTTTCCATCGCCTCAATTAATCGACTTCGCTGGGTAGCTATATTAATTCGGATATAGCCTTCACCCGTTTGTGGACCATACATCGTGCCAGGGTTTACCCAAACCTTGGCTTTTTCGAGCAATGTGTCGCTAAGTTCCTGAGCCTTGATACCCATCGCTGAGATATCTACCCAAACCAAATAGGTACCCTCTAGGCGACAAACCTTCCATTGGGGGATGTTTTTTTCGATGAAATCGCATAAAAATTGATAATTCGCCCAAAGATATTGGTTGAGTTCATCTATCCAATCCTCACTTTCGTTATAAGCTGCTTTGAGGGCCACAGGACCAAATGGATTCAAATCGCACACCTCATTAATATTAATAGCACGGTCTAAACGGCGACGCCATTCTGGTTGAGCACAGATAATATTTGCCGTTTGCAAACCAGCTATATTAAAGGATTTAGAGGGTGAATTGAGAATGACACTATTCTGGCGACATTTTTCACTAACAGCAGCAAAGGGTTGGAACTGATAGCCTGGCATGACCAACTCGCAATGAATTTCATCGCTTACCACCTTTACATGATAATTCAGGCAAATATTGTTCATGCGCTCCAACTCTTCCTTGGTCCAGACACGACTGCATGGGTTGTGAGGATTACAGAGTAGGAAAACCGTCGTTTTCTCATCGGCGCACTTCTGTTCGAAATCATCCCAATCTACTTCAAAGGTATCACCCACACGTTTCAATTCAGTTTCTAATACCTCGCAACCATTATTGCGAACAGATGAGAAGAAACAATTGTAATCTGGCGATAGAATCAGCACTTTTTCACCTGGCATGGTGAGTGCCTTAATGGCTACAGACATAGCAGGAACAACAGCTGTTGTATACAGAATCTCCTCGCGATGAATCGTCCAATGATGACGACGACTGAACCAATTTATCACGGCTTCGTAATAATCATCCTCAACCACAGTGTAACCAAAAACACCATGTTCAGCTCTTTTTATGACAGCTTCTTGAATGGCAGGTGCGACTTTAAAGTCCATGTCTGCCACCCAAAGGGGGATCACATCACCATGAGGACACATTCCCGAGCTATGCTCGCCTACCCATGGCTTTTCGTCCCATTTTACGCAGCTAGTGCCACGACGTTCAATCAATTCGTCAAAATCGTACTTCATTTTCTTGTTTCTATGATACAATTGTTAGGTTGTCGCACGTTCTCATCGATGGTAATACTACCGATGGAATCGGCAATAATATGTCCTGATGTAGGATTCTTGATGTTTTCAATGTGCCCTTTAATGTCAGCCTCGACAGTAGAATACTCAAACATACGATCGCACATTGGATCGATGGTGCAATTCTCAAGTACAAGATTCTGGGTATAACAGAGTAATTGCTCACCAGCTAAATGACAATTTACCAAGCGTACATTCTTAGAATGCCAAGCCAGATACTCACCATCGAGCACAGAATCGTAGATGGTTACGTTTTCACACTCCCAGAAAGAATCCTTAGTGAGGATATTGGCATGGTGCACCTCTACATTCTTGCAATATTGGAACACGTACTTTGAATCGCTTTCCAGGCCGTCCACATAGATGTTTTCAGAAAACATAAATGGATAAGTACCACCATGCAACTTCACATTCTTAATCTTTATGCCATTTACTTTCCAGAAAGTCTCGTCAGCATCAGTAATCTCTACGTTCTCGAGCTCCAGATTATTCATCTCACGGAAAAACTTCGGCCCATCGATGCGCGAATTCTTCATCACCATATCATTGGTATACCAAATGGCAGAGCGTGAGCCTAGTGAAAAATAACAATTTTCTATGTAGGCACCATCTACATGCCACCAGGGATACTTACCATAGAACTTGCAGTCGTAGGCTTCCATATTCTGGCATTGCTTGATGCCTGACTCTCCATCGGTGATGGTTACATTCTCCAAACGGAGATCATGGCAAGCGAACAAGGGTCGCTCACCTCCGAATTTTTTGTCTTTAATCAACTCCATTGTTTGGCATTGTTTTGTTCGAGTGCAAAGATACAAACTAGATTGCAATAATCCAAATAATTTGCTGGCGAATTTAACAAAAAAAAGAGGCTGCATTCCTCGCGGAGTACAGCCTCTGGATTAAATTTAGATATTTAAGTATAAAAATTACTTCTTAGCGGGCTCTGCCTCTTCAGCATCCTTAATGGTGCGACCCAGTGTAAGATAAGCTACTGGAGCAGCAATGAAGAGTGAAGACAGGGTTCCGAATACAACACCCAGAATCATAGCGAATGAGAATGAACGAATGCTGTCACCACCCAGAATGAAGATGGCCAGCAGTACGATCAAGGTCGTTACAGAGGTGTTGATGGTACGTGCCAGTGTCTGGTTCAAAGAATCATTGAACAACTGCTGACGATCGCGCTTGGTAAACAGGTTGATATTCTCACGGATACGGTCGAATACAACCACCTTATCGTTAATAGAGTAACCAATCACAGTTAGGATAGCACCGATGAATACCTGGTCGATCTCGAGCGACATGGGAACAAAACCCCAAAGCGCAGAGTACAGACCCAGAACAACGAGTGCGTCGAGCGCCAGAGCAACGATAGCACCTACAGAGAAGGCCAGGTTGCGGAAGCGCAACAGGATATACAGGAAGATAGCGATCAGGGCAATGATCACACTGATGATAGCACCATATGTGATATCCTTAGCTACTGAAGGACCTACCTTCTGTGAAGAAATGATAGAACCACCCTCACGAACATCAGGATTCTTGAAGGCCTCTACATCAGCCTGGCTTACGAGGTTAGCCTTCTTCAGGGTATTGAAGAGAATTGTCTCAGCCAGGTCGTCAACCTCAGGATTATTTGACTCGATATCCCAGTTAGTAGAGATACGAACGGTCTTACCATCGGCACCCAGAGCAATGACGCTGGTGTTAGCCTCCTGGTTAGCCTTCTCGCCCATGGTGTTGATAAAGGCACCAGCCATAGCGGTACGAACCTCCTCTACTGGGGTCTCCTTATCAAGTGTTACTACGTAGTTACGACCACCAGTGAAGTCGATGCTCTGGCTCAGGCCACGAACGGCGAATGAGATACAGAACAGGATAGCGAATACTGCATAGATAGTGAACGACTTCTTGTAGATACCCATGAAGTTGAACTTGGCATTCTGCATCAGGTTCTTTGAGTAACCAGTTACGAAAGTAAGGTTCGTCCACTTGTCCTTGCTCAGCATGTAGTCGTAAACGATACGAGTCAGGAATACTGCTGTGAAGAACGAGATAATGATACCAATGATCCAAGTGGTAGCGAAGCCCTTTACAGGACCTGTACCAAAGTAGAGCAGGATGATACCAGTAATCAGAGATGTGAAGTTAGAGTCGAAGATAGCGCTGAAAGCGTTAGAGTAACCCTTACCGAGGGCTTCCTTAACGCTAAGACCCTTCTTCAGCTCTTCCTTGATACGCTCATAGATCAGCACGTTAGCATCCACAGCGGTACCTAGTGTCAATACGATACCGGCGATACCAGGCATTGTCAAAGCAGCCTGGAACGAGGTAAGGATACCCAGTGTGAAGAACAGGTTGAAGAGCAGGGCAATATCAGAAAGGATACCTGGGATAAAGCCATAAAGCATAATCATGTAGATCATCAACAGGATGAAAGCTACGATGAATGACATGATACCCTGATTGATAGACTGCTGTCCGAGTGAAGGACCTACAACCTCTTCCTGAACAATACGTGTAGGAGCCGGCATCTTACCTGAGTTCAGTGTATTAGCCAAGTCCTTGGTGTCCTCGATGGTGAAGTTACCAGTAATCTGAGAGTTACCACCGTCGATCTGAGTGAGGATACGAGGAGCAGAGTAAACGGCATCGTCGAGCACGATAGCTACGGCCTTACCGATGTTCTGCTTGGTGATCTGACTCCAGCGACGAGCACCGTCAGAGTTCATCTGCATAGATACAGAGGGGTGACCCATCTGGTCGAAATCGTCCTTAGAAGAAGTGATGACATCACCCTCCAGTGGAGCGCGACCTGAAGGCTCAGTAATCTTCAGAGCGTAGAGCTCGAAGATGTCGCCCTTCGTGTTCTGACCACCAAAGTCCTCAGCCTTAGCACCCCAACGGAGTTTCAACTCTGCAGGGAAGATACGGGCAGCAAGGTCAGAATAGATAATCTTGTTGATCTCAGCGGTATCGCGAGCATTAGCGTAACCAACTACAGCGAGGGTATTACCCTGAGTAGGCTGGAAGATAGCGAAGAGTGGGTTCTGCTTCTTGGCCAACTCAGTAGCTTTCTGAGAAGCAGCATCATTCACGTCTTTCTTAGCCAGCTTAGCAGCCAGGTCGCCAGTAGTAGCCTTAGCGGTGTCAACAGCAGTTGTATCAGCAGTAGCAACGTCAGCAGAGTCAACGACAGCACCACCCTGAGCAGCCCAACGCTGGTTCAACTGTGACAGCAGAGGAGTGATCTCCTGAGAGTTGTAGGTCTCCCAGAACTCAAGGTTAGCACTTCCCTGGAGGAGCTTACGAACACGCTCAGGCTCCTTGATACCAGGCATCTCAACCATGATACGGCCACTCTGACCTTCGAGTTTCTGGATGTTAGGCTGAACAACGCCGAACTTATCGATACGGTTACGAACTACATTGAATGAGTTGTCAACGGCGCTCTGCACCTCAGCACGAATAGCGCTCTCTACCTCAGAGTCGCTAGACTGCGTGCTTACCTTGCCCTTCATCTGCTGGGTAGCAAAGATAGCAGCGAGGGGACGACCGTTGCCCTCTTGTTTCCAATACTTCACGAACAGAGAGATGAAGTCGTTCTGACTGGTTTCCTCTTCCTTCTTTGCCAACTCCATAGCCTTCTTGTAACCAGCATCCTGCTTGTGGTCTGCCAATACATCAACTACGTCGGGTACAGATACCTCGAGGATTACGTTCATACCGCCTTTCAGGTCAAGACCCAGGCCAATCTCCATCTCACGGCACTGCTTCAGCGAGTAAATGCCTAAGTAGACTTTCTCGTTGTTGATTGAATCGAGGTACTCCGCACCAGCCTCCTCGCCCATGGCAGCTGCCTTACTTTCGTAATGGCGTGTCACGAATGAGAAAGAAAGGTAGAAGCAGCACACGAGAATCAGAAGCACTGCGATAAATTTTACAATTCCTTTGTTTTGCATTTTGATTTTAAATGTTATTTATTTATTATTAATTCTGTTCGCGTATATTTGAGCGTGCAAATATAGACATTTTTCTCCAAGTGGGAAAATTTCTTGGCGATTTTCGTCACTTTTTTAAGGTTTATCAGCCATTTTTAGCCTACAAATGATAGGAAAATGGTCGCTTGCGTCCATTTCGTTGTCGATTTCGCAATTATAAGGTGTGAAATGGTCTGAGCAGAATATATGGTCAATACGGAAGTAGAATCCTTTCTGATTATATGACAAACCGATGCCTTTTCCTGTCTTTTGGAAGCAGTCTGTAAGTCCTTGACCAATGACTCTTCTAGAGTAGGTAAGGGGTGGGTCGTTGAAGTCGCCACATACGATGGTGGGGTACGTTTTATGTGCCTCTATATAGTCGTGAACAGCTTCTGCCTCTGGTGCTCGCATAGCGGCATAGGTACCCAGCTTTTCAAACAAGAAGAACGCCTGGGCTCTAGCTGTAACCTTTTCCATTTTGCCTTTAATCATTTCCTGGTATTTCTGGCGATCTTCATTCGACAGATGGGTACCTTCTAAGTGATTGTTAATCACAAGGATAGTATCATTGCCAACTTTAAGATAGTAGGCTACAGAACCATTAGCAGCTGACTTGTAGGGAATGCGCTCTTTCCTGATAATTGGGAACTTGGAATGTATGCCCACACCGTTCATCGTCGTAGGTCCTTTGCTGAATATGGTGGTGTCATTGTAGGGATAAATCTTCTTATACCAATTAAATACGTATCTGCGCCAGGCGTCCACGTCTTCCTGAATACAAACGATATCGGCATCTTGCGCCTCTAAGTATTTAAATACGGTTTCGAAGCCTTGTTCGTATTTGTAATTGCCACCATACTGACATACATTATATGATATCAGTTTTATGGCGCCCTCTGGTACTTCTTGTCTGGCATTAAAGGGCATATAGATGGTTAGTGGCACATACACGATGGCATAGCCCACGATGGGAATCCATAATTTGGTCCACTTGAATGTGAGCCAAAAGAAGATAAATAGCAAGTTGGCGATGAGAAACACTGGAAATACCATTCCCAAGCATGAGAGCATAGGGTGGTCCACTGGATTGATGTGATCAGCATAACCCGATAGAATCATCAGTAGCACAGTAGCCACATTGGCTCCTGCTACAATGTTAATTGTAAATTGCTTTAATTGCTTGATCATTGCTATCTATCGGTCGTTGCTGGCATCGAAGAGTTTCTTTTTCTCTTCTTTCGTCAGACTGTCATAACCGCTTTTGCGTATTTTGTCGAGTATAGCGTCAATCTCTTCCTGATTAGCTTTTTTGCGGGCATTATACTCCATGTCGTCTTGCTTTGTGGCTCCACCTCGTTCAGCGTGCATATTGGGGTTGTTGTATCCATTCTGGTTGCGACGCTGATCGAAATTGCGTTTCAGGTTTTCAAAGAAGGCCTGGCCTCGACTGCGATCATAGCCAGAATTAGGATGTTTGTTCCAATAACGTATCATCAGATAGCCAAAGAGCATACCTCCCAAGTGGGCAGTATGAGCCACGCCATCGCCAGAAGAACCAAGTGCTGAGAAGAATTCGATGGCTACATAACCCAGCACAAACCACTTGGCTTTGATAGGGAAGGGGAACGGGATGATGAAAAGGCGCTCGTTAGGGAAGGTCATACCAAAAGCCAGAATGATAGCATAAACAGCACCTGAGGCACCGATAGTTGTCCAGGAATTCAAGGCTGTGGCGTAAAGCTGACCATATTCCAAAACGGTACTGAAACTAGCACCAGGCACTTGATCTGCTACTGTCATATAAAATGAACCGAATTGTGCAATCTCTTGAAGGAGACCAGCGCCAATACCACAGGTAATATAATAAAATAGGAATTTCTTGGGTCCCCACACATTTTCTATCACACAACCAAACATCCAAAGTCCAAACATATTACTGAGAATATGCATAAAACTGGCATGCAGGAATAAGTAGGTTACCAACTGATATAGATGGAAGTTGCTAGCCATGAAAAAGTGAAGTCCACCAACGTTGGCAAGGTCAATGCCTCGCATCTGTAATACGAAGGTGGCAAAGAAAGCCAGCAGATTAATAATCAGCAGGTTCTTGGTAATGGGAGGTATACGAAACATCATATCATTTATAATTTTGGCGCAAAATTACTAAAAATATCTGTTTTTTGCGTCAATTTGGTCCTTAATACAAGGAATTTTTAATAAAAAAGTAATTTTTTCTGTTTTTTTGTTGTTTCTTTCAATACTTTGTGCTATATTTGCCAAAGATTTCAATCAAAACATTAGTTATTACTATTAAATAATTCATTAAAATTACTTTAATTATGAACAAAACAGAATTGGTAGAGAAGATTGCAGCAGGTGCTGGTCTCTCAAAGGTAGACGCAAAGAAGGCTCTCGACGCAACAGTTGCAGCTCTGAAGGATGCTCTTGTAGCAGGTGAAAAGATTCAGCTTGTAGGTTTTGGTACATTCAGCGTAAACGAGCGCCCAGCTCGTGAGGGTATCAACCCCGCTACAAAGCAGAAGATTAAGATTGCTGCTAAGAAGGTTGCTAAGTTCAAGGCTGGCGCAGAGCTCGCAGCTGCTCTCTAATCGCTAACTTGTAATAAAAAATTAAGGGGTTCCAAACGGAGCCCCTAATTTTTATGCCTTTTCTTATTTAGGTTGTTTACCAATGTAGGCAAGAATACCACCGTCTACATAGAGTACATGACCGTTCACTGCATCAGAAGCATGAGAAGCGAGGAACACAGCAGGACCACCTAACTCACTAGGATCGAGCCAGCGACCTGCAGGGGTCTTGGCACAGATGAAGCTGTCGAAAGGATGACGACTTCCGTCTGGCTGACGCTCGCGAAGAGGAGCAGTCTGAGGTGTTGCGATGTAGCCTGGGCCAATACCATTACACTGGATATTATATTCGCCATATTCAGAGCAGATGTTGCGAGTAAGCATCTTCAGTCCACCCTTGGCAGCTGCATAGGCAGATACAGTCTCACGACCCAATTCAGACATCATTGAGCAGATATTGATAATCTTACCCTCTTTGCGCTCCATCATTTCAGGAATCACAGCAGAAGAGCAGATAAATGGACCAACGAGGTCGATATCAATAACCTGCTGGAACTCTGCACGCTTCATTTCGTGCATAGGAATACGCTTAATAATACCGGCATTGTTTACAAGGATGTCGATGTTACCAACCTCAGCGTGGATTTTCTCTACGAGTGCCTTTACTGCGTTCTCATCAGTTACATCGCAAACATAACCCTTTACGTTTTCAATACCAGCCTCTTTGTAGTTTGCCAAGCCGCGCTCAAGAGCAGCCTCGTTAATGTCATTGAAGATGATGGTCTTGATGCCTGCACCTACAAATGCCTTGGCAATGTTGAAACCAATACCATAAGATGCACCAGTAATCCATGCATTCTTACCTTCGAGCGAAAATAAATTTGCCATAATTCTGTTTGTTTTAGAAGTTTATATTAATTCTGTTATTCTTGTTTTCTTATTTACTGCGTGCAAATTTACTAATTATTATACGGATGGCAAAATTAGAATACTTAAAAATGAAAAAAAAACTCTAAAACGTTTACGCGCGTACCTTAATATAAATAATAAATCCGCTGCTTTGTAGCAACGGATCTGTTATTGTTGTTGGACGACTCGGATTCGAACCGGGAATGACAGAACCAAAACCTGTAGTGTTACCATTACACCATCGTCCAAAAATGCAGCACTTCTTAAAATGCGCTGCAAAGTTAGTGAAAATTTGGCAATCCACCAAATTTTCATCAACTTATCTTATTTTACGATCAGCAGATAGTAGTTCTTCTTGCCTTTTTGGGCCAAAAGATACTTACCATCAATCAAATCGTTGGCTGTAATCTCACGATTCTGATCAGTGAGCTTCTCTTTGTTCAGCGAAACGCCACCACCCTGAACCATCTTACGCATCTCACCCTTTGAAGGGAATACGGGTGCTGCTGTAGTCAGCAGTTCGATAGCAGGCTGTCCCAACTGATCTTTGGAGATCTCGTGCTTCTCAACACCATCGAATACATCGAGGAAAGTCTGCTCGTCGAGTTTCTCAAGCGCTTCTTTTGTCGATTTTCCGAAAAGGATGTTCGAAGCCTCAATAGCCATTTCGAGGTCTTCCTTTGAGTGAACCATCACTGTAACCTCTTCAGCCAGACGCTTTTGGAGAATACGACGGCCTGGATCCTGCTTGTGCTCCTCAATAAGGCTGTCGATGGTTTCCTTCTCAAGTGAGGTGAAGATCTTAATATAGCGTTCAGCATCGTCATCGCTTACGTTCAGCCAGAACTGGTAGAAACGATAAGGCGTGGTGCGATTGCGATCGAGCCAGATGTTGCCGCTCTCTGTCTTACCGAACTTCTTACCATCGCTCTTAGTAATCAATGGACAAGTGAGGGCAAAGGTCTCAACTTCATTGCCCAGCGTGCGACGAATGAGTTCTGTACCTGTGGTCATGTTGCCCCACTGGTCGTTACCACCAAGTTGAAGCTTTACGCCATAGTGCTGATAGAGATACAGGAAGTCGTAGCCCTGCAACAGCTGATAGGTAAACTCCGTGAATGACAAACCATCGCGAGCTGTACCGTTCAAACGCTGCTGAACACTCTCCTTAGCCATCATATAGTTGACGGTGATGTGCTTACCCACCTCACGAGCAAAATCGAGGAAGGTAAAGTCCTTCATCCAATCGTAGTTGTTTACCATCAAGGCAGCATTAGGCTCTTTCGACTCAAAGTCGAGGAACTTAGCTACCTGCTTTTTAATGCACTCCTGATTGTGATAGAGTGTTTCGTTGTTGAGAAGATTACGCTCCTGACTCTTACCTGAAGGGTCGCCAATCATACCGGTAGCACCTCCTACGAGGATGACAGGGCGA
>Ga0247609_10004098_pt1 | contig 14587 bp, 19 predicted proteins | sample 172DNAGHGlowgp2_FD_193487 | JGI IMG/M metagenome (GOLD analysis project Ga0247609, IMG submission 193487) | Sheep rumen microbial communities from Palmerston North, Manawatu-Wanganui, New Zealand - 1728 DNA GHGlow gp2 | ecosystem: Host-associated > Mammals > Digestive system > Stomach > Rumen ...
TTATAAGAGCGTTTATAACTTTTTTCTGTTCCTGATTTGATAGATCGAATGTCTTAAACATGGAGTCATTAATTAGACCGCGTGCTTTAAGATTATCGGCATGATCAGGTGCAAGACTAAGCTGCTTAAAAAAACAACTGTATGTTTTTGCTCTTTTTTCTATAGGAGCTAGTTCGCTTGCGGGTTCATCCTTTTTGAATTTTTTATATTCTATGGCCGTACAACTTGTATTATGTGTTAGTTCATATAAAGCATCTTCATATTTTAGACCGTTTACTTCGGCATGAAATGAGATAGCATTTAATGATAAATCGCAATCAAAACAATGACCAGCATTTTTCTGTTCATTAACCCAGAAATTGTCATTTTTACATCGGGGGCAATAAGTTATTACTTCTTTTTTCCCTGATGTTTTCAGTATTTCAAAACCGTTCATTGCAAGGACGGTTGAGTAAGGTATAATCTTTTTTCCCATTCGTTTTCCTTTCTGTTAGGAAGAAGGGGAAAAATGTTTCCCCTTAACTTATCCTAAGTTATACTGTGCTTTTACATCATCGAATCTATGACCTACATTTTGGATAATGATTGATTCAAGATTTGTTATTAGTTCAGTAGACACATTTGTCCAAGATCCGTCTTTATAACGCATATACATCGTAATTAAATAGTTGGGATCTTTTTGCTCTATATCTCCAAGAGAAGTATTAGGATGTTTACCACCACGAAGAATAAATGATCTGATAGGATCAGGTGTATCGTTATCAAACGGAAGCGGTTCTTCTTCATCAGAAGGTATTGTTGAAATACTTGCAGGTATACCATCTGAATTATCGTCTGCGTCTGCTAAATCAACTTGATCATAGAAAGCCGGATCATCAGGTAGCCATGATGCTATTCCAGCATCTCTTAAGGCGTCTGATGTGGCTCTTCCTTTTGCGATTCTTCTGCAAGCTTGGAGCTGTTCAACTGTAGTTCCAATTATCTTGACGTTTGAAACAGCTTGGTCGGCAAAACCTTCACCAAGAGTTATTTCTCCTTTAGAGTCTCCATAAACAAAAGCTTGTGCCATAGCAAGCTGATTGTTGAAATTCATCTCGACATTGCAATGTATATATCCATTGGGATATATAAGATGAAATAGCTCTTGTTTTATCTGAAGAGGAAGGTATTTTTGTACTTGCCCATCGACATTTTTGGGTTCTAGGAGATACTCAAGGTTATCTAGGATTGATTCGAGAGTTTCAGCACAAATAACGTCATTAGAATTATTTTTTGAAGTTTCTTTTTGCAGCTCTTTTGCTTTATCATTTATACGTTTTGCAAGTATTTTTATGCGTATATCAGCTATTTTTTGTGTTATTTCCATATAAACATTCTCCCTTATAAAAAAGGGGAGTAGCAGAGCCACTCCCTAATGATTTAAAGTATCTATAGCATAAAACTGATTAGTTGAACGGAAGCTCTTCATCGATTCCATCCGGGATGTTCATAAAACCATCTCCTGAATTGGAAGGAACTGGTGCAGGCGAAGCGCTTTCGGCGTTATTTCCGCTATTGCCAGAGGCTTTTGACTCTGCAAATTCCTGATCCTCTGCAACTACATCTGTTGTGTATACCTTCTGACCATCTTTATTAGTATAAGAGCCTGTCTGAAGGCGACCTGTTACGACAACTTTGGTTCCTTTTTTAAGATACTTTTCTGCAAATTCACCAGCTTTTCCAAATGCTACAATGCTTATGAAATCCGCAGTCTGAGCATCCTGCTGATCTCTTCTGGCAAAGCGTCTATCAACAGCAAGAGTATATCTTGCTACAGCCATAGGCTCATTGCCTTGTGAGTATCTAACGTCAGGATCTCTTGTAAGTCTTCCCATTAAAATCACTTTATTCATAATATTTATTCCTTTCTGGCTTTTTGCCACTAATCTACATAATTATCATAAAAATATACTATACTAATAAATATATTTTTACAACTCAATAACTTCCCTTGCCGTGCAAACAACGCCGCTATCTATAAATATTGGCCCGAAAGCATTCTTTGAAAGAATATCCTCGATGATATTTTTGGGCGTTCCTTGTAACATGCTGTTAGGTATTAAGAACGATGCATCGTTGTTATCTATGGCTTTTTGATTAAGCTCCATAATCTCGGATTCATTTTCTTTATACCAATCCTTTTTTTCTTCTATATCTTTCTCTTTTCTTATCGGTGGGAGTGAAGATATAAAGAAATATCCACGTTTTAAGCTATAGCAGCATCTAAGATTTAAGAACCTTGCTCTGTTTAGCCCAGGCACTTTTACAAAAACGACGAATGCATAACCTCGCTTCATTTCAAACCGTGCATTTTTGCTAATAAACCAGCTTATAGCATCTGGATAAAAGGAGCGAACGGTTTTATCAAGCTCTTTGTCGTAATCACACGAGCCAAGAAGCCTGTTTGTAGCATGCTTTTTAATTATCGCCTCTGATGTTTTAGCATCTGCCTTTTCTTTTAGCATTTTTAATATCTCCTTAGCCAAAGCTTTTGCCACAAGGAATACCATGTTTAAAAACATCATGTCTCTCGATGGCATTTGCTTGTTTTTCTTTTGTTGTGGGAGTATGACCGAACTGAACATGTTTTAGCGAATAATAAATACTCTTTCTGCCATTTTTAGCTCTAAATTGCATGTCTGCGATACCTGAAATGCGATCACCTGCTTTTAGCTTCATGTTAAATAACTGAGAGCATAGTTTCCTGCCGTTTTCTTCATCAAACGCCGTAAATAGGATCGGCTCATTTGATGAAGCATCACAAGCAAAAAACGAACAGTAGTCGGAGCCGGTAGAAGAGGATGTTTTTCTCTCCATCATGGAGGTATCGGTCATCTTAAGGTCTATAAAACTCATTTCCCACTCGGTCTTAGTTTCTTTAGTGATAGGTGAACCTTTGCACAGGCGTACAAATCTGTATTTTTCGGAGTTGAAAACCTTTTTACCGTTTACTATCTTAGAGGTAAAAGTTATTTCACATTCACCAGATACTGAGTCGCCTTCTTTCAAACTTAGTTGATCTACTGTATTAGCTATTTTGCCAAAAGCAGTAGCACAGAATGGAACACCGCTCCAATTATCGGCAAAGCAGAAAGTACGTCTGTCCTCCTGCTTGCTTAGTACCAAAGTCTCAAAGCTTTTTGGTTTAATGACTTTGGCGTTCCAAAACAGGAGTCTGCAGTAACTCTCCATTTTTTTGCCTTCCTTTCATTTAATCTTCATCGTCCATAACGGCCTTATCGAAGTTCTTATAGTTCCAATGTAGAGTCTTTGCGATTGCCTCGCTCGACCTTACATACAAACCAACATCATGCTTGTTTGCAAGCATCAAGGTTGCAACTTCAATAAGTGACAGATAAATATCTATAGCTGTACCTGAACCAACTAACGAAAGCTCATTGATCTTGTCGTTTACCCTTTGCGCCGGAAAAATGTTGAGTTCATCAGCAATTCGCTGAAAACACCCATCAAGGTGTTTTATATCAGTGTTTCCCAGAACTTCAACGGCATCTTCAGCTTCCTTTGCCATCTCTGCAATATGAGGCAATTTAGATGCAAGCATATCGATAGAATTACCTGCATCATGTCTAACTTCGATACCTTCAGCAAGAGGTATGTCAATTCCGTCTATGTTAAATAGAGGAGTAACACGCATTGCTGCGTTTCCTACTTCTGATGTCGTGTATCTTAGATGCAAAGATACGTTGGTTGCATTATATCCAGTACTAATTAGGGTTTCTTTAAGATTGACACAGGCTAGATCATCGCCGGTATCAAGGATGACTGATAGATATTCATGTGATACTTCGCCAGATACATAAGAATTATTAGGATATTCTGCATCAAGATAGCTCTTAAGAGCATGATATCCATCCCATTCAGGAAGTACCTGATAACGAGGACCTTTGAAGTGTTCGAGTTTTCCGTCTCTGATAAGCACATGGGCTTTATGCTTATATGCATGAAGTCCGTTTGTTACCATAGCGGAACGAAATTCTGCTGCTTGCGGTTTTCGCTGCCTGTTTTCTGCAACTGTGAGAGCCATAGGACAGTCACAACCTGCAATTTTCAGAACATCTCGAAGCGCGTTATCTCTAACAGCACACACTTGAAGCTTATCGTCAATAGGAATGACCATTAGATATTGATTAGAACTTGCAGCTTCGGAAAAAGATTCATCTGATAGTTCCTCATCTGAAAAGCCTTCTTTTTTTCGGATGTCGGAATTGAAAAGTGGTGCATCGATAACTCCGAGAGCATGGCACTCTGTCGTGTAGACGCGACCATCTTTTACTTCTCCGAATTTTGAGCTTCCACCTGTAATGTCATGAGTCTGTCTGAATTTGAAGTATTCTTCAAGTGCAGATTCAGACGGAATGACACGGGTTTGGTCGTCCGTTTCGAGATATTTTTCTTGTTTTTCCATTTTCTTTCCCTTTCTGTGCAGCCTTTCTCTGCACTTTCACTTTTTTTACACAAAAAAGGCGGTTACCTATAAAATAGATAACCGCCAATCAGCGCAATTAAACATTTAATATATTTACATTAATACAATTATTATATTATACCTGTGCTGATATTTTGTAAAGAACATTATTGCTGAATTTTTGCAAAGTTCCAATAGATAATGCATACTATAAGTATAATATACTAAAGCAAAAAGAGGAAATATCTATGAATATCAGCAAATTGATAGAAAAGTTAAATAGTGATAATAAGGCTATAGAAGCGGGAATAGTTCATGGAAATGATAAGTACAATGTGCTTATAAAAGATATTACGGAGATCTATAACTTAGTCATATCAAAAATGACTGAGTCATATAATAGAGCAGAGGCTACTGAAAAAGTCTTGAGTATACAGTGTGAAGCAGCGGAAGTTACTTTTGATGAGATAAAGGATGGAATCCGGATAATGCTTCCCAGAAACCTTCCTAAAAAGAAAGCATTTACAGATAAGTACGACATTGCACTGTTTAGGAACAGTTATATGAAAGCTTTTGGAGAGTATTTTAGTGAGCAGCCTAAACATTTTAAAGAAAAAGTCTTGATACATATACATAGCGTTTTCCTAAAAAAATCAGAAATGCTTGATTATGATAATATGGCGATCAAGCAGATTTTAGACATAATCGCCTTGTTTATGCTTGTAGATGATAATCCGACAAGGTATGATCTGTATATGTCTGCAAGTGTCGGAAATGAGAGGCAGACGATTATCACAATAAGTGAGAGTTGGAAAGGCGGTATGGCTGCGTGGGATTCAGCAAGTTAACGCTGTGATGCGACATGTGATGCGGCATGTGATGCGGCATTGTGTTAAAATATACTTTTTCGCAAAATTTCTGTTTTTCGAAAAGGGTTAATGTAAACGTGTGTTCGCCTGCTGTTCGTTAATTCTTTAACATAATATTCTTATGAAAAGAGCCTATATCCAAATGTGAATATAAGCTCTTTTTGATTGCCTTCCAAAGAATTACATAACCAAAGATCTAGTTAATTCCTTGGATATATGCCTTTTTAATTTTGCATCGCTTAAATTAAAAATTTTATCGTCAACATAATAAAAGATAAGAGCATCAATATCTTCAGCTTCATCTGACACGTAAAAATCATCAATGATGAGTCTATTTTCCAAGGAAAAAGTAGATATTAAAACTTCTCCATGTTTTGGGATATTAATGCACCTTATAGGATATCTTTTATTATCGAAATTAATAAATCCTTTCTTCATTTACATTTCCTCTGATGAAAAGCTACCCCGTCGGATAGCTGTATTGCTACCCGTAAAGGGTTCCCTCGTCAGAGATTTCTATTAGTTTCTTTTATTTGATTTCAATCTAAACCAAGTTTAAACATTGCTGCTTCGACTTCTTTATTAGTCTCGTCTTCTTTGGCTTGCCACTCGTAATATGATTCCCACTCGCTATCACTCATATAATCTTTGTCTGTTATGTAGTGATAATCACGATTTTTAATGGCTTTTATAAGATTTCTTAAATAACCTTTGGCCGAGTATATGTCAGGTCTCATATTCTTGAACTCTGTGAGTGTTCCACCAAAGTCTAAAAATAGCTTCTTTTTCTTATATTCCATCTAATTTTCTCCTTTATGCTACATCGGAATGGATATTGTCATGTGCAGCTTTCATCATCTTTTTTATAGCCAAATCCGTATAATACTTTTGTCTTGCTCTTTTAAGGAATAAAAACGCTGCACCTGATAACATCAATAAGCTGAGCAACACAATAGTATTTGGAATAGTCCATTCTTCTACGCTACCAAATGCAGATAGAAGAAGGACAATAAACAAGTAGGTGGAATAATACATTTTATCTAATATATTCATTTTTATAGTCCTTGCCCGCAAACGGGCAGTTCCTGTTGGGAGTGATTGATTTCCACAGGGCAGCCCGTAGGCGGTTTATGTGACTATTAAGTTTTTGAATGAGGTTGAGTAGGAGTTCTATTAAAAATAGATTACTTCATCTGCATTTATAACCTCATCATTTTCGTTAAGATCGATATCGACCAAACAGTGTTCAATATCTTCCTTGTTAAGAAGGTCAGTTGTTGGTTCAGCATACCCTTTCCAGTAATAGTTTTCGATTTCTTCTTTGGTAAAAAGAGATCCTTTATATTCATCCGGATCGGTAGCTGAAAACCAAGCAGAGAGCCCGTCTAGCATATACACTTTTACTTTTTCCTTGGCTGATATGTCAGGGAAACTTATAGCAAAAGAGCAATCACTGAAAGCTTCTATCATTGCTATCACCATTACATATTACCTTCTAAGTAGTTTTCTTGTTTACGTTCTCTATGCTCATTAAAACTAAGAACTTTAGTTGCTGATTGACGTTCAATAAACTTTTCACCAAGTTCAAAGAATTTGTTCTTTATATCATAGTGATATACACTATCGGTGAGTTTGTCCTCTGGTGCGACCTCGGTTGCATTGACTGTCTGAACCATGTTCTTAAGGTCTGTAAGTTCCATCTCACCGGTATCAGGAACAATTAAAAGTTCGTGGATCGAGCTTGGAAGGATATAGAAGTCCCCCCCGACTCTTTCTGCAGCCTGATCCATGAAGTCAGGATAAGCAAGAACTCCAGCTCCGTGTACATTATCTGGCACTGAAGCGACGAAAATTCTTTCATCCTCAGGTTCTATAGGATAAAAACCAAGCCTTTCTGCCTTTTCAACTCCCATCATTTCAGTAAGAACTTCGCTCATTCCTTTGATGACAATTGGTCTGTTTTTTGGAGCATTCTCAACTGCATCAACATGAAGCTGTTCTGCTGTGATGCCGTAATGTTCAAGCATCTGATTTGTTATAAGAATTGTTCCTGTACCCTCACCAATATCATCAATGATAAAACGATAGACAACTGCCATATCCTCAATATTCTTATGAGGCACAGTTTTAAGGAGCGCTGCATTCCTCTCAACAGATACAACCTGAATTGCCAGCTTATCTTTCATTTTGGCATAAACCATAAACTCATCGATATTAAACTTCGGTCTATTATCGAGTGCACTCACTGCGATATCTGCAGACTTGGAAAGGATGCTGTCATAAGAAGCATCATCCTCATACTCTGAATAGAGTGAGGTTACGTCGAGGTTTACTCCGATGGAGGAATTCTCTGGCTTAATTGTTAGAGCTTCATAGGTCTGATTCATTTTGTCTACTGTACGGATTTCCACTGTGTTGTTTTTGCCGGTTCTCTCATCGATTATCTCCTTTACGTCCTGTGCAAGATTTTCTTTGAATGCTTTAAAATCCATTCTGTTTTCCATATTCATTTTTTCCTTTTCCTTTCTGCAAAGGCTTTCCCTTTGCTTTCGCTTAAAGACGCAAAAAAGGCAGTTATCTAATGAATAGATAACCGCCTTAAAATGCGAAATTAAACATTTGTGATTTTTTTACATTTGTTACAAATAATATATTATACTATTGATTCATGTTTGTAAAGATAAAATTTCATTATAGAGAGGCTGGTTAGCGGGATGCTTATGTTGTTCTTCTAATGAGTTCAGATGCTGTTTTAGGTCTAAAGTCATTAACATCAACACTAACGTTTATAGCCTGTGGGATGTTTTTCATTATGAGTCCGGCACCTTCATTTGAATTATGGATATGTCCATAAAAATGAAAATGACCTTTAAAAAATCCATCCCATTCGGCAAGAGGATAATGACACAGCACAATTCTGGTATCATAATCTCTTACTGCTTTGATATCATAAATAGCTTTAAACTGTTTTCTGAAATGCCTGTGATGACACCATCTGGCATCATGATTTCCTTTTATAAGGATCTTTTTGCATTTCATAGCTTTAAGCTCATCAGTTGGATCATACTCTGCACAGGAGACATCTCCTAATATATAAAGAGTATCATCTTCGTTTAGGCTATTATTGATATTGCTAACGATAGTATCTCTCATTTCATCAAGATTTTTGAATGGCCTGCCAGTACGGTCAAAGACCGCCTGACAGCCAAAATGAAGGTCTGATATATAGTAGTTCATTATGCTACACCTTCTTTCTTGACCTTTCCGCTTCTTGTTTTATCTACGGAATATGTGCAGTTATATTTCTTGCACAGATTGCTCATTTCCTTGCCAAATTTAGCAAGGTCATTGTATGAACCGATAACATCAAAGTTCATCTTATACATTGTCTGCTCCTGAATAGGAGTAACAGATTTTGGAGGTTCTACAGGCTTTGATATGCCTGTTGGAAGGTCGCATTCTTCAGAAAGAATGGCTTTTGTCATTGAAGCCTTTCTTGCAGCTTCAAGTGCTTCTTTTTCAATTTTTTCCTTTTCCTTTGCTATAGCTTCTGCTTTGATTGTTTCTTCAAGCTTTTGCTGAGTCTTTATTTTATCTTTGATAAGAGCTATAAATCCTTCAGCGTTATTTTGATCAAGGAAATAGTCAACTCTTGAAGAAAAATCATCTATCGAGAACTTTTTTGTAAGAGTTTCATTTCCGGCATCAATGATTCCCTTTGCTTCTGCGATGAGTTTTTCTTCACTGTCCTGAAGCTTTTTTAATGCAACTGCTTCTGCTTCAATATCTTCTTTTACAGATTTATATGAGCCGGAAAGATTCATGTATTTATCTTTTACAACCAGCCTTTTACTATATTTATCTGTAAGAGAGTATCTGCTTATGGCGTCGAGAATGGCATCTTCTGCTTTAAGTCTTTTTTCTTCGCGAACCTTATTATCGTATTCATCAATAGCTGCCTGCAGAGGTTTTTCTACTTCGATAACCTTTGCTGTCAGTTCTTTGCAATTAGCATCGAGTCTCTTAATAGGTTCCTCAAAGATTCTTTTTTTATCTTTACGGAAGCTTTCGATGTTTGTACGAAGGGAGGCAAGCATACGCTTATCTTCCTTTGCAGCTTTCAAAGTGTCTTCAGTTACTGCGATATTCTTGTAGTTTTCAAGAAGTTTATCAAGAGCATTGCTTACTTCTTCAAAATTGATATCAAGAATAGGTGCAACAAGTTTGTTTTCCTTTAATACTATTTCTGTAGTTTTCATATTTTCTATTTCCTTTCTTTTTTATGCTGTGAATAGGGTGTGTTTTTTATGAATAGCATCTTTTGCCATCATGACTGCTTGTGTAAAAGAGTATCCCTGATTTATATACGAGCTTCTAAGAGCAACATAGTCTTCGTCGATCGGACAGTTTTTGCAACTGTCTTTGCTGCAGAAGCGTGTAAAATAAGGGACTGAATTTTTTATATAAGCATATAGATAACAACCATGTTCTTTGCAAGTTTCCTTTGCCTTCAAGATGTCAGATATTGGCATCTGATTTGATTTTTCGAAGTTCATACTATTTCCTCCGTATAAAAGAACCCGCTAGAATATCAGCTAGCGAGTTCGATGATATAGCTTAAGGTACATGCATCGTCATTGTAGACAATACATTCATCGTTTCTTAAGCTGGTTCCTTCGTGTGCAAAAACACTGTCATATCCCTGATTTCTTACCGTTGATTCATCAAGCTTGGAACATGAGCTATTCCATACATGAATATCCTTTGTCTTTCCCATAGCAACTTTGAATACTAACAGAAGGACGGTGCTATTGCTGTAATTTGCACTTCCGGTTCGTTTTGCCCAAAAACCTGAATCTGTATAACCTACAGATTTTTTTGCCTTTGGAGCAAAGTAAAGACCAGTGCCGAACATTTTTCCTGCTCTTGTCACTTTTTGCGTTGGTCTTATTTTGAGACCTTGTTTTATGATGTTCCAATAGCAGTTATTCCTACTTCCGTGATATAAGAACTTTATACCTGAACGCCTGATTTTATGTTGTTTAATATAAGCATCAAACTTCTGTCTTGTATGTTTGTTCTCACAATGCCAGGCTTTTATAAAGCGGGCATTTGTTTCAGAATCAAGGTATTCTCTGATAGTCGTTATCTCTTCTTTGGTGCATTGTCTTATATTCAGATCATTAGCTTCAAGAATTGTAAGATTGACATTATTTGAAGTATTCGTTGATTCTATTGCGTTTTTTCTTGGGGGGGCGGTATTAACCTTACCTGCCATAGTGTCGAGAAGTGCCTGTTCTCTTGCTATTATTTCTGGATAATCAGTTTTTTCTGATGCAAGCATCTTATCTACACTTCTCATTGCTCTTGGTATAACTGAGAAGAGTTCTTGCAGCAAAGTATTAAATCCCCGGACACTTTTGTCATAGACTGCAAGCTTGTTCAGGATATTTTGTGCTCTATCAATAGCATCCTGATTAACTTGATCTTCCGAAACCGCGTAATTTTTCTTAATGACTATGTCAGCCCAAGAGAGCATTTTATCAATGAGTTCTCTTACCTCGTTATCTTCAATTGCTCTGTACTTGTTTTGGGATGTGACAAGCGTCTCTACAGTTTTGTGCAGATCTGTCTTATCCAGATAGCCTTTACGGATCTTTTCCTGATACTTGTTGTTAAATTCACTTGCAGGATAAATCCTTGTCGCTGGACGAGCTCCGACACGACCATATTCTACTTTGAATGTACTACCTACAGAATCAGGTAACATCTTGTAGAACTTATTGTGGTTGTCAGATGCATCCACCATAACTAGATATTTTTCTTCCATTTTCCTTTCCCTTTCTGCAAAGGCTTTCCTTTGCTCTCGCTTGTGCACGCAAAAAAGGCAGCTATCTATAAATAGATAACCGCCTTAAAATGCGAAATTTGACACTTATGATATTTTTACATTATTACAAATATTATAATATACTTATATGCGTTATTTGTAAACCGTTTTTTCCATGACTTTTAACGAGGTTATTTTTCAAGGTAAATGCAATTTGGATTGCATTTACTCTGACAGGTACATGATGTTGCATTTAGTTTGATCTGGTCCCCATCATTTCAAGAACTCTTGTACCCATTAGACCAGACAAATATCGAGTCAGATACCAGTCTTCAAAAATCTTCAGAGGTTGCCTTTATGATGAATAAGCAATTACAAACGTAAATCCAACCGTCTTCTCACTTACAAATTCCATTGCTTTTTTATAAAATCTATAGAAGGCTGTGCGACAACCTTTGTTGCACACAGCCTTAGGCTATACAATATCGGAGTATTATATTTTTAGCCATTATCGCTAATAGAGCCTCCATCTGTACAAGTTATTTTGAACGTCCCTTTCTTAAATTCATATAGGACTGATGGATTATAGAAATAATATTCGACCTGAGCATTTGCCGATCCAATAGATACATAACTTGACGTGTAGCTTGTATTCCATGTACTAACAGCAACACCATTAACTAACGAACGATTCGCGGACATGTTCCTACACCTCACATAACTAAACATACCCTCTGTATACCAATCGAAAGTTGCAGAAACAGTTATACTCCCCCAACCGGATATAGTTCTTGTTCTTGTAGCGGTATCAGAACCATTTAATGACCTTGGCAATTTAGCTCTAACACTCAGTGTATCAACTATAATAGTTCCATCTGTTTGCTCATATATCTTTTCGCTAATCCGTCTACCATCCTTCACATACTCATTTTCTGAGATAAGTTTCGCTCCAATTAAATCAGAATCCACATCTGACGAGTATGATGTCGTGCTATCTGATTTATCAAAATCACTGGCTCGAACAGTTACGCCATTACACATGGTTAAAACTACTACAAGAAGTGCAACTACAATTACTTTCATTCTCTGCATTGTCAATCTCCCTTCTTATTTAGCTACTCCGATAGTATCCCCAATTCACAAAATACATCCTCTATTTTTTTCCATGAATTGATATAATTCAATAAATACTTTTTTCCGTCGCCTGTTATTTTATAGTACTTTCGCATCGGGCCTTTAGATATGTCACTATAATACATTTCAGTTAATTTTTCACTTGATAATCTTCTCATAATTGTATAAAAAGTGCTCTCATCAGTATCTTTAAAATATTTCCGCATAATTTTCACTATATCATATCCATATCTGTCTTCCTTTAATACTAATTGCAATATACATATTTTCAGAACGACTCTATTTAATTGTGAATCCACTTTTTCTACCTACCCAAAATATCGCTTGTAAGAGTAGCATCTCTACATAAATTAAAATATTTCCCCATAAAACTTTTGAATATTCTTCCAAATCCAAATAGAACATATGCTGTTGATTCATGGTGAATTCTATCATCACAGCTCCGCCAAACACAAGCAGTAAACAAACTATTAAATTTCCATTATTTGTACTTTTCAAAGCTGTGTATATTCCATACGCATAGAGAATAATTACAGCCAACGTCAAAATCGAATTGTAAACCCTGCCCACTTCCTGCAGCTTCGTACTTGAATTTATCATCCAAACAACAACAATAATAAACAAGACAGGAATAAACATACTTATTAGCCTTACTACTGAAAATACCTCCCCCGTCCTTTTATTCTTAAAAAAAGCCAAAAACATAATAACTGCTATAAAGAAATTAATTGCAAGTCCATAATATAAAAATGTACATCCCCATGTATTGCATTGCGTTAAAATGTAAAAGCAAAGCGACATATGTAATATAATCAATAAAAGAGTTTTTATTGTTACATTCTTCAATAAAACCAAAATTCTATCATCCTTATTCTCTGTCTCTTTATATATTTTCTTTGCTAATAATCGTGGTGATAACATTTCCTCACAGATTTTGTTTTCACTTCTTCCAATACTAATTTCGTTATTAAACCAATCCTCATAATCCGATATAATATCATCACATGCATCTTTAAAAAAATAAAATGATAAAAAAAAACTAAATTTTTCCAAATAAATTTTTTTTGTCATATTATAAACTCCATAAAAATATAGTGTAATAAGCTACTGTTCCTCAATCAGTAGTTTATCACATTATATTTTTATGTCAACTTTTTATCCCCTAATACATATTTGGAATATCATACATTTTTTGCTGTGTATTTTAGGGCTAATTCATTTATCTTAATAAAATATGCTAACAGCCTGTCATTTCGCTTATACTCATCATTATCAGGATTTTCTATAAGCACGCGTATATCCTGAAGCTGTATATCTATAAGCATCCTGTTTCTATACAGTATGTATGCCGCTTTTAAGACTTCACGTTTATCTCTGTTGACCGGATCAAGCATGTAGTCATTAAAAACTTCATCATCCTTGTTCATTTCCCGATGTTTAGGAGCTTTGACAATCTTTCTGTACATCTTACTTGGCAGTTCATCCATTAATAAAGAACGGACAGTCAGTTTATCACATAGTTAAAACCAATGAACTGAATATAAGCGAATCAACCTTAAGACGTATGATAAACAGCTGCGAGCTTGAAGCAAGGAATATCGATCTTAGAAATGCCGTAAAACGCCGTCAAAGGCAGAAAAGGCCCAAAGACTACAAATCAATGAAAGTCATAAAGGACGGGCATAAGTATGAGGACTACCTTAAGTTCAAGGAATGTAACCCTATAGAGATTCCACAGATGGATTGTATCGAGGGTTCGAAGGATTCTAAAGCTGTTCTTTTGACATTATTCTTTCCGATTACAAGGCTGCAGCTTGCTTTTATTCTTGAAGAACAGACCTCAGAAAACGTAGTTGCTTGTCTTGATATGCTCGAAGAGATCTTGGGGACAGAGCTGTTTAAAGAAATGTTCCCGTACATAATTACCGATAACAGTCATGAGTTTGCTGATATCGATGGTATGCAACGTTCTATAAATGGCGGCGATCGTTGCTTTATCTATTTTTGTGAGCCCAATCATCCCGAGCAGAAAGGCGGTTGTGAGAAAAACCATGAGTTTATCCGCTATGTGATAAAGAAGGAAACTTCCCTTGAGCCGTATTCTCAGGCTGATATAAGCCTTATGATGGATCACATCAACAGCTATAAACGAAAAGAACTGCATGGGAAATCTCCTTATGAACTGGCTAAGCTCATGTACCCAAAGGATTTTACTAATCTCTTAGGTCTTGAAGAGATTCCGCCAAACGATATAATCCTTCCCCCAAAGCTCCTTAAAAAATCTGATTC
>Ga0247609_10004099_pt1 | contig 14586 bp, 15 predicted proteins | sample 172DNAGHGlowgp2_FD_193487 | JGI IMG/M metagenome (GOLD analysis project Ga0247609, IMG submission 193487) | Sheep rumen microbial communities from Palmerston North, Manawatu-Wanganui, New Zealand - 1728 DNA GHGlow gp2 | ecosystem: Host-associated > Mammals > Digestive system > Stomach > Rumen ...
TTCGGCCTCCATACCTTCCAGGAGGAACTGACCGGCCCGGAATACGCCCAGCGTTTTATTGACAAAGTGCAGGCGCTCGGCATTCCATATCAGACGGAGACCATGGTCATAGACGTGAACGAAGATAAAGTAGTCACCTGCGTTTCCCGCACCAACGGTCTCGAACACATTCAAGCTAAGTCCATCATCCTTTGCATGGGCTGCCGTGAACGTCCTCGCGGGTCTCTGGGTACGCCCGGCGAACGCTGCCCAGGCGTGTTCACTGCAGGAACGGCTCAGAAGTTCACCAATTTAGAGGGCATGATGCCCGGCAAAGAAGTCGTCATTCTGGGCTCCGGTGATATTGGCCTTATCATGGCCCGCCGAATGACCTTCTTGGGCGCTAAAGTCCATGCCTGCGTGGAGCTGATGCCCTTCAGCAGCGGACTCAAGCGAAACATCGTGCAATGCCTGGACGATTACGGCATACCCCTGCTGCTTAGCCATACGGTGGTGGATATCCACGGCCGTGAGCATTTGGAGGGAGTTACCGTGGCAGAGGTAGGCGAAGACAGAAAGCCCATTCCCGGCACGGAAAAATATTATCCCTGCGACACGCTACTTCTTTCGGTGGGATTGATTCCGGAAAACGAGCTCACTGAGATGGCTGGCGTGAAGATCGCGCCCAGCACATCCGGTGCGGTGGTGGACGAACGGCTTATGACTTCCGTGCCCGGCATCTTCTCCTGCGGCAACGTGCTCCACGTCCATGATCTGGTTGACTTCGTTTCAGAGGAAGCCAAAAAAGCCGGTGCCAACGCCTATCGCTATATTCAAGGCCAACTGCTGGAAGACGGACGCAAGGTACCTGTGGAAATGGGATTCGGCGTCAGCGGTATCGTGCCTCAATTCGTGTCCGAAACAGCTGAAGGTACAGTGAATTTCATGTTCCGCCCTCGAAACGTATATCGAAACGCCAGAGTGATCGTGGAGATAAACGGAGAACAGGTCCTATCGAAGAAGACAATGATCCTGGCTCCCGGAGAGATGGTGAATCTGAATATCCCAGCAGAAAAGATGAAGGGTTTGCAGGAAGCCGAATCCATATTAGTTCGAATCGAGGTGCCTGAAGCATGAAGTACGAATTGACTTGCATCAACTGTCCTATGGGCTGCCGCATCACAGCAGATTTCGACGGGAAGGAAGTTTCCAACATTCAGGGCTATACTTGCGCTCGCGGAAAAGCCTACGCGCAAACGGAGATCACGGACCCCACGCGCATGGTGACGGCGCTGGTCGCTGTGGAAGGGACCCATGTCCCGCTTTCTGTCAAAACTCAGAATCCTATCCGCAAACCCTTGATTTTCGACGCACTTAAAGTGAGCAGCGACACCGCCGTGAAACCGCCTATTCGCATCGGGGATGTAGTGATTGAAAATATATGCGATTCCGGCGTTAACGTGATTGCTACGGAGAACGTTGGTTGATCTAGAAAAGACTAAGGCCATCGGCATTCTGCCGATGGCCTTTTGCTAGTATTATTGATCAAATCACAATACCGCCGTCAACGGACAGGATCTGCCCGGTAACCATTTCGGCGGTTGCAAAATAGCAAACAGCTTCCGATACCTGCTCCGGCGTAATAAGCTCGCCTAAAGGCGTTTCCTGTTGAAACGCCCTAAGAGCTTTCTCGTCGAGAGAAGCGTTCATAGGGGAGGGGACCAGACCAGGCGCAACGGCGTTGACACGGATATGGGATGGGGCCAGCTCTTTGGCCATAGCCTTCACAAATGCATTCAACGCCCCCTTGGAAGCGGAGTATACGGCTTCACAGGAACCGCCTGTAAGTCCCCACATGGAGGAGATATGCACGATAGAGCCTCCATCCTTTTTCAGCATATGAGGAATGGCAGCTTTGGTGAGCAGCATGGCGCCTTTCACGTTTACGGAATACACACGATCCATTTCTTCTTCACGCACATCCGACAACAGCTTTTGCGGCAAAGCAACGCCGGCGCAGTTCACCATAAGATCGATGGAACCAATGCGCTTTTCGATAGTGCTGAAAAGCTCTGAAACGTCCTGTTCTTTGGTGATATCCGCAGGGCACAGCAGAATAGGTATATCCTTCTGAAGTGATTTAACGAGCGTCTGAGCCCTTTCAGAGTGATCATGATACTGAAGCGCCAATGCATATCCTTTCTCGCCCAATGCCTTAGCACAGGCGCCGCCAATGACGCCGGAAGCACCGGTGATTAACGCTATCCTCATATCCTGATCCTCCTCTTTCATTACTCGTAACTATACTCCAATCTTCTTTTTCTGTAAAGAGAAGGCCTGCCAAATGGCAGGCCGATCAGGATAAGATCATTCGTCGTATTCGCCTGTATGTCGAACGTTTCGTTGAAAGAGCATCACGATGCCCCAAATGCCGGCTATGCCGACCAAGGCGTATACAATGCGTGAAAACGTGGTCATGGATCCGAACAGCGCTGCCACCAAGTCGAAGTGGAAGAGCCCGATAAGACCCCAGTTGAGCGCGCCGATGACCATTATGATCAAAGCAAGTACATTCATTCCTTTGCCACTCCTTTCGAGGATAGTGTTTCGTAAAAGAGAGCCGTTTATGCAAAGGAATAGGGATTCGTGCTGCGTTTCTTCTTTTCAGAAAGGACTTCCACTTCAAACTCGTCGAAATCGATGGATTCGATGAAATCAGCCGCTTTGAAAACAACGCGGGAAAACTGCTTGAGATCGTTCACATGCTTGCGCAGGATCACAGGACGGCAAAGATCTAAATCCTGACACAGTTCATGGAGAAGCACGCTCCACCCCTCCATATCGGAAGGCCGTGCGGTAGCGAACTCCCGCACGGTCTCACGCATGATTTTATGATCTTGCAGCACCTTGGCCCAAATACGCATCAGTCGCGAACCTGGAACCAGGCAGTGATGAACAGACTGGTTCCATCCGTGTACAGGCCGTTGAGCGTGCTGTACAGCTTGAAGGATTTGCCTACCTGTTTTGTGGCGTCGAAGTTGACTATGGCATTGAGCACATAGATCTTCACGGTTTCCTTGTTGCTGGTCTTGGCCTCGAAGGTGATCACACCGGTTTCAGGGTCTACCTCCAGGATCTTGCCGACAAAGCGATAGAAGCCGCCGTCGGTGGGATTTTCCATGACTTTAGAGAAGGCATATCCAGTAGGTACTTCATGGTAGGACTTGGTCTTGTTGTACCCGTTGATGGCTTTGGACCTGTCGGCATACATCCGTGACACGGTACAGCTGGTTTCTCCTTCTTCATAGCCATCTTTCTTGGCGTGGATGGTGATGGTAGCGATACCATAGTAATCCTTGCCGAAGGTCACGTCGAAGGAGTAGTTGCCCTCCGCATCCACAGTGGGGGAACCGCAGGCGACGGCGGACATATATTCCGCAGCAGGCGTAGCGGTCAGCGTCGCACCGGGCGCGGTGACGCCGGTCACCGTGACCTTGTTGTTCTTGTCGGCGCGAAGCTTGTCCACAGCAGTAACCACGGTAAGAGGCATTTTCTCGGGAATAAACACATAGGGCGTGACAGTGAAGGAGTAGCTCGAAGACACACAGTTGGCTTTGCTGGCTTCAATCAGCACGGTTTCTGCTTCTTCGCCGGTCATGGAATAGGTGTATTCGAAGTTGCCGCCCTCGTAGATCGGCACAGGTTGACCGTTGACAGTCACCGTCACGGTGTGATCGTCCACTTTGCCCTTAAGAGCAATTTCGTTTCCTTCCGCAGCCATGATCCCTTCCTCGGTGATATCGGCTGCAGCAGGTTCCGTAACTTCCAGATTAAGGGTGGGGAAGGTGATATCAAAGGAATCCACATGCAGCGACTCCTGGGTGCCGTCCGCATGGGTCACCAGGATCTGCGGAGTCACCGTATACACGGAATCAGTCAGCGGCGCGTTGGGGTAGTAGCAGGACTTGGGAATGGTCAGCTGATAGGGCTGATCGGTGGCCTCGTTGTTGGGCTGGACGAAATCGTCCTGATTAGGCAGCACGATGGTCACGGTGTCTCCGGGTCGAGCGGTCATACTGATGGTGATGCAGGGGATGCCCTCACCGTCAATGATCTCCTCAAGATGAGTAACGGAATAATCCACCGGTGTACCCGTCACAGGCGCTTCGGAAGGATCGGCGTTCTGATTGTTCGCGGGAACATTGGCCTGCTGAGTCGGAACGTCGGTCGTGGTAGAAGCTTTCTTGCCGCCGCAGTTGAACTGCAGGAAACCGGGCAGTTTGGCTTTCGTTTCGCCGCCTTTAATATTGCAGAAGCCAACGATGCCGATGATGATCAACAGGATCGCAAGCAAAGCACAGATCAAAATAGTGACGATGTTGAAATCGCCGCCGCGGCCGCTGCGGCTCTGAGAAGACTTCTTCCGACGGGGAGGCGTAGGTTCATACTCTTCGTATTCTTCGTCCTCGTCGTCATCATAGCTATCGTCATCGTAGCCGTCATCGTCGTCTTCATCATCATCGTCGTCTTCGTCGTCGGCTATCCGATTTTTCTTGCCGGAGGAACGGGCGAAGCGAGTGGTCTTGGGTTCGGACTCCAGCTTTTTGACGTCTTCATCCTCTTCGTAATCGTCGTCATCCTCGTCCTCATCATCGTCCTCATCTTCTTCATCAACGATGCGGCGCTTTTGGGCGGGTGCGGCAGCACGGGAGAAGAAAGGCTTCTTGGCGGGCTTGGTTTCTTCTTCCTCCTCCTCGTCGAGATCCTCATCCTCTACATCTTCGTCTTCATCCGGTTCTTCGACTTTCTGAGGCGCTTTGAAGCTGGTAGCGCGGCGAGCCGCAGAAAAATCGGGGGCTTTCACGTTGCCGCGCCGGGGACGGAGTTCGCTTTCCACAGCCTCTTCCGCATCGGTGACCTGAGCTGCTTCGTCTGTATCCGTCTGATCCTTCAGATTGGCGGCGCAGACCTTGCAGAAGGTCGCGTGGTCGGGGTTATAGGCTCCGCATTTCTTACAAATCATAAAACTGCCTCCTTGGACATATTTACATAGAAACAGTATAAATTATAGAATAGCTTTATTGAGGTTTTGTTGCCGATACATGACGAATATGTAAACAATTGAAGGACAGAACTTTTTTTATCATTGTGCCATGCTGTTAATTATGGTATAAATAGTGCAATGTGAAAAGATAGTAACTCTTTAACGGCATTTTGAATACCATAGAGTATACTTTGACAGGATGGGATTCTGGATGATTTATTTAGATAACAGCGCCACAACTCGTACGCTGCCGGAAGCCGCTCAAGCTTCCATGCAGGCTATGACGGAGGACTTCTATAACCCGGCGGCTGCCTATGCTTATGGGGCGCGAACAGAAAAGCGAGTGAACGAAGCGCGCGCCGTCGTCGCGAGACCTCTTCGGGCGAAACGTGATGAGATCATCTTCACCTCCGGCGGTACGGAAAGCAACAATGCAGCCGTCTTCGGCAGCCTTCGCAGCTGGCATGGGCCGAAGCGGGTAATAACCACCGCAGTAGAGCATCCTTCGATTTTCGAGGCGGTCCAATCTCTTAAACAAAGCGGGGACGTGGATATCGTGATACTTCCTGTGAACGAGCAAGGATATCCTGATTTTGCCGCTCTCAGGGATTCGCTGACGGAGAATACGGCCTTGGTTTCCATGATGCACGTGAACAATGAATTGGGCACAGTGACGGACCTTTCCGCTGCCGGCAGGCTGATTCATCGGCTGGCGCCCAGGGCCATCTTTCATGCAGACGGCGTACAGGCATATTTGAAAGTAGATACTGAGAATCTCGGCGTGGATCTTTATTCCATTTCCGGCCACAAGTTTCATGCTCCCAAAGGGGAAGGGGCTCTATACAAACGCAGCGGCGTTCGCTTTGCCGGAGGACAGATCGGCGGCGGTCAGGAGAACAACCTGCGCTCCGGCACGCTGAACGTGCCGGGTATCCTGGGCATGGAAAAAGCGGTGATACTGTATGAACAGAATCTTGCCGCGTGGCGGCAGAACATGCGCCTCTGCAAGCGCCGTCTGTACGAAGATCTGATGTCCATTCCGGATGTAATCCTAAACGGGCCTTCGCTTGATGAAGCCGCGCCTCATATCCTGAATATGTCCTTCCTGGGGGTCAGGGGAGAAGTGTTGCTTCACGCTCTGGAGCAATTCGACGTATGCGTGTCTACAGGCTCGGCCTGCGCTGCCCGGAAGGCGGGGAAGAATCGCATTCTTACGGCGGCGGGTATCAACGGGCCTCGACAGGAGGGTGCTATCCGCTTCAGTTTTTGTCCCTTCAACACAGTGGAGGAGATGGATACCGCAGCACAGATCGTTTCCGATCAAGTTAAGTTTTTGCGAAAATACAGGAGAAGATAAGATGAACAACAGCGCGCTGGTTGTAAAATACGCCGAGATACACCTGAAGGGGCTCAATCGCCCCTTCTTCGAACGCAAGCTGGTGGAGAAAATAGAGGAAGCTCTGTCGGACGCCCACCCCCACGTAGTTCGGGAGCAGGGACGTATCTTTGTATACGATCTGCCGGAGGAGCATTTGGAGGAATACGCCCAGCGGCTTCAAAAAGTCTTCGGCATTCATTCAGTTTCCATTGCCGCATGCGGAGAAAAGACATGGGAGCAGGTGCGCACTCTTGGCATACGGCTCATGGCTGCTTACCGGGACGAGCCTAAGACCTTCAAAGTTTTTGCCCGCCGTGCGGACAAGCGGTTCCCCATGACCTCGGAGATGATCTGTCGGGAGCTGGGAGCAGAACTGCTGTCGGCTTATCCCAACATAAAGGTGGATGTGCATCATCCCGAGATCCCGTTGACCGTTGAGATCCGTCAGGACAAGGCTTTTCTATATACCGGTGAGATTCCCTGCGCAGGCGGCATGCCAGTAGGCACCAACGGCAAGGCAATGCTCCTCATCTCCGGCGGCATCGACAGTCCCGTGGCCGGATACATGATCGCCAAGCGAGGCGTAGCCCTTTCAGCGATCCACTTTTATAGCTACCCTTATACCAGCGAACGGGCTCGGGACAAGGTGGTGGAGCTGGCTCAGATCGTTTCTCAATACGCCGGGGTCTTCGACCTCTATCTGGTTCCCTTTACGGAGATACAAACCACCATCTACGATAAGTGCCCTTCTTCCGAGACAACGGTGCTTATGCGGCGGCTGATGATGAAGATCGCAGAGCGCACCGCCCGAAGCTGCGGATGCCTTGCTCTTATCACCGGGGAATCCATCGGTCAGGTGGCCAGTCAGACCATCGAGAGCCTTGCGGTTACCAACGACGCCGTGGATATGCCTGTGTTCCGGCCTCTGATCGGCTTCGACAAAGAGGAGATCATCGAAAGGGCCAAAAAGATCGGCACCTTCGAAACTTCCATTCTGCCCTACGAGGATTGCTGCACCGTATTCGTTCCCCAGCATCCGGTCACTCGGCCTCAGGTCCAAAAGCTTCGGGAGAGCGAGGCTTTGGTGGATTTCGAGCCCATGATCGAGGAGGCCGTTCGTAACACGGAGGTCATACGGATTTCACACAATATTTCCGATTGATCCCGTACATATATGGTATACTAACGTCAATTCCTGGAAAGGAGACTGAGAATGAAGTCATTGATGCGTTTTATTGGCATAGTCGTGGTCATCGCGGTCCTGGCCGGTTTCGTCCTGTTCAAACTGAATGAGAAAGGGTTCCTGTCTGGGAATCTGTCCGAATGGATCTCGGTCATGACCGAGCATATTGTCGGCATCAAGAACGATACCGAGGACTTTCTTCATGAGGAAGGTTATCTGTTGCCCACGGCCACCATCGAGCCGAATCAGCAGCAGACTACGAATCCGACTTATTAATATTTCATGCTATGAAAAAAGGACAGGAAGCATCCTGTCCTTTTTTGTTGGTCTGGGTGAGAAGATTTGAACTTCCGGCCTCTTGAACCCCATTCAAGCACGCTACCAAACTGCGCTACACCCAGATATATGCGGTCGTTCTTTCGACTTTCGATATATTAGCATCGAGGCATGAAAAAGTCAAGCCCTTTTTTAATACGCGAACATTTCTGCTGATGCAACGATTTATGCGAATTATTTGCGGTATGCTTAATCAGAGAACAACTTCTGCAAAAGGAAATGATGTTTCCTAACAAATAACGAAATATTTTCTCGATATTTATTATGTTAATTGAAAATATATATTGCAAGGAGTATAATTAAGAAAAAAATACGGAGCGTGAAGATCGTGGACAGAACGGATATTCAAATTCTGACCTGTTTGCAGGAGAATGCAAGAATGAATGCTTCCACCATCGCCGAACGGGTGAATCTTTCCACCTCGGCGGTAATCGAACGCATGCGTAAGATGGAAAACAGCGGCTGTATTGAACGATACACCGCTATTTTTAGTGAATCAGCCATGGGGCGTGACGTATCCGCCTTTATCTCGGTAGGCATGGAACATCCGAAATACGTGGAGGGATTCGTACACACCGTCAACGGCCATAAGGACATTATTCAGTGCTACTATATGGCCGGAGACTTCGACTTTTTACTGCATGTGGTGACCGCTTCCACCAGCACCCTGACCAACGTGCTGGAGGACATCAAGCGCATCCCCGGTGTCAGCAAGACGCGGACGCATCTGGTGCTGCGGACGGATAAAAACATTCTGTCCCCATTGCCGGAAGCGACGAAATAACTATCAAATAATACAAGGAGGAAAAACAAATGATCATTGGTATCCCCAAAGAAATCATGCATGGCGAGCGTCGTGTGGCTGCAACGCCGGAAACCGTGGCTAAGTTCGTCAAGGACGGCGCGAATGTACTGGTAGAGAACGGTGCCGGCGTAGGTGCGTTCTTCGCTGACGAGGCCTATGCGGCGGCCGGTGCCGAGATGGTGGCGGACGTGGCCGACCTGTACGCCCGTGCGGATGTGATCCTGAAGGTCAAGGAGCCCCTGTTCAACGAGGAGAAGGGCTGCTCCGAGATCGACATGATGCATGCCGGTCAGTACATCATCACCTTCATCCATCCCGCCTCTCCCGTGAACCATCAGATGGTCAAGGATATGGCGAAGAAGGGCGTTATCGGCCTCACTTTGGACGGTGTGCCCCGCATCTCCCGTGCCCAGAATATGGACGCCCTCACGTCCATGAGCACCGTGGCTGGCTATAAGGGCATGCTGATGGCCGCTTCCGACCTCGAAAAGTTCATGCCCCAGATCTTCTGCGCCGTAGGCATGATACGCCCCTGCAACGTGCTGGTCATCGGTGTGGGCGTGGCTGGCCTGCAGGCTCTTGCCACCGCCAAGCGTCTCGGCGCCGTCACCTATGCCGCCGACATCCGCCCCGCAGCCGTGGAGCAGGCCAAGTCCCTGGGCGCTAAGCCCGTGGAACTGGACGTTCCCGCCGAGGAAGCCATCGCCCCGGGCGGCTATGCTCAGAAGCTCCCCGAAGCCACCTTGCTCCGTGAGCGGGAAGCCATCGCGGCAGTCCTGCCCAACATGGACGTGGTGTTCTGCTCCGCGCTGATCCCCGGTAAGCTGGCCCCCGTGGTCATCACCGACGAGATGGTCAAGACCATGAAGGAAGGCTCCGTCATTGTGGATATCGCCATCGACCAGGGCGGCAACTGCGCCATCACTCCGTCGGGCACCCGCGAGATCAAGCACGGCGTGGTCCTCGAAGGCATCAAGAACATCCCCGGGATGCTCGCTTCCAGCTCCACCTGGATGTTCGCCCAGAACATCTACAACCTGACCAAGTTCCTCACCCATGATGGCAAGATACAGCTGGATATGAACGACCAGATCGTCAAGTCCATCCTGGTCACCATGGACGGCAAGATCGTCCATGAGGGCGCTCTCGAGGCCATGGGCCTGAAATAAGGAGGTATCCCTTGCATCCGCTGATCCTTGTGGGCATCTTCATCGTCTCCAGCGTGTTAGGATACGTGCTCATTAAAAACGTGCCGAGCTTGCTGCACACGCCCCTCATGTCCGGTATGAACGCTCTCTCCGGCGTAACGGTCCTGGGCGCTATGATCGCTGTTGCTGCTGCCGCATTTACGGGCAGTAAGGTGCTGGCGGTAATCGCCATTGCCCTTGCTATGCTCAACGTGACAGGCGGCTTTTTGGTGACGCACCGCATGCTGCTGATGTTCAGCCATAAGAAAGAGAAGGAGGAGAAGGAAGCATGATCGATTCCGTCTACTACGTTCTCTGTATCGTCCTGGCCGGGCTGGTGCTGCTGGGCATCTCCATGATGAGCAAGGTCAAATCCGCCCTGTGGGGCAACCTGCTCTCCTGCGCCTGCATGATGGCCGCCATAGTGCTGACCATCATCCGATACGACTTCTCCGGCAAGTGGCTTTGGCTCCTTGTGGGCCTTGTACCCGCGGCCATCGCCGGGGCGATCCTGGCCAAGAAGGTGAAGATGATCGAAATGCCCCAGACCGTGGCTATGCTCAACGGTTTCGGCGGCGCAGCTTCCGCTCTCGTAGCGGCGGTCACACTGACCGATGGAAAGGCTATCGGCGCCTTCGAAGCAGTCACGGCGGGTATCGCCCTGGTCATCGGCATGGTGACGCTCCTTGGCAGCATCCTGGCCGCCGGAAAGCTGGCCAAATGGTTCAATCAGCGTCCCGTGATCCTGAAGGGCCACAAGACGTGGGTGCTGCTCGCCGGGATCCTGGCCGTCCTCTGCATCTTGCCTCTGGTCCTCTGTCAGGGGAACAACGGGCAGCTGATCCTGTTCACCCTGCTGTGCGCGGTCCTGGCCAGTGCCTTCGGCTGGCTGTTCGTGCTGCGGGTGGGCGGCGCTGACATGCCTATCACCATCAGCCTGCTGAACTCTCTGTCCGGCGTGGCGGGCGGTATCGCGGGCATGGCCATCGGCGAACCCCTGTTGGTGGCCGTGGGCGGCATCGTGGGCGCATCCGGCTTGATCCTCACCGAGGTCATGTGCCGGGCTATGAACCGGAAGCTATCCGCCATCCTGACGGGCGCTACCACCGTTTCCACTGCCCCCAAGGCTGTCGAACAGCCCGCTGTAGAGGAGAAGGAAGAGCCTGCCGAGGAAGCGGCCCCTGTGGAGGAAGCCGCGCCTGTGGTGGACAAGGCGGCTGAAGAGCAGAAGGTGTTCGAGGCCTTCAAAGGGGCCAAGAACGTGATCATCGTGCCGGGCTACGGCATGGCTTTGTCCCAGGCTCAGTACGCCGTACGGGAGCTCAAAGACGCCCTGGAGGCCCATGGGGCCACGGTGCGCTTCGCCATCCATCCTGTGGCAGGCCGTATGCCGGGGCATATGAACGTTCTGCTATGCGAGGTGGATATCCCCTATGAGGATCTGTTCCAAATGGAGGATATCAACGACGACTTCAAGAACGCCGACGTGACTCTAGTCATCGGTGCAAACGACGTTATGAACCCCGCCGCCAATACCGCCGAAGGAACGCCGATCTACGGCATGCCCGTGCTGAACGTGGGCGACTGTCGGAACGTGATCATCTGCAACTTTGATCTGAATCCCGGGTACGCCGGCGTGCCCAACCCCTTGTACGAACGCACCGAAGGGGTGGCGCTTCTGATCGGCGACGCCAAGGAGAGCCTTACGAAGCTGAAGGAAATGCTCTGATCGAATCACAAGACCGAAAGGATCGTCTTGCACGACGATCCTTTTTTTGTCTTCCGTTTGGTAGATGAATGTGATATACTACATAAAAAGTCTGGAGAACAACAGGAACATTTCCATATAAGGGGGACGCACCATGAAAAAGACCATTATCACCATCAGCAGAGAATTCGGAAGCGGCGGAAGGACTATCGGTCATCAGGTGGCCGAACGGCTTGGGTACCCATATTACGACAAGGAACTGATCAAGACTGTGGCGGAGAAAACAGGCTTTGACCCCAATATGTGGAGGAGTACGGCGAATATTCTCCGGGGAAAAGCTTGCTGTCTCTGTTATCCTCCTATACCGGCACCCACGGCACCATGGGCGGCATGAGTGTGTACGATTTTCTGTATGTGGTTCAGCGCAAGGCTATTTTGGAGGTAGCGGATCAAGGCCCCTGTGTCATCGTTGGGCGATGCGCAGATTACATTCTGAAGGATCGGGAGGACGCCCTGCACATATTCATCCATGCGGACGAAGCCTTCAAGGCTGAACGGATCGTGCGGCTGTATGGAGAGAGCGAAAAGAAGCCGGAGGAAAGGCTCAAAGAGAAAGATACGAAACGTGCTGTGAATTATAAGCACTTTACGGACAGGACCTGGGGCGATTGCCGTAACTACGACCTTTCATTGAACAGTGGCAAGCTTGGGATCGAACGCTGTGTAGATCTTATCGTGCAGCTTGCCAACGAAACCTAAATATTGCACCGGTCCGGAGTCTTACGGGCCGGTTTTCTATTTAGGAAATCAAACGGTTTCCAGTTGAAAATATGAACGTAGTATGATAAAATACATTTTGATTGTGGAAACACAAATTCAACAGGGAGGAAAACTATGAACAAGAAAGTATTTGCTTGTCTGCTGGCTGTCGTGATGCTGCTGGGCATGATCGTGGTGCCCGCCGCTGCCAAAGCCGAAGGAGAGGAACCCGAGAAGGAAATTGTGATCCTCTACACCAACGATGTGCATTGCGGCGTCACCGACGGAATGGGCTATGTCGGCGTTGCCCGCGTGAAGGCTGCCTTGGAGGCCGCCGGCAAGGAAGTCATCCTGGTGGACAACGGTGATGCCGTTCAGGGCGATGTTATCGGCACGCTCAGCAAAGGCGAAGCCATCGTAGAACTCATGAATGACGTCGGCTACGACGTAGCCGTCATCGGCAACCACGAGTTCGACTACGGCATGGAGCAGTTTAAAAAGAACGTGTCTCTGGCCAAGTTCCAGTATGTCTGCTGCAACTTCCTTGATGATAAGGGCGCCGCTGTTTTGAAGCCCTACACCATCATCGAGAAGGCCGGCAAGAAGATCGCCTTCGTGGGCATCGATACGCCGGAAGCCTTTACCAAGTCCACGCCCAAGTACTTCCAGGATGGGGAAGGCAACTTCATCTATTCCTTCTGCGAAGGCAACGACGGCCAGGACCTGTACAACAAGGTCCAGGAGACCGTGGACGCCGCCCGTGCTGAAGGCGCCGACTACGTGATCGCCCTGGCCCACCTGGGTGTGGATTACCAGAGCGCGCCTTGGACGGCTTCCGAGGTCATCGTGAACACCACCGGTATCGATGTGGTGCTGGACGGCCATTCTCACACCGATTTCAAGCTTGCGTATGGACAGGATTTCGTCGCCGTCAAGAACAAGGAGGGCAACGAGGTGATCCATACCTCTACCGGCACCAAGCTGGCCAACGTAGGCATCCTGACCATCGCCGGCGATAAGATCACCGCGAAGCTCGTCGACACAAGCGCCATGAAGTTCATGGATATGGCCGGTCTTCTTGCCGAGGATAACGGCGTCGGCGAAGTGGTGAAGGCTGCCATCGCCAAGAACGAAGAGCTGGTGAACACCGTTGTGGCCCACACCGATGTGGACCTCGTCATCAAGGACCCCGTATCCGGCGAGCGTATCGTCCGCAACCAGGAGACCAACCTGGGCGACCTGTGCGCCGATGCCTACCGTGCCATGGGTGAGACCGACATCGCCTTCGTCAACGGCGGCGGCGTGCGCGATACCATTCCCGCCGGCGACGTCACCTACGGCCAGATCATCAAAGTCCATCCCTTCGGCAACGCTCTGTGCACGGTGGAAGCCACCGGTCAGGAGATCCTGGACGCTCTCGAGATGTCCGTGTCCAGCATGCCCGGCGAGTCCGGCGGATTCCTGCAGGTCTCTGGTCTCAAGTTCACCGTGGATATGAATGTCGATTCCACCGTGGTCAAGGACGAGAAGAAGATGTTCGTTGAAGTCTCCGGTGATCGCCGCATCAAGGACGTGGAGGTCCTCCAGGCGGACGGCAGCTACGCGCCCATCGATCCTGCGAAGACCTACACACTGGCCTGCCACAACTACCTGCTGAAGGATATGGGCGATGGCTACACCATGTTTGCCGACAACAAGTTCCTGTCTGAGAACGTGATGCTGGACAACCAGGTGCTCATCAACTACATCGTTGAGAAGCTGGGCGGTACCGTGGGCGCCGACTATGTCGATCCCTACGGCCAGGGCCGTATCACCATCGTCCAGAAGGGCAACTAAGACGATCGATTGTTGATCGAAATCGAGGCGGCGGGCAAGACCCGCCGTCTTTTCTCGTCAAGCATTGACAGAACAGGAGGAAGATGGTAGTATGACATGCCAAATGAAAAACAGGAGTGAATGAGATGCCTGCTTGTTTTACATCCGAATCCGTCACCGGGGGACACCCGGACAAGCTCTGCGACAAAACCGCTGACGCCATACTGGATGCTATCCTCGCCCAGGACTCGGCAGCCCGTGTAGCTTGTGAGATCACAGCAAACACGGATCATATGCACATTATGGGGGAGATTACCAGCACCGCCCACGTGGATTATGAAGCTATCGCCCGTCGGGTGATCCGTGAGACCGGCTATACTGAGCACGGCCGC
>Ga0247609_10004101_pt1 | contig 14584 bp, 19 predicted proteins | sample 172DNAGHGlowgp2_FD_193487 | JGI IMG/M metagenome (GOLD analysis project Ga0247609, IMG submission 193487) | Sheep rumen microbial communities from Palmerston North, Manawatu-Wanganui, New Zealand - 1728 DNA GHGlow gp2 | ecosystem: Host-associated > Mammals > Digestive system > Stomach > Rumen ...
GGGAGATACCTTGATACATACCCTCCCATCACTTCCCCCAACATGGCCTCTCATCATATACGGCCCATGCTATTATCAATTGCTTTTTTCATGAGTAATACTATTGGTGTTAATAATGCATCTAATGGATCAGGTACCGGTGTAGATCCTACTAACCTATTAGCATACCATGTTACGGCCTGCCGCCTCTCAGCAACCTCCCGTTCCAAATCTCTTGGATATTCATAGTTACGGCACCAAACCTCAGCAGCATAGGCCGCATCTGTTAATGATCTGAATTGAGATACTGATACATTAACTCTACCTGATCCTGATGTTACCCAATTATACTGTTGGCCCTCAATAATGAATTGGCATTGTGCGTGCCCATCAGATGCATTTCCTTGTTGATCTGCAAAATTGGGTGCATATCCTCTATATGTAGATGGATATACGCCTAAATTATGCCAATCATCCTTGGTATATTTTGCGGATGGGGTCCAACCGCATAAACCATATCCCGGTGGGTAACTCATTCCTGATGGTATATATTCCGTGATAGATTGGTTATATGTCATTGGGTTATCATTCTCCCAACGCCAAGGATTGAATCCCGTTTCCTGCTCGATATTGGCAAGCACGCCGCATGCAGCCTCATCCGTGAATCCATTCCTTACGAGGTTGGAAAAAATCAATTGGATATTATCCCATCCCTCTGAGGATGTTTTACTATATCCTAATCTGTTTTTTGCATGCCATGTTGCCATATTATTCCAAGTAGAATCCTGATGTTAATATTGATACTAATTGATCATGTTCAGAATCATAACATGCCCAATCAACTACAGGATCAACCAATTGAGTATATCCGCTAAGAGTATTTAATATAACATTTTCGCATAAGGGTGATCCTAATATGCCCGGTTCAGTATCAACAATATGATGGAATTCACAAACAACACGCCAATCCTCTAAGATTGCATCAAGGGATCCTACAGATGCATGGCCTTGTGCCTGAGGAAATAAAAATCCCTCAGATGATTTAATAGAATGGACTGCACCATCAATAACGCCTGCAGGATTGACTGATACGGCCCCTGCTGCCAATTCTGTAACGCCTGTTGCGGTTCCAACAATTGATGATGGAGAATTGCCTATCTGCGTAATTGATACAGGAATGGCAACATTGGCATAATATCGTGCAATGATATCACCATTAACATGATCAGATATCTGCATCTCACAATTGCCTTTGAAATCACCATAGATGTTAATATCAATTGAGGCACAATTTGAGATCAATGTAGAATCCAAGGGGATCATCCCAAAGGGACCTGCATCTAATCTCATACGCCTATAGGGTTCACCATCAAGATAATCCCCTAAGATCCTTTGAGGGTGATTAGGCAATACTATATTAGTATATGATTTAATCAGATGCCTTGTTAACAGATCATTATTGGTTAATATGGGATAACCATAATCTGTATCTACCATCCACCATCCTGCATATAAATTATCAAGAGTATCACCACCTATGTTATATGGTAATATATAACACTCTCCAATATATTGGAGTGGGTTAACTAATGCCTTCATTATCGTATCAGTTAAGCCGAATGCAGCCTCTGATCCTAAGTATGTAACATTTCCCAACAGTTTAGGGAACAGGTTCATCATAACTTCACCTGCATTGAGATTATAATACTCCAATCCTCCAACCTTATCTGCAGAATGACCATTAGCAATGCCAATAATATATCTTAATGTGCTAAATGGCTTTGATGGGAAATCATATGTATCAAAGGTGATCTCATTAGTCATTGGATATGCTGAATCTATAATGTGACTATTTCTTTTTGATCCTGATCTTGCCACATATTGTGCAGAATTCATGATTGATGTTCTCCATGATGCAAGAACATCAACAGTTAGATTAGCCTGCCACATACCATGATCAGATATCCAATCAGATACGAAGTAATACCTATCGAATGATGGAATATAACAGTAATTCCATAAATATGGATTTGATCCTGATAATTCAATCCGGGGATTCAATACAGATGATGGATCCTTGATATATATGGATTTGTTAGTACCACCTGAGGGCCTTGCGGTTGAATTCTTTTTCTTGGAGAATGTATAAAATGTTGCCGTGATTGCCATATTACTTACCCTTTAATATTCTATTAACTTCCCTTTGAACGGCCGTATATGAATAACCTGCCTCTGTTAATCTCTTTTTGCGGATCTCACCATTGCCCCAAAGGCCCTTGATAACTTCCTTGGCAATTGTTGTATTACTCTTTTTCTTAGATGCTGCAGGCTTGTTAACAGGTACATTGGTTGTTACAGGCGTTATAAATAATGCCCTCTCGGCCTTACGCCTGTTTGTTAATCCTGCAAGGACCTTGCCACATGACTTGTTATATAAAAGTATCTTATTTGATATCGTACTCTTGGACCTTGTACCATTAGCCGTTAACTGATTGATGGATCCAATGTTATATGCGAATGATACGAGTGCATCAAATTCATTCTGATTGAAATTATAATGATACTTGTTATTGATGTAATTAACATGGTTTACGGCCTTTGATACATCCTTTTTCAACAGGTCCTCTGCCTGCTGCTTAGTAATCTTTTGGCCAATCTTAACATCAGGCCCATAATGCCCATATCCTATGGATAAATATCTCTCAGTACCAAATCTCTTGGCGGTCAACCATGGTCCGCCCTCCCATTTCTTGATGAAATTCAATCCTGATTTACTTATATCCATGATCATCCCTCCTCATCCAATTTATCGCAGAGTTTATCAATCGCCCTTGTGCATGCGTTAATGGCCTCTCTATTTTCTCTATTGGCCTGTTCGTACATATCAAACATTTTATTAATATGCTTGTTGTTATTATCTATCATATACTTGCAGAACCATGCAAGGCCAATGCATGCAACAATGGGAAATCCTAAAGATGAGATTGCCTGTATAATATCATTCATAATAATATACCTCCTAAGATTTATATAACACAAATCCCCCGGGCATTCAAGCCGGGGGGACCTGTTCACGATAGAGGGGATCCGTATGGGCATAGGATCAGCCTCATTTATTATATCAACAATCAGATCTGAGATTCAATAGCCTCAATAATCTGATCCTTGATCTCATCAGAGATCTCCGCATAGCAATGGTTATAATACTTATCATTGGATCCCTTGTATGAGGGGAATGATATAAACGATCCATCATCATTACTTATGACCTTGCACCCATTAACGCACATGATGCCTATCGCCGTCTTGATCCAAAGATTGAAAAAGCATACTGTATCAGAATAGTTATTTACTGAATCAACTGCGAATGCATCATTGATCCATGTAATGCCCTCTCCAAACGCCTTGCCGTTTTTCTTACCTGTTTTCTTGCCTGATGTTTTCATGTTCTTTTACCTCCATGTATTTTATTTTGTGAACATGTATGAAAAAGGTTTATATCCTTAATCACCAAATTTAAAATATGATTGGCGTACTCTCTCAGTCTCATCCCAATCAATCTTGTAACATCTAACCATTACCATGTGATTGATATTGTTATAATAACGCTCAATGTGCCCGGTATGGTCCAATATCATTGCCATATCATCAGGGATCTCTATCCCGTACTGATGATTATTATCATTGGTATTCTTTAATGCCTGTTTGATAATATCTTTTCTATCTGAATCATCAGTCATTTTAACCCCAACCAAAAAACAATCTATGATCATGCCCATGTTAATTACCTCCTCTCCATAACAATATACTTATCCGTTCCCCAGTAGTCACACGGCGCATATCCACCGTCGGACCACTTCACATACGGCATCAGTTTTACATACTCGCCGTGTCCGTGATCTCTATTGTTAGCATACAACACGTCAATTCCATGTGAGATATCAGTGTCCATCGGCGCCGAACCGCACTTTATTGTGAATCCTCTGTACCGCTTATCAATAAACTCACCTAACGTCTTCTCTTCCGGCTCTCTAACACGCTCTGTCATGCCCATATTATTTGACCTCCGTATCGTGATTTGATCAACCTGATCATGGTTATATTGTACAATATACAAGGGGGTACAATAGATGGGATATTGCACAAATAATAATAAATCTGTTATGCACATTGTACATTATGCATAAATATTAATATTGACATTAAACATAAAATTTAGTATTAGTAAACTCAGAGGGGGCACCATGGCCGGGGGATCAGATGCATGGAATGCATCCCGGTTGCCTGATCAGCAATCAAGGATGCCCCCTCATGTTCATAATATTGGAGGTTAACATGAGTATTATTAATGATCTTGCAACATTAGCAAATAGCGGATGGACCGCATCAGATCTCATTGCGGTTATCAAAGCAGATAAGGAAAAAGCCGTAACAGTTCAAGTACCTGCTGCACCTGCTGCACCTGCTGCACCTGCTGCACCTGCTGCAGATGATGAGCCTGATTATAAGGCACTATATGAACAGGCCAAAAAGGATCTTGATGAGATTCAGAACAAGAATACAAGAAAAACAGTTGAAGTTGATGAGCCTGATATTAATGAGATCATCAAAAATATCAAGGCAGAGATTTGTTAACATAGTTTGTCATTTAATATAAATATATAGGAGGTATTAACAATGGCAAGAATTCTTACACAGGTTGATGTCTATAATGTAATGAATGCTATGGTGGAGGACCTTACAGGGCAGACTAATAGCATCAGAGTTAGAGATACATCATCATTCATTTCAGCAGGTGAGACTGTTCTCTCATATCCAACAGAGAATATTCTCAATTCTTTGGGCCTCTTGATGGGCCGTATTCTCATTGCGGCAAGGCCATACAAGGGCAAGTGGGATCTGATCAATGCACAGGATACAGGCCTCTATACACATAGGATGGAAAAGATCTCATTTTATTCAAGGCCTGCAATCGCATCAGGTGCATTTAATACTAAAGATCCTGCAACAGGAAATGATCTCTATACCAATCTTGCACCGGGATTCACCAATGGGCAGAATATTGATGCAACAACGGGTAATCCTCAGAGTACCAAGAGCATGTGGGAGCAGTTTCCGGGGATTCCTCTCCTTCTGAACTTCGGAGGCAGTTCGACAATCACAGAGGCAACAACGATATATGAAGTACAGTTGCAGCAGGCCTTTAGATCAGAGGATGAGTTCAACAGTTTTGTTAGCGGCATCCTGCTCGAAAAAGAGAATGATATCGAGTTGATCAAAGAGGCATTTAGGAATGCCATTGTACTCAATCATATCGCAGGTGTGTATGATCTCTCATCTGATATGCCCGGATCTGTTGTCAATCTCACATATGAATTTAATGAGAAGTACAACACCGCATATACATCTGAGGAATTGAGATCAACATACCTTAAAGAATTCCTTGCCTTTATGGTTGCAAGGATCAAGCAGGATTTTAAGAATCTCAGCCACAAGAGTTCAATGTATCATTGGACCCCGGCAAAGGTGATTGATGGTGTATCGTATCCCCTTCTGAGGCACACACCTCGTGAGAAGTGCAAGTTATTTATGTATCAGCCTCTCTTTACTGATGCAGAATCTATGGTCCTTCCTGAGATCTTTAATGATCGTTATCTTGACATTGGTAACTTTGAGGGCGTTGATTGGTGGCAGAATGAACAGGCACCTGCATCAATTTCCGTAACGCCTGCAATCCCTGCAACATCAGGTGGCAACATGGGTACTCAGGTTAAGGGTGCTAAGGTAGATCTTGAATATGTTGTTGGCTGCCTGTTCGATAGTGATGCCATGATGGTTGATGTACAGATGGATCGTGCCGTATCGAGTCCTTTGGAGGCCCGTAAGTTGTACCGCACACTCTATTGGCACCTGTTGAGAAATGGTATAAATGACTTTACAGAGAAGTCTATTATCTACATCATGGCAGATCCTACAACCTGATGATTATGAGGTAATGTATGATGGATTATATCCCATATCGTGAGGCTAATTTTGTGGAGGGTGTCCGTAAACCGGGCACCCGACACATAAATTCTGAGGCATATAATTTTTGGTGCCGCAGGCTAATCCACAGATGCCTATCTATTATCAAGTTTGATCTGCCTGAGAATTGGGAACGGGTACATGATTTCTTTGAGTATGTACTCATTACTCGTGGATTTTTGGCCGTATTTGATAATAAGGATTTTGGTATATCATTTCAGCCATGTGAGTTATCAGGATATGATTTCTATTATCAGCCTACTGATGCGATAATTGCCAATCCTCAATACTCTGATACTCTTAAGATCGGTGAACAATGTGCCCTTATCAGGTTAACGCCTGATTATATGGGCATCCTTGATATCGTGCGTTATTATGCCGCAAAATTGGCATCAATGGATGGTGCGGTTGATATGGCAATTACAAACAGTAAACTTGCCTATGTCCTTGCAGCAAAATCAAAGGGTGCTGCTGCTGCCCTTGCAATGATCTTTGATAAGATCAATAATAATGAATCTACAATTATATTTGATAAAAAGATCATGGATGCATTGGGATCGGATGAGCCGTTTGAGTTCCTTGATAGGCAATCTGTAAAGAATTCATATCTTGTAACTGATCTTTTGAGGGATATACAGACTATCATCAATCAGTTTGATACAGAGATCGGCATCCCCTCACTCCCCACAGTTGAGAAAAAGGAGCGCATGATAACTGATGAGGCTCAGGCTAAGAATGCAGATACATCCGCATGTGTCAAACTATGGGATGAATCTCTATCAAAGTCAATTGATGAGGTTAACAAGATGTTCGGCATCAACATTGGTTATAAGTTCGTATTCCTTGATGATGCATCTATCCCCGGTCCTGAGGATGATGCCAAGATAGTCAAATCATTATCTGAATGGGGGTTAAGATGATATGTATGCTATAGTCACAATGAATGGCATGAATGCCGCATATCAGAATATATATCATCATAATATCTTTGATGGTATTGAAGTCCCTGAGGGCATTGATGTTGATACTCTCATTGATAGGATCATGATCAGATGTGGGGAATTCTCAGTAATGCATACAGATATTGATTATATGCATTATCAGATCCTTAACTTTTTCAAGGTGCATAAATTCACATTTGAAAAATGGTTGGATGCAATCACTCAGGAATATAACCCCATTGAGAATTATGATCGTTATGAGGAATACGAGGGCGGCGGCACCAATGAATCATCAGGAACATCATCAGGCACCTCATCAGGATCCAATACAGATACTCTAACAAAGGCGGCCTATAACTCATCCAGTTATGAGCCGTATGAGAAAAATACAGGATCAGTATCATCAACAGATTCGGGATCATCATCATCTGATGGTGAATATACTGAGGACCATACAAGCCATATACACGGCAACATAGGCGTAGTTAGTTCACAACAGATGATACAATCCTCAATTGATCTCTATGGTGGATTTAATATCTATATTGCCATTAGCGATATGTTTTGTGATGAATTTTGTATTATGGTTTATTAATTTAATGGAGGTATAAAGATGGGACCTAAAAATTTTTACAACGCAGTTGATCAGAGGAAGTTGGGAACAGATAAGATTGATGCAATTCAGAATGAATTGGATTCAATTATATCATTGCCGCCTGTTACATCTGAGGATGAGGGGAAAACAATGGTAGTATCTGATCAGGGTGAATGGGAAGTTGGTACACCTGAAGGACTTCCTGAAGTTACGGAATCCGATAACGATAGCATGCTTGAAGTCGTGAATGGAGAATGGGTTAAAACCAAATCAATCATCAACAGGCTAAAGGTCATTGAGTTAATGCTTGGCATCAGCGGTGAGATATTATCACATGATTTTGATTTCAAGGATAGTGCAGTTGATAAGATTGATGGTACTACTACGGCAGCCCTTACAGGCACGGCCGTGTCCAATAATGGCCTCTATATGACCGGCAGTAGTAAAGTAGTAATTAATGGCATTTTCAGCGTAAATAAGATATTAATGTTCAAATTGGGTGAAAATGTATTTAATCCATCTTATTCGGGCCGTGGTACTTTTATTCAACTCGGGGGAATTGAATTGTATCTTAAAATAAAAAATGATAGGCCTGAGGGTTGGAGGGTAATAGTTAATGGTACTGAGCATCTGCTCGATATCTCTGATGCCAATTACTTCTCATATAAGAATATCATAATTGAGACAAGTAATGATCATGTTTGGATCTATGCTAATGATACTCTGATCTATGATGGTGCTATCAATATCACAGGCAGCGATCTCACTATTGGCGGTGATAATAATTGGGTATTTAAGAATTATTATCTTGAGAATATCAAGGTATATACAAAGGTTGCTTAAAGGAGGTTAATATCATGTTTTTACCTTTTTTCCATAAATATCCATATACCAATTTCGAACAGTTAAACCTTGATTGGTTGATGGAGCATGTTGGGGCCTTTGATGATCGTTTAAATCAGGTGGAGGCTACTGTAACAGATCTCAATGCAAGAGTTGATACTGTTGAATCTGATGTATCTGCATTGCAGGGCCGTATGACTGATGCAGAGGGTGAGATATTATCTCTTGGCGGCCGTGTTACCACCAATGAGAATGATATATCTGATCTCAAGGGCCGCATGGATGATGCAGAATCTGATATTGCAGATATCAAACCCCGTATAACTACCGCAGAGGGTAATATCTCATCCCTTGATGATCGTATCACATCAGATGAATCAACCATCAATGGTATAAGATCAGATCTAAACGCCCTTGATACTGAGGTTGATGCAATTCCTATTGTATCGGCCAATCCCGGTGGATCCGGTTCAACCCTCAATACTATCGGTATTGGTGGTACTGTTTACTCTATCCCCTCAGGTGGAGGCGGTGGAGGCGGTTCATCTGTAACACCTAACCCCTCAGGCACTCCAACAGATGATCTGAATTCTGTTGATATTGATGGTACTATCTATGCAATTGCAGGTGGCGGCACAACAGTTGTGGCCAATCCCGGTGGCGTTGATAATCCTGATCTTACATCTGTATCAATCGGTGGTACGGCATATGATATACCTGTAACTGATCTCACTCAGGTTAACAGGGCAATATCTCAATTAGGTTCACAGTTGGATGATGCAGAATCTGATATTGATGCATTAGAGGCATCAACAGGATTCATATCAACAGATATCGTGGCTGCAACATTAAATGCATCTAAGGTAGTATCCGCATCAACAACAGGTGAGATCGCATCAGATGATACTGTTACATTAGGTCCCGGTACATGGCTTATTGAGGCCTATGCCATTACAACAGGCAATAATAACAGTAACTCAGGATTGAAAATGTATAACAGGATCAGCGGCCTCAGCAATATGGTTGATAGATGCTATACAGAGGGATATTCATATGAATCTAATGTAACGGCGGTATATAATACCATATCTGTAATTACTAAATTGGCCGCTAATACAAGTATTGGCATTGTTTCATCCATCAAAGAAAAAACAGGATCAATATCATCAATAACCCTTAACAGTTATGTACGAGCCATCAGAATCAGATAACAACCTCAAATACTATGATGTATATACGGACCTCAGGGAATACCCTGAGGCCGTTATACTAATTGCATATAGCCGCAGGGGTGTAGGTAAAACCTATGGCCTGTTATGGAATGCATATCAGAATCATGATCCTCTGATATATATCAAGAGGACTATCAAGGATATTGATCTCATCTGTTCGGGTACTAAGGTAGCAGGATTTGATACATCACCATATGTACCTATTAACAGGGATCATGGTACCAATATCAAGCCAAAACGCATTGCAGATGGTATTGGTGCATTCTATAACATGGATGATGATGGTGAGCCTATCGGCCTGCCTGTTGCCTATGCGGTGGCATTATCTGCAATAAAGAATGTAAAGGGCATGGACCTGAGCAGATGCACGATAATGTGCATGGATGAATTTATACCTCAGATATCGGAGACAAGGGTATTACAATCTGAGGGTGAGGCCTTATTGGATGTTTATATGACTTGTGCAAGGGATAGAGAAAAAAGGGGATTGGATCCATTGAAGTTGATCCTGTTCGCAAATAGTGAACAGTTATATTGCCCAATAGTTGATGAATTGCAGGTCATGGATGATATCGCAGAATTAGCAACATCAAAGCAATCAAAGTTATATATTGAGAACAGAGGTATATTAATCCATCATGTTAATGAGATAGAGTTAACTGAGGATGAAAAGGGTGCAATGTTTAAAGCCATGTATGGTACTAAATGGTGGCGTAAATCATATATTGGTGAATTCTCCAAGAATGATTTTACCAATATATCTAAAAAGGTACTTAAAAAATATACACCTCTGATCAAATTGCATTATCGTGAGGATGATATATATATCTATGCTAAGGATGGAGAATATTATATCTGCAAACAAAGATCTAATAAATGCCCTATTGAGTTGGATCTAAACAGGGATAACCATGTACGCAAATTCTACATACAATATTGCATGGATATCATTGATGCCTGTACTGAGGGGCATGTTAAATTCTCAGATTATTCCCTCTATGATCTGATAATTAATTTTGACAAGAGATTCAAAGATATTCTATAATACAGATGCGGTTAGGTTTATCCTTTACTAACCGCATATCATCACAAACAAACCCGGGATGTAATACATTCCCGGGCTTGTTTGTGTTTAAGGAGATCTATATTCCAACAACGATGACATAAATATTATATGATAACATATTATGTTTGGTCAATCATTCTCATAATAATCAATAGTTATTTCCTCATATTCAATCATATCCAATGGGATCCTATCCACACATGATAATGTATAATCCGCATCAATGAGATCAATAGAATCTGCAACCTCATTGCCATTGGCATCTATATGTATATCAGCATATTGATAATAATGAGTTTTTTTCCCGGTTCCCTGCCCATAGAATATAAATCCCTCAGTAAAATCAGATATATCCCTCAAACAACATGCGCCTGCCTTTTTAGGCACACCTGCAACAGTTATACCAATCTTGCCATGCTTTACTGTTGCATATCTTTTTGCACCTTGAGTAATAAATTCATCATAGGCCCCATCCCATTCAAGCACACCTAACCAATATTCATGATCCTCAATGACAACAGGCCCATATCCTGCATCTATGAGACTCTTTTTAACGCCCTCATTATATTTCTTAACCGCATCCATATCCCATGCATCAGAATATATAGAATCTGTATCAGAATATAACCAATGTTCATTAGGATCCTTGATGCAGGTGGTGCCTACAATGAATAGATTCAACATTGCATAGGATGTTACATATATACCATATACATATGGTAATATATTATTCCTATCCTTATTATATTTATCAAATTTTGCTTTGAGATCATCAGATGCCAAATGATAATCACCTGATACCATATCATCCTCATCCTCATATACCTCAATGATATCATCCTTAACAGGCTTTGTTACGCACATACCATATAATGAATTTAACCGGGCCTTGCATAGATTATATTGGGAAATATCACCCTCATGTAATACCTTGATCTGATATTCCAATTCACATTTTTCTTTGAATATATTAAATACCTCATCCCGGTACCATTTAGGGATTGGTCCATTCAAAGCGGCCATAACATTCACACAATATGCCTCATCCCATTCATATATAGAATTGATCAGGATCAGATCAATCTCATTGATGGTTATTTCCACATAATCTGCCCTGAGGCACCTGCCATTATCCAATATGGCATTGATGGATGCATCAAATTTGTAGAATTGCAATACAGGCATGGGAAAATTTCTATCCCTCATCCTTGGATTTACAAGTACCAATTTGAATATGAATGAATGATCTTTATCTGCCAATATCTCATCAACAGATAGATTTGATTGCATATGATACCATGATTCTATTGGTGCCTTGCATGTTAACATTGCATATGGATATGATGATTTGAAATCACCGCATAGCACATTATATCTGATCCATGATGTTATATGCCTGTTTGCATGTGTAAATCCTCCATGATAGGCTTGCTCCATGATGATCTGCTCATCATAGGTTGTTAACTGTTTGTTGAATTGATCCTTAGCATATTTACTGCGGCCTATTGATCTGATATGCCGCCTTACTATGCCTGTATTAGTGAATGGTAATGAGATAACTGAATCTTTGAGATTATCAGCCAATTTGTTTAAGCATTCAACCCCGGATAGAGTATCATGCTCGATATACATCAATTCCTCATCAGAATATTGATAACTCTGATGCCTGATGAGATCATAGTTCCAACATTGCTTAACCTTTTTATGTTCAACATCAAAATTGATTGCTGCCCTCTCCAATGATGTACCAAACAGAATGAGTGAATCCCTGAGGATGATCCCATTATCAAATTTAATAGTGATAGGATAATGGGATCTTATATTCAATTGTGCTACAGGTAAACCGAAGTCATTAAACATAAAACGCCTTATGAATTGCCAATCATAAGGCAAATTGTGCACAAATATGTATATATAATCACCTTGCATGGCATCCCTGATGAGTTTGAGGCAATGCATCAATTCAGATGGTTTTGAGCCTCTGAGGGTGCATAGATTTGTATGAAATGCCCTGATAGATATGGTCCATGCGCATAGATGATTATTCTGAGGGATTGGCATCCCCTTTTTATCGTACTCTGTTGGATGATCCTTAGAGGATTCTGTATCTAACATGATATATGCCAATGAATAGGTTTTATCTGAATGTGACCCATTCTTTTTGCGGCATAAAATATTAGATAGAATAGAGAAATCATATTCTATATAATAGCAATATTTATATTCGAGCAGGGATTTTATTTTATTCCCTGCCCGGGCCTCTATCGTGCTTATCTTCATAACTATTAACCTTTAAATAATGTTCTTGGTGATATACCCATCTTGATCATGCGTTTCATGATATCATTAGTTACGGCATCATCATCAAGTTTGATATTGGGATCTGCAGCAATACGCCGCTTTAATTCTGCGCCTGATAACTTAGGATCCTTGCGGCGCAATTCCTTGAATTTACCCAATGCCCTTGCAACACCCTTGGATGCTTTAATTGATGCGGCAACCTTTGCAGCCTTTTTGGATCCATAAAAATTCTTTATTTCCTGCCATGTAAGATCAGATCCATAACGAGCATTAAATGTTTTAGCCGCCTTTTTATATGATGAGATTGCATATCCCTGAGTTTCCTTACCCGGCATCAGAGTAGATGTATCAGATCTCAGGAATTCTTTTATATCGTTTAATTTGGCCTGTAATGCCGTTATGGACTTAGGTGCCTTGGTTCCGAATCTCTTATGACCATGGCCGGACCAATAAGATATATCCTCCATTGCCCTTGCATATGCACCTTTTAACAGGCCTGCCATATCAGGCCTTTTGGCATATTTCTCGAGCCTCTGCAATCTCTTGTCGGCCCTCATGGTTAATAACTTGTATTCTTTTAACAGATCATCATATGATGGTTTTTTAGCCATTATCGTTCACTCCCATAACAATTCCTACAATATTATAATAATCCTCATCTGATCCCTCATATACGATAACACCAAATATTCTACCTGATGAAAATAGATCATAGGATAGATAATTTTTCTTGATAAAGTATTTTATATACTTATCATCAAAAAGATATACAGTATCATCTAAGGTTAATCTATAATATGTGCATTTTTTTATAAATGATGAATTATCCAATTTATCACCATTAACTATATTATATTTCATAGATATCGGTAGAGTTTCTATTAAGTTGGGTAATCTATCATCAGGAACAATATTCAATCCTGATATGAGATCATTCCAATCATCAGATGCCTCTACAACCATTAGTAATGCACGATCAAGCATCACTATCAGATGTGAATCATCAACAGGATAATATCCAAATCCGTTCTTATTATGTGAATTATAGATGCGCTTGATTGTTTCTTTTGTTAGTTTGATTCTCATTTTACACCCCTCATAACATTGAAATAATTAGGATCCTCATTCATTACCTGCACTATAGGCTTATAGAATGGGCATGGTACTTGCTTAGTATCTTTAAGGGCCTTGCATCTGCCACTCAATGTGCACGCAAAACAATCCTTAAGGCCATTGGCATCCCGGCACGATTGCAATTTTAAATTAGCATCTGATTCAATCATCTAACATAACCTCCAATCTCATGATCTGATCCATTGATATATAGATCATTAATTGCATCCGCAAGGCGAACGAATTCATCCTCATCCAATATCCTTGCAACCCATAGCATAGTTAATACCTGCATTGAAATTTCCCTCTGATGGGGCGTTAATTTTTCCATATCATTTATACCTCCATTCTGATATGATATCATTCTAATTATATCTGATGATCCATATTAATATGGTTTAACATATGCACATATATCAATGCACATTTTCTACATTTTGCACATGAGGTTGGGGGAAGTGATGGGAGGGTATGTATCAAGGTATCTCCC
>Ga0247609_10004102_pt1 | contig 14583 bp, 14 predicted proteins | sample 172DNAGHGlowgp2_FD_193487 | JGI IMG/M metagenome (GOLD analysis project Ga0247609, IMG submission 193487) | Sheep rumen microbial communities from Palmerston North, Manawatu-Wanganui, New Zealand - 1728 DNA GHGlow gp2 | ecosystem: Host-associated > Mammals > Digestive system > Stomach > Rumen ...
GTTCATGTCGCCATCAGCCTTCCCCTTCTCATAATTCAAGAACCGGATTGTTGTAGTGGATAACGAGGCCGAAATGAATGCAAACAAACCAATGATGCTGCCCACCACGTTGTATAGGCCATAATCTGATACGCCTAACGCCTGAAGGACAAACCTTGACGTCAGCAGGCCAACAGCCGTTGTGACCATCAGCCTGACATACACGACCAACGTATTACGGGCTATCAAGCCGTTATCGGTCATAATACTTGCGATACCACATGACGTAACGACGGACACCCTCCTGAACATCAACCGACGCCCTGAAGCCAAAGTCACGCTCCATGTCGCTCATGTCGCTGAATGTGTCCAGCACATCGCCAGACTGAAGCGGCAAGTACTCCTTGTTGGCTTTTTTCCCAAGAGCCTCCTCAAACGCCTTGACGTAATCCTCCAAACTAACCGGGTGGGTATTGCCGATATTGTAGATAGCAAAGGGAGCCGAAGATGTGGCGCAATCGGCCAGCCTGTTGTCCCAGGAAGCATCAGATTGCGGAGGGCGATGACAAATCTTCATCACACCACTAACCACATCATCAATATATGTGAAATCTCGACGCATCCTACCATGGTTATACACTTTAAGGGGTGTCCCCTTACTGATGGCATCAGCAAAAAGGAATGGGGACATATCAGGGCGCCCCCACGGGCCATACACCGTAAAGAACCGCATGCCCGTGCATGGGATGCCAAACAGATGCGAATAAGCGTGAGCCATCACCTCGTCAGCTATCTTGGTGGCACCATACAGGCTAACCGGATGAGAAACACTGTCATGGGGTGAATTTGGCTGCTTGCCGTTCAAGCCATACACACTGCTGGAACTGGCAAAAACAAGATGCTTAACCAGATAGCAGCGTGAAGCCTCCAGCACATTCAAGAAGCCAACGACATTGCTCTGGATAAAGATGTCGGGATGATCAAGGGAATACCTCACCCCACCCTGGGCAGCAAGATGGACAACGAGCTCGGGACGATACCGTCCAAACACATCCATGACAAAAGACTTATCGACGATATCTCCTCTAATGAATGACAGGTGACGATATGTTGAGCTGGTGCAGGATTCCTTGTCGCCTACTGAGGCCTCAAAGCCCAACCGCATCAAGCGGTCACACTTCAATTCGGGGCTATAATAATCATTCAGGTTATCGACGATGATGACATCATGCCCCTCCTCGACAAGAGCACGGGAAACATACATGCCAATAAACCCTGCCCCACCGGTGACCAATACCTTCATACCGCTTGCAGCCATTATTCCGACTTTAGATCACTCTAGCATTTTGTATATTTTCTCCACCTCTCTCTCATTACCATAATCATGAGTTGTAAGATATGCTGAAATGGACTTGAGCAATTCATTATCCTTTAAAGCGCCAACAATTCCTTGAGCACAGCTCGCGTTATCCATCGGGACAATGATACCATCCACACCGTTCTGGACCTGGCTCTTTGCCGTTGGATAATCGGTAACGATTACCGGTTTACATAGGATTTGAGCCTCTCGGACCGTTACACTCTTGCCTTCAAAACGGCTAGGCTGGACATAAACATCACACGCCTTAATATATGGATAAGGATTCTCCTTCTTGCCTAACAGAATAACATGGTCTTCCATCCCAGCTTCGACAATCTTCCGGCGAATCAGTTCTTCTTCTCCCCCAAAACCGATGATATACCAATGTAGATTAGGATAGCCCAATGCGATGATGCGGCGGGCAATGTCCGGCACATTGTCATAATTCTTAGCATGAGTATATCGTCCAACCGATAAGAGGCAAGGGCCTGAAGGTGAATAATCATCATGAACATCCAGCAATTCAGCTTGAGCCCGAACAAATTCAGGGGATAAGATATTTTCTATCACAACAAGTTTGTCTCTAAGCGATGGGAATGTCTTTAAAAATGACCGTGAACAATCGGGAGAAATTGATACAATATAATCATATCCTGACCACACAGGCAGTTCTTTCTTGACATTCACATGAATTGTTGAATAATCGGTATGAATCCATGCAATCTTTTTCCTCGCTCTTACTTTACGAAGAACGATATTATGAGGCGTGATGAAACTTATCGCCAAATCATATTCTCCCAAATACTTAAGGGAAGGCAGAAATGGCTCGACCCCATCGGCCACATACTGGAAAATACTGTTATCCAATTTTCTTTCAGCCTCAGGTAATAGTCCACAATACTTGGCATGATTTCTCCTAGCCTTTAGCCTGCCGAAAAACACACCCAATTGTCCCTCCCGGAAAACCACCTTCAACGACCGTTCAATAGCATTATACCCTCTTTTTTCGCCCAGGAGATTCACTTTTTCAGGTATCAGTGACATGAACTCTCCTGTGTGTTGATTAAGGAACAAATCCACATCCACACGATTTGTATCCAACGCATTCAGGAGCCCCAGCAGTGCCCTTTCAGCCCCACCCAGCTCCATATAATGCATATTGATAAAAATCCGTGGCTTTTTCATTGTGCTAGTTCTATTTGTTGCTGCAAGAAACTCTTTGATTCATTTATATCATCATGCAACTTATTAAAGACAATATCATAATTGATATTCTTAAAGAGACGATCATCCGATACAGAATTATCTACCAAACGATCACTCAAATTGTATCGATTTAACAAATCCTGCATCCTCGTATTGAGACCATCTCTACGATCCAAAACAAAGAAATTCTTACCATACATGATAGAAAAAGCCGTACCGTGAAAAGAATTACTCACAATACATCGAGCATGCTTAATAAGCCTTACAAACATTTCTGGGCCACAAGTATAATATGACTTATCGGCATAACAGAATAGAGAAGGCAACGATGTTACTGTAAAAATTTTACAACTATAATAATCAGCCAATCTTTTAGCTATTGACCTAATGGCACTTTTCTTTGGCTCAAAGTCATAAGTTAATATATATTCTTCATTAAGTTCATCAGAATCAGTGTCAAATTGGTCCCAGTGTTCTCTGTTCAATAAAAAAACAGGGTCAACAACAAGTTGACCATCAAACCCTAACGAGTTTAACAAACTTTTTCCTGATTGTTCTCTCACACTGATAGCATCAAAATTATTTAACTGATGCTTGACAAATTCTTCTGTTTCTGGTTCTAATTCCCTTGTGGCAAAACTCGCTGCATAACTTATCTTCCTCTTGGGTGAGCCAAAATCCAAATAAAAAGCGGCATCTTTCCCATTAGGGAAAGTGGTATTCCAAATCTGGTCACTGCCAGCGATATAGACATCAGCCTTGGGTGGATTATCTCTTAACTTCTCTACTGTATCATATCGATTAGTAGTGACTGGTATACATGTCTCATAAAATGATTCAATTGCATTTTGACGCTTCTGGGTATATTTGTTCTGCCTGTATTTTGCAAACCGGTACAGTTCTCTAACCCCAAAATAATCAAATCGACCAGGCACCCATCTAAAATTCACTTTGGGATTTCCTGGCATATAGTAAGGGCTATAATCAATCACTTGTACATCATGGCCCAATGATTGCAAATAATGAACTAAGGCAAAAGCCTGGAGCATTGCCCCATGATTAAATGCGTGATGGCAAGTAATAGTACGAATAATCATAACTAAGATTTTATGATTCCAACAAACTATTGAATTTTCTTATCTCACTTAAAAAAGTGGTGTTCTGCTCCATCTTCAAGTTACCAATTAACCGTTTTCTTAAATCACTATCATTTACCAGTTCAAGTATCTTGCCAGCGACGCTCTCTGGAGTCATCTCAGCTATCAAACCATTCTTGCCATCTACGATTTGATCATGCACCACATCAAAATTGGTGCTCACTATCGGCTTATGCAAAATCTTGGCCTCTGCAATTGTCAACCCAAAGCCTTCAAAGCTCGATGTCTGAACATAGACGTCAGCTTTAGCCATATAAGGATAGGGGTTCTCTTTTAATCCCAATAAAATAACAATATCCTCAAGGCCATGCTCTTTAATCCTATTCTCTATTGCTGTCCTCATTCCGCCGGAGCCAACAAAGAACCATTTGAACCTCAAACCTTTGTCTTTGAGTACTCGTGCCGCATCCACAGCTAGAAGATAATTCTTAGGTTTACTAAGACGGCCAACCGTAACAATGTTTATGCTTTCTTCAAACAATCCTTTCTCTGGAATGCTTTCTACTGATAGTTTTTTGATTAACTCAGGATTTACGATATCATAGATGCAGGTCAATTTATCAGCAAGACAAGGTGAAAGCCTAGTCAGTTTCTCTTGTAATTTCTTGGATACGGGTACCACATGATCCATCTGTTCATAGAACTGACGGCAATATTCCATATCATAGCCTGCTTCGTAAACATCAGCATTAATCCATGCCAATTTCTTTATAGCTTTAACCTTTGTCGCGATAAAAAAAGTAGGAAAGCCTTGCTGATAGGCTATAGCGATATCATACTGCTTCTTCATTGGTTTCACCACACCATGCATTGCCCTCCAACTATTCTCCGCACCATGCCTTTCGGGATTCAAGCGTAAGAGAACTGAAAACGACAATTGATGCAGGAATTTATTCAGCCTATCAAATGGAGATGACCCAAATAGGTTATGTTGAATTACATTCACCTCATCGGGAACATACTTTTCAAATACACCACCACGGGCGAACATCAACAAATCCACATCATAACGGTCATAATCAATCAGTGGCAGCAATGACACCAAACTCTTCTCAGCGCCACCACAACCCAATGAATCAATCACAAATAACAAACTCCTCTTCATATTCGGGTTTACAATCCTCTATTCCTTCTTGATGTCTGATCCTGTAAGAATTAATGAAATATAAAATAACAATCTTATTTCATTTCAATCATCAAATATCCCCTTTTTCTTAACATACGCCTGAAAAAGGCCTCAACACGCCATTTGATTTTATACCCTAATGTTATCTTTTCTTGCTTGCTTCTCTTCTCACGCCATGCACCCAGTGCCAGATGGCGGCAATAGCTTTCATCTCTCTGTTCGGTGCAATCAAAGTAACAGGAAGGATATATAGTCAAGTCACCATCGCAACGCTGTTGCGTATTCATGAGGGCAGAACTGTTGTAACCCATCTGCGAGGCTATTTCGCTCTGAATGAAAGGCAATATTTTAGTGTCATACCTCAATGACATCGGAAGGGTCGCATCTTTTGATGTTACAAAATGCCTGTCTTCATAATAATTTAGACATCGTTCAATGAACTGATCACCTTGTTGTGCTCCAAAACAATGAGACGAAAGATAGACTTCGGTTATCCTGCCTTCCACATGAATTGAGTTTTCACGTCCAATAAAAGCCTGGTCATTCAATAAACGATCATATGATTTAAATACCCTCACATCTGTATCAAGATAAATGCCACCGTAATGATACACCGCATATAATCTGACAAAATCAGATGCAAAAGCCCACTTTCGTTCACGCAAAGCTTCTTGCAGAAATGGTGAATCAATATTTTGTACTGAAGCCATATCCCACAACCTAAACTCATAGTCTGGCATATAGTGATGCCATGAATCAATACAATTCTGAACCTCGGCAGGGAACGGGTCATTACTGAACCATGTATAATGAATTATCTTTGGTATCATTTGAGTTCATTTAAATGATATATTAATCTTATTGGATAAAAGATGTCAAATCCGAAAACAATCAAGTTATAATTTGCATTTTTCTGAATAGTTGTGATGAGTAATGCTGTAAAAAGTAAAGCAAGCAGCTCACAACTATAATTATTGCAATGCACAATGGAAATTTAATAACAGGATTATCAATGCCTCCTTTCCCCATAAAATGGTCTAAGGCCAGATTCTGCGCCAGATATATCTCCAACGAGTGTTCCCCAATGAAACAAAAGAATCTGTTAAATGGTAATTGGAGACCACTTCCGCTATAAGCTAACAGAATGAGAGGCAGCATCAATGAACATAACAGTCCCACATTAGGTATCATCAAGAATGCTATTGCAGCAGCAATCAAGTAATAAGCCAACAAGCGCTGATGGTTATCTTTGAGCAATAAAAAATATGTCACACACCCTATAATAATGATTGGCAAACGCAAAGCAAAGTTTGATATAAAGATTTGATCTGTAACAAAAGCAAAGACGCTGAACAACAAGATTACTACAAAGAACCATATCATCCTTTTATGAAGCGCATCTGCCAATCTGAATATCAGCGGGAACAGTGCATAGACCAGCATCAACGACGGCATGTACCATTCTATCCACAAACTACTGAACATGAACGTCGAGAGGCCACTGACTTGCTTCTAGAACAGTAACCACCAGGGCTGGTGATAGAAGTCCGAGACCAAAAGAGATAAAACGAGGGCATAGATCGGGAATATTGGGAAAATGCGGAAAAAACGATTCTTGTAGAATCGTTTCAACGAATTTTTACTATAAGAACACGCGCAACCATACAGAGAAAGAAAGAAAAATATATCAACACCAAGATATCCTTTTTCAAAGAAAAAGTCGAAAAAATCAATGTTAATATAACTTTTCAAGCCTCCTTCTAGGTGCCAAAGGTGGAATGTAATAATCCACAATATGGCAAAACCCATCCACCACTTTCGATTACCTTTTGACAGCACTCGCTCTTTCATAGGCTCATAGGCTATTGGGTGATTTTCTTTTTGGCAATTTGCCATACCATTCTCATGGGTTCAACAATCGAAATAATGAACGCCCTCCTCAAGCCTAGATACTTGTAATAATTCTTTATCGTCTTCCATTGACGATTTAGAATAACAGATAACGCAAAGGGCTTAAGATAGTTATAAACAAATTCCCTAGATGGCTCGTTTTTTTCAACACGACACAGACTGAACATCGCTTCATTTGTTGAACGACGAAACCGGCCAATATTCTTTGACGAAGTCACACTATTTGGTTGCATTCGATAACAGCCCATCACTCGACTAAACAATCGACACTTTCCCTGTGTCATTAAAGCAAAAAACATTGTCATATCAAACTTTGTATCATACATTTTGAAATTTGAATTATGCAATGCCTTGCGATTGTAAACACAAGTAAGTGTTTTAGTGAAAAAAACACCAGTAGCAAAATCATTGATTGTTAATGTCAAATCTTCATCAGTATTTCTGAGAAATCGCAACTGATGAGGACGATAACAAGCATTTAATTCGTCCCACTCCTTGTATTCGTGGACTGAAAAAGAATGGTCGGGATGAGCTTCAAGAAAATCAACTTGGATTTGGAGTTTATGAGGATCGGTCCAGTAGTCATCACCTTCACACAAAGCAATGTACTTAGAATCGGGATGCATGGTGTCATCTATTTTTTTGCCTATGATTCCCTTTCCGTATTGGTTCTCAGACTCATAGATAGGTTTTATGATGTCAGGATATTTTTCGGCATACTCGCGTATGATGGCGGCAGAGCCATCGGTTGACGCATCATCATGAACAATGGCCTCAAAGGGAAAAGTCGTCTGCTGCATCACAAAGCCATCCAAGCATTGTCGCAGATACGGCTCATGGTTATATACTAGGCACTGGATAGATACCAATGGAACACCTTGCTGTGAATTCTTTTCCATATCTTATTCTATCGACTTACTTTACTTAAACGGCTAATTTGGCCAATTTGGCTAAATAACAATTCGCAAAATGAGTAAAATTCGCCGTTAAAAATATTTATTCGCTGTTTGATTATCTGCGGTGGATGATGTCGATGGCCTCTTGAAGTTCGGGCATGCGGAATACCTTGGCTATCGCCAAATATACAATCATACCCAAGGGGACGCCAACCACTAGCTTCATCACATCGCTATCAAATGGCATGACAGCAAAATAGACAATCGTTCCCATGGCCAGCGAGGCCAGCAACGTTGGGGTCATGTCCATCATCTGTCTAAAGAAGCCCACATGAATCAGTTTGCCCGTATAATAGGTATTAATTGCTAAACAAATGATGGATGTGCACACCGAACCAATACAAATACCCATCACACCAAAGGGCACACAAATGAAAATGGCAACTGTTATGATCGCTTTCTTGATAATTTCCAGTCTTAAAAACAGATCACTTCTACCCTTCACTTGTAACAAGTTCAAGTTGATAGCATGAACCGGATACCACATCGATGCGAAGCAAATCACTTGCAGATAGGGTACACATTGTGCCCATTTGTCAGTTACCAAACTGATCACCAAGGGATAAGCCAACGCAGCCATACCAATCATGATGGGGAATACTAAGAATACCGTGAACCGCAACATGCGGCGATAGCTATTAGCTAAATGCTCGGTATCTTCCTGTATCTTACTCAATACTGGAAATGTAACCTGCTGTATAACACCAGTTAGGCCCTGAGAAGGTAATGCTGCATATCCATGGGCTCGTGAATATTGCCCCAAATCAGCAGCCGAATAGAACTTTCCTATAATAATAGGATATATATTTCCATAAATTGTATTTAACAAACCCGATGCCAGCAACTTAGATCCAAATCCCCATAAATATCTAAACGACACGTTGCTCCATTTGCCCCGAGGGCGCCAAGGGGATATCATCCATAGAAGAATCAAACTAATGACGCTACCCATGATATGCTGAACAACGAGCGCCCACACTCCTAGGCCTCTGTAGGCTGCTATAATTGCAATCACACCACTGAGAACCTGGGATGAAATATTGACAATCATTATTGCCTTAAAGTTCAACGCCCTGGATAGTTGGGTGTTTTGAACCACCTTGAAAGATGAGATGATCAACAATGAGCCCTCAGCGCGCAATAGTGAAGTTAATATTGGCTTGTCATAGAAAACCGCCACCCATGGAGCAATCAACCAGATTACGCCAAACAGCAGCAACCCTGCAATAATATTGAAAAGAAAAGCTGTAGTATTATCATCATCGGTCAAATCTGGTTTACGTATTAGGGCCGTGCCAAAGCCACTATCCATAAAGACAAAAGCTATGGCATTAAACACTCCTATCATAGCAAGCAGGCCATAATCACTAGGACTTAGCAATCGGGCCAAAATCACCCCGATTACAAAGCCGAAGCCCAGACTCACTACTTGATTCAGCGAGGTCCAGGCGACACCCTTAACGGTTTTTTTCTTCAGCGACTCAGGCATTCAGATCAGTACGAACGCGCTATTATCAACTTATGTTTGTTCAGAATCTTTTGTGCCATTTTCACCATTGGAGGGCCTATGAATTTATTTCCTTTCATTGCCACTCCCCTACCCTCGCTTTGCGCTGCATCTGCAAGAGATATCATCTCTTCTGCCCACGACACTTCATCTTCAGTTGGAGAAAAATATTTATTAACCAATGGCAATTCACGAGGGCTTAGAACCATCATTCCTTCAAAGCCCAAATTGCGTGCAAGAATCAGATTTTTCTCTAAATCCTCAAGATCATGAACTCTAATGTGTACTGTGTCTATCGGAAGTACTCCACAACTACGTGCTCCTATAGCTATAAGATTGCGAGCAGTCAAAATACTTGTACCTTCAATGTCATGTTTTCCTTCCATATCGGTGACATAGTCTTCACACCCAAAGGCTACAGCAATCACACGTGTGCAGGCAGTGCAGATTTCTTTTATGTTTATGACTGCTCCTGCCGTTTCTATCAAGGGGATAAGTTTGAATGTACCTATTGGATAGCCCTTTTCATACTCAATGGTTTCGAGCAACTTTCCAATGAAATAGACGTCCTCGGGTTTTGTTGATTTGGGATACATGAAGCCAGCAATTCCAGGAATCGTCAATTGATACACGTCTCTAAGCAATTCACCACTCTCTCGATCATTGACACGTGGAAAAATCAATTTTCCTTTAACATCAGGGCGTAGAACAAACTCTTTGATATTGTCCCTCGCCTTCTGTTTTTCAATGGGAGGTACCGAATCCTCGATATCCAGTAATAAGACATCGGCATCACGCTTGACTGAACTATCAAGAAACTTCTCATTGTTTGCTGGAACAAACATGAGACTACGCATCAAGTAAATATTCTCATCCATGATTTTTCTTTTTTATCAATACATGACGTCTGAAAGAGAGAACATCTACTCCATCTTGATTATATGCTATAGATTCAACATAAATGATTCCACGATCTAACTTAGTTCGAGATTCTCGCTTGTCAAGAATTCTAGATCTCACATATAGTGTATCATTTACAAATGTTGGAGCCAGATGTTTCACATCTTCATATCCCAGATTGGCAATTGCTTTACCACTGATGTCGGGCACAGTCATACCAACAGCTAATGAGAAAACTAAAGTGCCGAGAACTAACACCTTTCCATGTTGGTTCCTTGACGCATAATCAATATTAGTGTGAACAGGATGGTTATTCATTGTCAGCAGGCAGAAGAAATTGTTGTCACTCTCAAATATAGTTTTGGAAAGAGAATGATTAATTACCTCGCCAACTGTAAAATCCTCATAAAAGCGTCCTATTGGAGATGGTTCCATTTTTTTGTCTTTTTATTTTTAATTAATATTATCCTGCATTGTTACCACGCAGAATTTATAACATTTTCTGAATCATTTTTGAAGAGAGGAGTGAACTCATCGTATCACATGATTTAGTTTGGGTTTTATTACAGCTGGATTACCGTAGAGCACATTATCATCAGTAACATCTTTTGTGATATTTGAAGCCATACCAACCACATTGCCATCCCCTATAGATATACCATTTCGAATAGAAGTGTTTAACCCAAAAAAGTTCATATTACCAATAGTCAATCCACTTCCAACGCACACCTGTCCTGCAAAATAGTTATTATTACCTATCACTATGTCATGGCCGAGTAGCGTTCCAGAATTTACAGTATTAAAATTACCTACAGTCGCATTACAATTGATGACAACATTGGCAAGGAAAACGTTTCCATATCCTATCGTGGCCGATTTAGCCAACATAACTGATGGATGTATAAATGTAGCAAATTTCTCTGGTGGTATATTTAGGTCATATAGAATCTTTGTTCTTTGACGAATCACATCTGGACGGTACAGTTGATAAACAAACTTTACATCATCATAGGCTTTATATTTCTCATAGACATCCTTAATGTCACAAAGAATTGGATACCCTGATATCTCGTCTCCTCCAGAATGATCGTCTAACGCTAAACCGAGGACTTCGATATCCATACCAAATCTCTCATGAGCATCCGCCATCTGATCGGCAATAACTATTGCAGTACCTCTACCACCTATAAAAACAATTTTCATAAATTAATAATAAACTTTACAATTCTATTTTCTTCTTCACTTCCATATCGTTGATCTATCGGAAGTGGGATTAAGTTTTTAGATAAAACAACTCCTACAGAGTTCTGTCCACCCATATTCTCAACATTGGGCCAGTAGGTAGCCACGTAAATCTTGTTATCTATAAGATGTTGACGCAGTTCTGGGTTATACGTCAAGTAGGGATAGACCATGGGAACAGCGCCGTTGGATAAAGACAGTGATATGCCATTCGTCTCTGACAGAGCTGATTCTAAAAGCAAATAGTTCTCTCGACGCTTTGTTTTGACGATATCATAGTCTATTGATGCCATGATGCGGCGAGTCAATTGAGACATACTTCTGATTGGATTATCCTTTAAGTGGTCATCCTGCCTTGAGAAATCATTGTATGCGGCCTCAGGAGATACATCTATTCGTTTTAATAGATGAGTCATTCTATCCCATGAGTGGTCTTGTTCCAGTTCCATGTCCAACTGTTGGTCACAGTACAGATAGGCTCCATCAGCTACTCCAAAGAACTTGCGGCAGCTATAGAAAGTGTCAATGCCCTGGATAGGCTGGGCGTAAAACGCCTGGGTGTTGTCAACAACCAGGCGCTTGCCAAACTTCGTCGCAAGCGTATCAACATAATCCTGCTTGAGGCCAAAATAGTTGATATACAACAAGGCTTCACCATCGCCCAGGTGAATGTTTCCATCTATTTCTAACCGCTCATCAATATGATAGAACACATGTTCAATGCCCAGTTTCATCATTGGTTCCAGCAGCACCTCACAGGAATAATAGGGCAGATACAACTTCTTGTAGCCTCGCACCCGCAATATGTACTCCAGACAGTTACGTCCTGTGTTCAGGGCTATAGCTGAGCTATGGTACTCGGAACCTTGCGACAGTTCCAACTCAAAGTATCCGCCTATTGACTTGTGGTTATCTATCATGACACTAACACACGCACTCCTTGTTTGGCTTGTTGGATAATCTGGCGCACATTCTCTTGAGAATTAGCTTTAAAAGCTAATGTGCCGATGGCCATGTTGGCTCCAGTAAAAGTCTCAACCTTAGTTCCAGGCTTTATCCACAAGTCTTCTTCAATCACCAGTGGGTTCAATGCTGGAGCAATCTCAAGTCGGGAGAAAGTGCCTGACTGATTGGCATGGAGGATAATTTCCACAATATGCTGTTTTGTCTGGTCCATGCCCTTGCTGATGGGTTGGAATGGTTCACTGACGGCTGCAAGTGTTGCACGCTCGATGATATCCTCACCTGTGACATATTTCAGCATCTCGGCAAGGCGATTGCCACCGGCACGAGGCGAAACCTCCATGATATAAGCCTTGCCGTTAGTGCACAGGCGAGTCTCAATGTTATATAGGCCAGTTTTCATGCCCAGCAATGTCACCAACCTTTGCAATTCTGAACGCAACTCGTCCTGTGCCCATTGCGGCATTGAAGAAGGCCAACTATAGGCTGCTGGAGTGTATTCGTTCTCAGCGGCCTCGTCAAAGTATTGATTATTGAAGGTGCAGAAAACCAAGTCACCGTCAACCGAGAAGCTGTCGGTGTCTGATGAGCAGCCTTCTTTTTCCAGGAAGTCTTCGATGATGAAGTGGCGGGAGGGGGAGCAGTCGAGGGCGTGGTCGATGGCAGCGGGAAGGTCGGCGGGGTCGTCAACACGGGTGACGCCTTTGCTGCCGGCGCTGTCCACGGGCTTGACGATGACGGGCCAGTTGAAGTAGTCGATATCCTTGAGGGCATCGTCACCCTCGCTATAGCCACGGGCGTTGGGCACATTGAAACCGTTGTCGGCCAGGAACTTGCGGAACCTCGACTTGTCTTGCAGGATGCAAGCAGCCTCATAGCTGCACTGGAACGGCAGACCCATCTTCTCGGCGGTATAGGCAGCAGCCACGACTCCTGGATCGACGGCAAAGGACATGATGCCGTCGATGTGCAACCGTTGCGCAAGCTCTAGCACTGCTTCCTTGTCGATGATGCTCACGTTGTGATACTCGTCGCTATACTTGTGGGCGATATTATCGGGCAGATAGTCCACAGTAATGACGTGAATATCATGACGATGCGCTGCCTCGATGACAGGCAAGAGGTAGCGCAGGCCACCCAACAGCATCAATTTCTTCTTGGTCTGTACCATAACTTATTCTTGAGGGTTTATATATTTTCTACAGATCGAGGGAAGTCCTTAGATCACAGGGGACCCAAGTATGGGGTATCTTTTATCCAGCCAGGTGAAGAGGGGCTTCTCGATGAGACGCTGCCTCGCGATATCGATGATTACACAGGACACATAGACAATGGCCAATGTGCACAGGGCATGAAGCCACAGCCTGTCGCTGGTGAAGTAATCCTGGGCACAAAACATGTCCTTCCACAACCATTCACGCATGTTGGCCTGATCATGAATCAGGAAAACACCGAATGTGGCCGTCGATATGAGATTTATCCATCGGTTATGCCCCAGGTTGATGCTCTTGAAGAAGGCGAACAAAGCCAAGGTAGCGAGTACCGCCAATATCTGATTGGAATCTGACACCAGATAATAGACCGTGAAGCCCAAGGAGTTTTTGGTGAAAGCAAAAAACACTATTGAGCCGAAGCAGAGCGACAATGACACGACTACGAGCAATAAGGACTTCTTCACATCTCCGATAACCGGTGGCGTGTAGAGTCGCAGATAGGCACCCATCAGATAGACAGTCACATACCATCCAATGTGATCTGGAATCGAGTTAAAGAACATCGTTCCTGTAATGGTGTATATCAGCAACAATATGACCAGCAGCCTCAAGTGGCTCGTTCTGTCCATGACTTTAATCAACCGGTTGATGAAGGGCACCAACAGCAGCATTGCCAGGAATGTGGGCGGGAAGTCGCTGCCCACATTCATTGCCACGCCAAAGAGTGTTTCAAAGCAATAACTGAACGATAGCGGTTGTTTGCCAATGGCCCAAAAGACCACAGGAATCAGCAAACAGTAAAACTTAATTTCCAGATATAGTTTCAGGAACTTCTTCCATGTGAATGACTGCTGACACATGAAGTAGCCTGTAATCAACAAGAAGCAATTGACTCCGGTCTTTCCGCCCCAACCCCATAACAGCAGAAAAATCTGATTACCTGTTAAGTGGCTATAATCATACTGATCGGCTGTAATGCCATGATTCACATAGTGGTGAGCTATGATCATGAGCATCAACAGAATCCTGAACAGCTCGATATTGCTATCTCTAACCTTGGTT
>Ga0247609_10004104_pt1 | contig 14581 bp, 16 predicted proteins | sample 172DNAGHGlowgp2_FD_193487 | JGI IMG/M metagenome (GOLD analysis project Ga0247609, IMG submission 193487) | Sheep rumen microbial communities from Palmerston North, Manawatu-Wanganui, New Zealand - 1728 DNA GHGlow gp2 | ecosystem: Host-associated > Mammals > Digestive system > Stomach > Rumen ...
GAGTATAAACTATTCTATACAACTCAATTTAATAAGAGTTGGCAGGCGGTCTAGATAATATCTAGACCAGTTGTATTTCTTCTGGTCTTTTTTTATTCTAAAAATTTGAAAAATAAAAAAACTGGCCATTTCTGGTCAGTTTTTTTGTATACGAAGTTACTTTATCCAGCATAAGACATTACTAGTTTTCTTAAGTTCTGCTTGCAGTTTACAGGTTCAGAGAATATGCTAAAGAATGTTTTGTTGATGGTATTTTTGATAATTGGCTTTTTTTCTTCTATAGTGAATAGGGCAGGATTATATTTTGAAGTATAGATTTTATGGAATTCTTTGAGATTAATGTAAATTGTGTCTTCTTGCTTGTAGCAGTCAATGTTGTAATGTCTGAGTATATCTCTGACTAGTTTTCGAGATATGCAGTAGATTTCAATGATTTCCTGTAATGATACGAATTTTTCCATGGCATAATTACATATAAATCTAAAAAATCTGATTACTTCTGCTTTTTGATAAATTTTCTGGATGGCTGTGTCGTTTCAACTCATATATTTAAAAGGTTACTCTCGCGCATCATTTTTTCATATTTCTTGATATCAAGCAAAACTGCAACGGGAGCATTGTTTACAAAAATTATTTTATCTTTCCTTAGATCTTTAACATAAGCGTTCATGTTTTTCTTTAGATCTGTTACTGATACACATTGGTCTGTAAGCATTGAAACACTAAATAAAGAGCTAAATAAAGATTTTTATATGACTCTAAATTAAGACTTTTATTTTAAAAATCAAGGTATTATATCTAAAAGATTTGACAATATAAAAAATATACAAAAAATTTCACAAAAATACGATATTTATCGTATATATGGTTGTAGGGGAGTTCGATGTTATTTATAGGCTTATTAACTAAATTAATTATTGTTAAATGATTTTATTTTGGAATTTTATGTTAAATGATTGTTCCTTTTTGAAAATAGAAAAATAAGAGGGGAGTCTTCTGATAGTGAAAAACGTATCATATCATTTTTTTTGTAAAGTAGGCTCCCCCATTTTTTGGTAAAAAATTTTTTGAATATAAATATTGTATATAAAATTTAATTTAAATAAAAAATATTATGAATCGTATAGAAATTTTTATAGAAAAGTGATGAAAAAAATCTGAATAAATAAAATTATGGGAGAATTAAAAAATGGAGAAAAATCTGTTAATTTGAGAAAAAATAGAAAATTTTAAGACATGTTTTTGATGTTGAGTGGACTCTAGTGCCACTTGAACAAAAAACGTCGCTTATTTTTATCTTATAGTAAATGCAAGTTATTACCTAATGTTTCTTGATTTTTAGATGAAAGTAAAAAAATATAGAGAATTTAGAGGGGAGTTTTCTTTTGAAAAATACAAAACTGCCCCATGAAGATAAAAATTTTTTAAATTTGTTTTTGGTCTTTGTACGCATAATAAATTTATTTATGATTTAAAATGAAAAATTTGAGTTAAAAAGGTGAGGATCCGAAAAAACTCAAAAAACATATAAAATATACTTTGCACAATGATACTTGTGCAAAGTAAATAGTATTTTCAAAAGATCTCTAATCTGTGCTTATTCATGCGATTTTTTGAAAAATAATGAAATTTATTTGGTAAATTTTTATTATAAAATGCAAAGTAGACTGAAAAATAAAATTTTTATGAAAAAAAAAGAATACTACTACCCTATTATTGCTGATATCCTACTTCTTAACTTATGTCTTTTAAATATTTATATCAGATTTATGTATGTTTTTTGATTTTTATTGACATAATTCAAATAATACTTATTAATCATAATAATTTATTTTAGCAGTATTTGTTATGGTTGATGAGAATAGAGATGATTTTGAAATTAAAAAATTATTAAATCATGAGTATTACGTATTGTAATGACCGGATTTAGATTACTTTTTGCTAAAAGAAAAGATGGAAATATTCATTTTGTTTGTTTCGTAAATTATAATACTTATGAGGACCGTTTAGCGATGCTGAAATAAGAAGTATATCTATTGTTGATATTATAATCTTGATTGTTATAATTCGTTTCGATAAACATAATAACAAACAAAAAACAACTTACGTTTATGGAGAATATTAGGCATTGTTTTAGTGTTGATTTATCTACATCTTCTATTCGAAGTCTTTCGAAGAAAGATAATGGGGAATTCCTTTATCCTTATAAGAATGTAGTAATCTCTGTTAGAGAGGAGTATATGTGTCCATTTTGTGGGAGAAATGTAGATGATTTTCATTGTGAGTGCAGAAAGTTTAAATCTGCCTTTGTGAAGTTACAGGATTCTTATTCTGATGAGAATCATGAATCTCGTTTGCATGTTGCTCCTTTGAACATTAATCTCTCGTTTTCTAAGTCGGTTTCTGATTTCAATATCAAAACTTTAACAAAAAAAGAGATTTTGGAGAAGGGGCTCGATTTATGGGATTTTGCGATACGATACACTGACAGATTCTCTGATAGATCTTATTTGGTAACTCCTGCGGTTCAGAATGGAGATAAACTTTCTTTTCTCTGTAAAGATCTAGATTCCAAGGAGGTTTGTGAGTTTGAGACCGAGATGATTGACCACAAGGATAAGGTTGTTTATCTAGGAATTCATGGTCAGAGAACCATTTCTGGTCGTAGTGGAAAGATCGGTGATTATCGCTTCGAATGTTATTGGAAAGATCTTAAGGAATTTGAAGATTGGAACGCAGTTTGTAAGGTTCTTAGAAAAATTTAAAAATTAGCTAGCGGTATTTTGTCGCTAGCTTTTTGTTAATAAGACTCCCCTTTTCGTTTGGTATTTAAAAACTCCTAATCAAACATTAGGAGTTTCTTTTGAGCTTTCTAGCGCATAGTGAGTATCTACGACTGTTTTGATGAAGTTAGCTAAACCTTCTTCATTTGGATAAGGTTTATTTGGGTCTTGATTGGTATTCTTCATTTCAGGGGCGATGAAGATCCCTTTGATTGGATAGTCGTCGAAAATTCTTACATCATGTTGGACTCTTTCTATTCCATCATAAAGATGGAAAAAAGGCTGATTCGGAATCGCGATGAATTCGAGGTAGGTGTTAATTTCCTTGAAACGTACATCTGAGACTCTGTCTGTGATGTAAGAAGTTTTGTGCTCTGTGAAATACCTTAGATACTTTTCCCATGCGAATGCTTCACCTTTCGTATAAAATAACGGAAGGTATTCATCGATAGCTTTAATAAAAGCTTCCTTTACCCATTTATATGGGACAGGATTTTCGAATAAAATTAATTTTGCCATTTTGTTTAATATTTTATTATTTTATTTTTCGTATATAATTGAAAATTTCTGGATCTGTTAGAATGGCTGTTTCTATTATATTTTTTGTCTTTTTGTTAAGTCATCAGTTTGAATTCAAATACTGGTCTATCATGTTTTTTGTAATTTCTATAGATTCTCATCAATATTCTATAACGCTTATTACTTCGTTGGTACTATCTGTTACTTCAGTATTATAAAAGCTTTCAGATTTATAAATTTCTTTTAAATGCATTGCTCATCATGCATATTTGGTTTTACGCTGTTCAAAACTTGTATCTTTTCATATTCAACGAGAGTATCTAAAAGATACTCCATCTCGATTTGTTAATCACTCAAATTTATCTCATATGAATAAAGAACTTCATTTAAGGATATACATAGAGTCCTTTGGATGTCATTTTCAGTTAAATTCATAGTATTTTCTTCAGTTTATTTCTATGTATTTTTCTCAATATTTGTTTGGTTTTACGTTTTTTAGTGTAATTATTTGATTAGTTCATGGGTTGATTTCTGCTATTTCGTTTATATTGAAAACTTTCCAGTTAGGAATCACCTCTTCAGAAACTTCTAAAGTTTGAGCTATTTTTGGGGTATTATTTTCACTGATTTCTCATCTTTTTTTCTTTGATAACTTGTTAAATTTTTTGAATAGTTCCATTGTTTAATAAAAAACAAATAAATGTATTTACATTTTATAAAAACAATTTCTTTAATCAATAGAAAATGATATTTTAGATAAAATGAATATTGGTAAATAAATAAAAAAAAGTGCCACCGCTGTGGCACTGATTAATAACATTTAGTACCTTGAAAAAAAACAAGGTCCTTTCATGTTATGCGTTTCTAGAAGTCACAAAGTGATTGTCTCACGACAAAATCTTTAGATGTTTTTTAAACAAGATATCCTTTCACAAGGATGTAGGTTGTATTATATTGAATAGCTAGAGAAATTCAAGATTATAGCTTATAAACTTTAGTTATCAGATTTGTATATTTTTTACTTGAAATTATATTGTGAGTTTTTTATATTAGTATCCAGTAAAATAAAAATTTAAAAATATGACAAAAATTAATAACTTATTTTTCTTTTATTTGCTTAGTTGTATAGGATTTGGAGTAGGTAATGTATATTGGAATGAAAATTATACACGCTATATTTTTATAGGTGTTTCGATGTTGATAGGTCTATTTATGTTTTGCTCCAAGTATTTTTATACAAAGGAATCTCATGATTTCTTTCGAAAGCAGGTGTTCTTTACATCACTTATTTCCCTTATTTGTATCTTTGTTCATAGTAATAGAAATGCTTATAAAGTTATAGATCTCGGCTTTTATAACGCTCTTATAGGATCTCTTATGCTTTGGATATTTACGATGAGGTATCGTTCAGGTGGAAATGATACAAAGGGAGGTAATACAGTAGGAACAGGTGGTCCAACATTGGCATAAAAGTTAATATTCTAGATTAAAAATTCCTATTGTATGTTTCGATAGGAATTTTTTTGTAATTATTTAATTTATTGTTGATAAAAAGGTGTGAGTATTCTCACACCTTCTTAATTCTCTAAATCGTGAATTGTCCTTGGTATCCTTTGAGAAATTTTGAAATTTGTGACTTGAATTTGTGAGCTTTCGCAATATTATTCTTGGCTCTTTCAAATTTTTGACCTAGATTGTTTGTTTCTAGTTTTATGCCACAATTTTTTTCAAATTCTGGTCGAATACTTTGGAGATTCTTAATGATTGATTCATTAGCAGCTTGAGGGACGATGTTGCCGTTGAAGTCTTTCATACTTTCTAAAATTTCATCTGAAATAGAAATAAATAGACTAAAACTATTCCAAATTCCGTTTTTTGAGTTGGGATTAGCTGCAATTTCCTCTAATTGCTTTAATCTCTCTGATAAAAAAATAGTGTTCATAGGCATTTATTTTTTTTGTTTTTTAGATTTTTATTTTTCTTTTCTTCATTGTCAATACTGATTTTTAATAATAGAAAAGAGCTCCTGTATACAGGAGCTCATGGGTTACCTCACTAGGTCTTTAATGCTATGAATTCATGGTAAAATAAGGTTATCACCTAGTGATGCTTCACAGCGTGATAGGCGTGTGATTTGAGAGAATTTAACATTTTTATTAATTTAAGTTCAATGAAAAAAATATCAAGTATTTTACTTTTAGAAATAATTTTATGAAATGCAAGTTTTTTTTAATTGTAGTATTAAATTTGATATTTTGATAATTATCTTGTTTTTTTATAAGTTATTATTAGTTTAATAATTGTTCTTTTATTTTTTTAGTATGTTTTTTATGAAAAGTAATATTTTATACGTATTTATTATGACTTTTGTATTATGAATTTCTTTGCTATTAGTGGGATGTGACTTAGGTAACGGAGATAATTATAATCAATCTGGTATTGATTTACCTAATAATGAAGTGGTGCTGGTTATGAAAGATTTTCTTAAAGATGTGGGTATTGATGCAAATATTAAAGAAGATACTTTTCAATGGTTAAATTATGCAGAATATGATTATAATAATTATACCGGATGATATTATGATATAACTTGATATTCATTATCAATAACTGGTGTGAAAGATTTTCCTAATGTTAATAAAATATTTGATGGTTGGTATGTGCATTATGTATGAGATGAAATTTGAGGTTCAGCGATAGATTATTCAAAAGATAATATTTTGTGTTCTTATTTTCTTTCGCTTGAACAGGAAATTCCTTATGAATTGATGTCTCGAGAATGAGATTATGATAATTCAGAAGAAAAAAAAGCATATGATGAGGCTTGGTCAGACTTTTATGATATAGCTACGTATAGTGTAGATCTTTCTTGTGGATATATTCCAGAATGAGTAATTCAGTTTAAAGATTTTAATTACTATGCTGAATGAATGGAACCATTCTGGAATGCTTATATTATTTGAGATTATGTTACGATTTTTACTCCTAATGGATTGGAAGAAAAATATATTGAGACAATTAAATCTGAATGAGATAATTTTAGTTTTAAATGATATGATATAGATTGAAAACTAGAAAAAACTGAATGTATAGATGGATGAAAATGAGATACTCATGAGTATAAAATTTCTTTTGATGTGACTAAATCTTCATATTGAGATGATGGTAAACAACAAATTGAATGAACTAGTCATTATGAATGATGTGCGGGTAAAGAGAATATAAAATTTACTCCATGAGAAGAATGAACATTAAAGAGTTTTATTAAAAAATCGTGATACCTATATACTAAAGATTATGATCAAGATAAAGTTTCTTATGCTATTGGAAATATGGTAGGAAAATATATGGTTGTGAATTTTTATTATGTAGATGGTGATATTTATGAAAGTTATCAAAATGTAATGGAAAATACAGGTAAGGGATTTAAGGTCATATATGAATGAGAATGATATAATGTTAGTGATGAAGAATGCGAAAGGTTGAACCAATATGATAATAATTTAATGGATATGTTCTTTTTTAAGAGTTGTCCAAGAGGATAATTGAAAATCAAATCAAAAAAAGAGTTTCTTTGGTAAAATTTTCTTTTGATTATATTAGATATTGAGAGGATTTTTTATTAAAAAAGTTCCTTAGTGATTTAACTGAGGAACTAAATTAAGAGATGTGTAGATTTAGAACCATTTCCAGAATAAAGCTACTCTTATAGTGCATGTTAAATACCATAATATACATGTTATAGTCCAAAATACGATAGCGTTGACTTCAAATATAAGTGCTAGGAGTAATGCTATGATAGCTGTTAAGGAAAGAAAGCCATATAGTACTCTCGTATTTTTACGAACTTCTGGGTGATCGGATACTGAATCCACCGATATCGTGGTAAAAAGAGCGCACACGAAGAGAGAAATAGCGATTCCAATAATTCCTCCATATAGTAGCAATGGAGAAAGAGATGTAGCTGTTACGAGTTTCTCAGATAAAAATCCCGTTAAACAGATAAACAAGAGTATTAAAAACTCAAATTTAAATTCTTCTTTCATAATTTTATGTTTTTTTGTTTATGTTAGCTTTGTTTAGAGCTAAATGATAAGATAAAGATTTTTAAAGTCAAGGTTTCTTGTTCGCTCGTAATAGGAATATTTCTTTACGATATCATCATTCTATGATTTTTACATTCGAAAAAATATTTTTAATTTCTAAAAAGATTTGATTCCATTCTTCTTCCATTTTTTTATTTAAAATATGAATTTCTACGATTAAATTATCGATTTTTTCTCGTTCAAAATCTCATCGAGATGCTAGAACTTCAAATTCCATTCATTCTATATCCATTTTAAGGATATCAATTTTTTCTATATTATTTTCTTGTAAATATTCTTTCAGAGTTATATATTTAACTTGAATTTCTTCTCAGTATTGGTTAAGAAATGATGCGTATTTACTAGTTTGCATACTCATTTTTTTGTTTAATAATATTGTTCAAATCTCTGATTTTGAGGCAATTCAACAATTGTTTAAAATAATCTTTTTATTATTTCAAAGTGTAGATTTTGCTTTATTGTAAATTTCTTTTACTGGTTCGAAATAATGGATTTCTGTGTTTGGATTAAAATCTTTGCACCATTTTGTAAATAATCATATATGTCATCAAATATCAAAAATATATTTAGCACTTTTTATTTTATTTTTTGAGAAACTATATTCACCTTTCTCAAAAATTTCATATTCTAGAGCTTTTTCGTATTTGAATTGTTTATCTTTTATATTGTTCATATGAGGTTTATAATTTTCTTTTGGATTTATTCAATAAAAGGATTGTAATTATAATTTCTATTTCTATTATTTGATGAGTTTATTATATAATTTTTTTGAATGGTTCAAAATTATAAATTGTGTCAAAATTGTAATAATGCATTGGATCCAAATATTACTAAATGTCCGTATTGTGGAGAAGTAGTTTGATTTGACCTGTCTAAAGGAGCTGATTGATTTATAAGAACTGTAGAAAATACTGAAAAAATAACAGATAAAAAACAGACAAGTGGGTGTGCAAAGTTTATAATAATTTTTATTGTGATTCAAGTAATATGAATGGTCTTGTCTCTTATATTTCAAGTAATATTATCTTTAATGTAAAATTATATAATTTCAATTTTTCATTCATGTTTTACATTTTTAGTTGGTAGCTCTTCTTCTTGTATTCCCATAGAAATGATAGCGAAAGGTGAAATGTTTTCTGGTAAATTAAAGTATTCAGAAATGTTTTTCATAGGTCCTTCGTGTTGATATAATCATAATCGAACTGTTCAAATTCATTTTTCGTGAGCGGCTAGAAGAATATTTTGAATACTAGCTCACATATCTTGTTGGATAAATTCCATGCTTCTAACGGAGTCTTTGTCAAAACAAGCTAAAATACATCATCATGCATTGGGTAGCATTTTACCATATTCCATAACTTCGGATAGAAAAATACGATCTTCTTTTTTTGAGATGATATAATATTTTCGAGCTTGTTGGTTATGTGCAGATGGAGCGTATAGTCAGTATTCAACGATTTCAGAAATTAGGTTTATATCTATATCTTTTCAATTATAATTTCTTATTGACCTACGGTTTTTGATTGCTGTTAAGGTATCCATGATTTTATATTAAGAATTAAAATAATCTATAATTTGTCACAATAACAGGCATATTCTGGAGTTAAATCTTCTACTGATAATATGTCTGCTGGGGTTAAATGAGATTTTGGAATATTGTAATCTGATTTCTTTATTGCATCAAATATTAGTGCGGTACAATACGTTTTATTCACATCTTTTATTTCTTTTCAGAGATATTTAAAATCTCATCATGTAATGATATCTAATATCATAGCGATTCTATCATATTTTTGTCATATATGATTTTTTGCATTTAAAATAATTGGATCTCTTTTATCCTTAGGAAAAGAAGCTAACAAGAAATCAGATTTAGAATAATTTTCTTTTATATATTTTTTAAATGTGATTTCATGGACTCATCAATTTAAAGTGGATTGTATAACTTTTAAGTCTTTAATAATTCAGTGTTTATCTTTTATTACATCAGAGATAATTAAACAGTGACATCGTCTAGATCCAGATACGGCTTGAGTTAAATCTTTAAACAATGAAGATGTTCAGTCTAAGTTTATACCGTTTGTTAACATTATTTGTCATTTTTTACATTGCTGTAGCAGAAGATCGAATTGATTTGGTTTTTTACCTAGTCTTTTTAATTTTTTTTTCATCTTCTTATCTTTTATTTTTCATATCAGGTAGGCAATTACAGATTTCTTTTCAGAATTTGAAATTTGTTTTATTGTAGATTCTAAATATTTTTCATCTTTATCTATTCATTCGTAACTAATATTTTTTCATATATTAATTATTCTTCTATGACTTTTTTCTTTTGTAAAAAATAAGCATAAAATTGAATATGCGGATTTGATAGCTCAAATAAGTCTAATCTTTTTTAAACATTTGAGAAGATTCTTTCGTTCTTTATGAATATATAATTTTTCAGATTCTTCCATTCAGTACACTATCTTTATGGCATCTTGTGTTTCTTCTGAGCATTCAGAAACATCTTTGAGTCAGTTTCTCTTCGTTATTTTTTGGATTTTTTTATACTCTTCTGACTCCTGGTAATTTTTGATGTCCATATTGCATGTCTTTATTATTCAGTCATTTGTATAATTTTTGATTTTTTGAAAAATATCTTTGATGTTCTTATGTTTTATATCTGATGATTCTTTTTTCTTTATCATGTGAAAAATTCTAGAATAGATACAGTTATTTTTTATAACGGGAGTTATTTTAGAAAAAAATATTTTTCTTTCAAGAAAAAATGAAAAAAGGTAGTTAAAATAACTACCCCTTTAAGTAGTAATTACATTAATGCCCAGTGGATTAATCCGGCAGAGAAAACGGCGATAACGAAGTAAATGATATTGTAACATGAAGAAATGACTGCTTTGGAATGTATTTTTTCCATAGCTTTTCTTAATTCTCTTTCAGTTGGATACTTCTTTAGTTCTCTTTGAGCAGCACGAATTCCTACGATTGATGTGATTAATGTGTCCATAATTTTAATTATTAAATTTTGTTTGTATTGTACTGTATTTTTTTGTTCAAGAAAATCAAGTTCCAGTTTGATAAAATTCATATATTGGAGGTTATACATTTTATAATTCCATTCTCATGGCATATCATTTATTTTCTCATATTGAGTATTTTTCTACGATTTCAAATCATATTCTTTCACATCGATCCTTTAGTTCTTCTGTTTCCATTCATTCTTCTGGATCGAAAGACATAGCAGGCAGTTCAATTACACTAACTTCTTCTTCTCTAGCTTTTTCTAGTAGCATATTCATTAATTGAGTGGCGGTTCATTGTCTTCTTTCTTCTACAAAAATAGATAAAACGAATAATGTTTCTCATTCTATAACGTATTCTAGTGATCAGTCTTTGTAAGTTAGTTTCATGATATTTTGTTAATGAAATAAAATCTTAACAAGAATATAATCTGATTAATAATATAATAAAATCAGATTTCAATATTTTTTTTGAAATAAAAAAAGAGCAGATAAGAATCTACTCTATCTCCAGAATGAGATATAAATTATGTAAGGTGCCTTTAGGATGAAGCAACACTAGCTATTAACCAATGTTGTATCTCATGCTTTAGGCAAACCTAAAGTAGAAGATTCCATGAGATAGCAAATTCAAATGAATTTTATCAGCTAAAGAAATAAGTCTTTAGAGAGCGGGATATATCCTCATTTAAGACCTTCTCTCAAATGATTGTTATAAAATGTATCCAGCAACATATGAATCTAAATGCCTTGATCATTATTTTCTAATCATTGCCCTTATAAGATTTAAATATTCCATAATAGGTTGATAAGGTAACAATAGTAGGTAATTCTATCATGCTTATCACTATTTTAAAGTGAAATAGATAAATATAAGAAACTCATAAGAGATAACTAGAATCGATTTTCAGATGAACTAATAATTATTTAAATTATTAGCTAGAGAACCTTAATCTTTGGAAGGTATTCTCAATGAAAATATCAACCTTAATAATTGCTTCACAGATTTACCAAGGTAAAAGAGGAAATTAGTTAAATATGTGGATTCATATATAGCCGTATAGAATGATTTGCACATTCAGCAAGTTATTAAAGCAAATGGAGAACATTTACCAGTTACATAATTTGTGAAAGAACTCATCTGTATCAATCATGAACTTCTTAAGTCACTGATTCATGATGACAGGTATATTATAATCGAAAAATTTTATTTGTCAAATTTTTGAGTACTTTTTTATAAGAAAGTTCTATTAGTTGAAAACTAGCATAAATCTGATTAGTATGAAAAAGCGAAAGATTTTTTTGTAAATAATTTTAAAAATCTGAAATTTTTTTGAAAATTTTATCAAAAAATTTTGTGAATTAATCTAACATTCATATCACATCTGAAATCTGGTTATCTATGTTTGAACTGTTAGAATTAGAAATCTCTTCTCAAGCACTTCTCATAAGCATTAGCATTACATATCCCCTCACCTCTTTGTTCATTGGAGTATCTATTTTAGTCATAATTCATTCAGATTTTAAAGCTTTTAAATGATTTTCGTAGTATGTAGATCATCATTCATTTTTATTTCATCGTAATGCTCTAGAGAGGACAGTTCAAAATTCTGCTCTAGTAACTGAATCTTTAGGTCTAAATGATGTTGCTCATTGTCACATTAATCATAATTGACAACTTTCAGTAACAAATTGAACTAAACCTGGATTTATGTTCGAATCGGAGAATAAACAGGATTTTGTTGTATCAGGAGCTTTTCATAGAATATTTACAGCATAATTGCTAATCATTTTAGCCATTTCTTCTCTAGTAATATTTCATTTTATATTAGCTCTGTCTATTGAATTCATAGTTGTTATTTCATTTTTATAAGCCCAATTATAGGCTTGTTTTAGTTCTGTAGTATATTCGCTTCATAAACAAAATGTAAATGCGAGTAATGTGTTTGATAAACTAGTTATTAAAAATTTTTTCATAAGAGAAACAGGAAAAGTAAAATTCTAGTTTCAATATAGCTATGTATATGTTATTTTCAACAAAATAATAAGTGAAAATTTGCATTTTATAGAAAAAGGATTATACTATTGTAATAGGTAAAGTTTTAAATTAGAAAATTTTTTCTATGAAAATTAGAGAGTTGAAAATATCGAATCTTATGAGCTTTCCTTACGTGGATAATCTGGATGATTTTGATTGAATGGATTTTGAAAAAATCGAAAATAACTCTGATATGAATATTTTGATTGGTGCAAATGGTTCATGAAAAAGTAACTTTATAGAAATTATTAATCAGTTTTGTAGAAATTTAATATTTGATTATACCTTTGATCTTTCCATTATAAAAGAGAAGAAAGAAGCTGAATATAAAAAAGCGATTCAAATTGTTCCAAAAATTGCTTATAAACTTAGTAAACATAATAGATCTCAAGATAAACCATCGAAAATTGAAGTGGTTGTAGAACTTTTTGATTCAGATTTTGATAATATAGGTTTTGTTTGTAAAAATGTTAAGAAAATTAATGATATCATAGAAAAATATAGTGAATTAAGTTATAGATTCCCTCATTTTAGTTTAAATCATATAAAAAATGAAATAAAAGAAATTCGTTTGAAAGCTGAATTTGATGAAAAAAAACAAGAGTTTATTATAGATAAGGCGTCTTTGACCCCAATGGAGTTCTTTTCTTTGGTATGTATTCAAGAGAAGGAGTTACTATATATTTGTATGTATATCTATAATAAATTTGAGAGGAAGTCTAATGATGCAATGTGGTATCCTTTGAAAAATACTTTTACTATTTTGTCTTCGCAAAGGGATTTGGTTGAATGGAAATATCTAAATGAATTGCAGGATTTTGATAACTATGTTTTTAAGAAAAGTGAGGAAACTAATGCAAACTTGGAATGATATTATAAGTGTTTGTGGAAAATTTGGAATATTATAAAGAAGAGTACGCAGAATGATATTGAATGATCTAAGAAACTAAATAAATCAGAATCTGAGGATGTAGTTTTGCTTGAAGAATCTCGGGAGGATAGATTGTATCAATCAGATTTTTGGATACATTTGACAACCCTTGTTGAAAAATTCATTCATAAGATTTTGACGATTGATTATATTCAGTGATGAATAAATTTACAATTGAGAAATCCTGATGGAGAACCTTGTTATTTTGATGATTTATGAGCAGGACAACAGTCTTTATTATTAATAATTTTTGCTCTATTGTGAAATGATCTTGAGGATGGTTTTATGATAATTGATGAACCAGAGTTGCATATTCATCCGCAATTACAGAAAGAGTTAGCATTAATTTTTAATCAAATTAGTGAGAAGAATTGAACTCAGTTTTTCTTGTCTACATATTCAGCTCTATTTATAAATGAAGATAATATTACAAATGTTTATAGGTTTTCCAAAGATGATTGATGAACTAAAGTATTTACACCTTATATTAAAATAGCTCCAGATGATGCAAAGTTAGTTCATTTACTCAGATTTGAAAATCTTTCAAAAATTTTTTTTGTGAATAAAATTATTATGGTTGAATGAGATTCAGATTTATATTTCTTTTCGCATTATTTGAAATGGTTGCAAGAACAACCAGGTTGGGAATTTATTACATGAACGTATGAAATAGTAAATATTAATGGAAAGTGATCATATAAGGCATGGCATAAATTTTTAAATAAATTCTGAATCGATAATTACTTTATTTGAGATTGGGATAATACTGTAGATTATGGATTTTTTACTCCAAAGGAATTGTGAAAATATTATCAGTTAGCAAATAAGCATATTAAAAATGATAAATGGGTAAGTGGTGATTATTATAATAGATTAGTATTTACGATTAAAAAGTTTTATCCTCAAAAATATCATAGAATTATTCAGTGAATTGAAGATTTATATAAAGATGATGTTTATATTTTAAAGTTGTGAGCTATTGAATCTTATCCTCGTTTGGAGAGAAAATGATTACAATATATGGTTAATTTCTGTAATTTTGAGTTTGAAAATTGGTTAGTAAGTCCAGAAACCACTGAACAAAGAAAAGAATTATTTGATATCTTTAGTAGTATCTTTTCTAAAGAAATACAAGAAGAACAATGACAGATAGATAATCCATTTTAAAAAACCTCATTTGGTTT
>Ga0247609_10004105_pt1 | contig 14581 bp, 10 predicted proteins | sample 172DNAGHGlowgp2_FD_193487 | JGI IMG/M metagenome (GOLD analysis project Ga0247609, IMG submission 193487) | Sheep rumen microbial communities from Palmerston North, Manawatu-Wanganui, New Zealand - 1728 DNA GHGlow gp2 | ecosystem: Host-associated > Mammals > Digestive system > Stomach > Rumen ...
CGTTTCTGTTCGCAGTTCCTTTTCCAAAGCGGGGTGTTGCCTGAGCAGGCGGCTATTATTGAGACCGACATGTCGATGAGCATCCTGGCCGACTATCTGGGCGAGGACGAACTGCAGGTGCTGGGCGAGGCGAAACACCGGCAGCGCTATTCACAGATGATCAATCTGCAGCACCTGATGTATCAGTGTTGCCATCATTACCCGTCTGAGCTGATGGTGCACCGTGATGCGCTGAGTGCGACGGCGCTCCGTGAGCTCTGCGTGGCTTTCGCGTTACCCTATAGCCAGGCGTCGACCATCGAGCTCTATCTCCATGCTGATCATTACCGCGACGAGGGGGCTGTGCTGAGCAGTGAGGCTCACCAGCTGCTCACGATGCTCTATGCTGCCCGTCGTTACGAGGAGTATAAGCGCAGGAATGACCTGGCCGACTTTGAAGACCTGCTGCTGCTGACCTATGATGCGATGACGGCTGCTGTCCCGTGTGATGCGACAGTGTCGCATCCTACCGAACAGGCCGGACCGCAAGCGCCCTCCTCGCGATGGTGGCGGCGGTACGACTGGATACAGGTGGACGAGGTGCAGGACCTGAACCCGCTGCAGTTGGCCATCATCGACCTCTTCACCAACGAGGGGGCAACGGTGGTCTATCTGGGCGACTCCCAGCAGGCCATCTTCTCGTTCATGGGCGCGAAGACCGACACGCTGCAATTGTTGCGCCAGCGCTGCCAGGCAGGCTGTCTTCATAACTTCTACGAGAACTATCGTTCGCCGGCTTATCTGCTGCAGGTGTTCAACGCATACGGAGAACGTCAGCTGGGCATCGGGAGCGACTTGCTCCCTGTCACGCAGAACGTCACTCCCCGACAGCCGGGCGACCTGGTGCTGATGGATGCAGCGACAAACATTGACGAGGTGAACATGGTGGCACGGCGTGTCAGACAGCTCTACGAGCAGCATCCTGACGAGACGACGGCCGTGGTGGTGGCCTTCAACAGCGATGCCGACGAGGTGAGTGCTGCCCTCGGCGGTCTGCCTCACTTCAAGATCTCGGGTGTCGATCTCTTTGCGACCATCGAGGTGCGTCTGCTGCTGGCCCATCTGTCTGTGCTCTCGATGGAGCATAACTTCATTGCCTGGGCACAGCTGCTGGCAGGGCTGAAGGTGTTCCAGTCGAACTCCGCCTCGCGCCAGTTTGTCCATGCCCTGATGGAGCAGGCCGTTTCGCCTGCCGACTTCCTGCTCTATGACGGCTCTACCTATGTGGCTGAGTTTGTCCGCAGCTATGAACAGCAAGACCTGGTCGTCTTCGATACGGAGACCACCGGTCTCAGTGTGTTCCACGACGACGTGGTGCAGTTGGCTGCGGTCAGGGTGCGACGGAGAGAGGTTGTCGACCGGCTGAACCTTTTCATCGAGACCGACCGTGAGATACCCCCGATGCTGGGCGAGGTCGTCAATCCGTTGTTAGAGGAGTACGGACGGCATGAGCATTTGTCGCACCGCGAGGCGCTGCACCGCTTCGCTGATTTTGCCTGTGGGGCAGCCATCCTGGGACATAATGCCACCTACGACTATCAGATCATGGAGCACAACATGCGCCGCTATGCACCGGAGCTGTCGATGCATCGGCTGTGGCCTGCCTATTGGGACTCGCTGAAGCTGATACGCCTGCTGCGTCCCCGTTTGCAGAGCTATAAGCTGAAGTCACTCCTGGAGACCCTGCAGCTGGAAGGAGCCAACTCGCATCTGGCCGACGACGACATCATGGCCACGCTCTCGCTGGTGAACTATTGCTACGAGGACAGCCGTGAACGCGTGGGGCGCCAGCTGGAGTTCGTATCCCGTCATCGGCATACGGCTGAGAAACTGCGTGAGCGCTATGGCGAACTGTATCGGCATGGAGTCGACAGGCTCTTCGTGGAGACCACAGAGCCAGCCCTTTCACGTGAGCTGCTGTGGGCCTACCACTATCTGGAAGAGCAGGGACGGGTAGGGGAGCTGCCCAAGCTGGACTATATTATAAGATATGTGGAGATAGACTTGTTGACGCCGGAGAGCGGCCTTTCGCTTGCAGAACAGTTAGCGCGGCACATGCCCGACCTGATGACCATGAAGGAAGCCGACCTCTGCGGGGCGATGAGCATGCAGGAACGTGTTTTCGTGTCGACCGTTCACAAGGCAAAGGGCTTGGAGTTCGACAACGTCATCGTCTTCGATGCTGTCGAAGGCAAGTATCCCAGCGTCTATGCAGATACAGAAACAAAGGCACAGGAGGATGCCCGTAAGTTCTACGTAGCCATCTCCCGTGCCCGTCGTCGGTTGGTTGTGAGCTATTGCCGTCAGAGCATCAACCGGTGGGGACGCATGTTCCCCAAGGCGCTCACCCCCTATATGGTGTCGATCAAGTCGTTTTTCGACGTGTCTTAGAACTTGCAGCAGAATAATCCATGTCAGAAAATTCACTGAAACGACAGCTGAAAGTGCTCACCATCCCGGTGTTCATTGAGATGGCACTCGTCATGATGATGGGTGCTGTAGACACTGTGATGCTGAGTCGTTACAGCGATAACAGTGTGGCAGCGGTGGGACTCGACAACCAGCTCATGTCGCTGGTGTTCCTGGTCTATCAGTTCTTTTCAATGGGAGCGGCCATCCTCTGCGCACAGTACATCGGGGCGGGACTCCACAAACGGCTGGTGCAGGTGGTGGGTATGGCATTGGTGGTCAACCTGATGTTAGGTCTGGCGGTCAGTGTGCTGCTGTTCTTCTATGCAGAGCAGCTGTTGCTGTTGATGGGACTGCGCCCTGAGCTGATGGGCGACGGGCTGGTCTATCTGAGGCTGACGGGTGCCCTGTCGTTCTTTCAGGCGCTGTCGCTGACGTTCTCGGCCTCGCTGCGCAGTGCCGACAAGGTGGTTTATCCGATGGTGGTCACTGCCATTGTCAATGTTGTCAACATCATCGGCAACTATGCCCTGATCTTTGGCCGCTGGGGCTGTCCGCAGTTAGGGGTGGAAGGCGCTGCCATCGCAACGGCTGCCAGTCGTGCACTTGCAACGGTGCTGCTGGGCATCATCCATTTCAAAAGGCATATTCCCCGCTTCCCCTTGCGCTATTTCCGTCCGATGCCCTGGCAAGAACTGAAGAACCTGTTGCATATCGGCATACCCGCCATGAGCGAGAACATCAGTTACAGTCTGTCGCAGGTGGTCATCACCTATTTCATTAATCAGATCAGTAACGAGGCACTGGCCGCCCGTACCTACTGTGCCAACCTCATCATGTTTGTCTATCTGTTCTGCATCAGCATTACGCAAGGTGGCGACATCCTCGTAGGACATCTTGTGGGACAGCGGCGCCATCAGGCCGCTTACGTGCTGGGCAATTACTTCTTCCGCTGGTCAATGATTATCACGCTCACCGGGTCGGCGCTCCTTGCGCTTACGGGAAAGTCCATCCTGAGTGCCTTCACTGACAATCAGGAGATAGTCATGATGGGTGTATGGGTGCTCGTCGTAGACTGGTTCCTTGAAATCGGACGAACGTCGAACATCTTCGCTGTCGGGACGCTGCGGGCGACGGGCGATGCTGTCTATCCGGTCGTTATCGGCATCATCTTCCAATGGACGATAGCCGTGGGACTGAGCTACGTCATCGGTATTCCTCTCGGCTACGGTTTGGTCGGCATGTGGATCGGCTTCGCCCTCGATGAGAATATCCGCGGCATCATTCTCATGCGTCGCTGGCGATTGGGTAAATGGAAAACGAAAGGTTTTACTTAAAATTGTATTCTTGATAAGACCGTGTTGCGGATGTTCCTTCGGGCGGTCTCTGGTTTCATGGCTTCCTCAAGTGTGAGGCCGGGAGGATTGATGCACTCCACTTGAGTGAACCCAGCATCGAGCAATGCCTGGCGGTCGGCAATACGACCGGCAATGAGGCAAACAGGAACGGAGTGGCGCTTGGCTCGTTGAAGGATGCCGAAGGGTAGTTTGCCCATCAGCGTCTGGCGGTCGGCCGAGCCTTCACCTGTGATGACCAGCTGGGTATCTTCCAATAGCGCGTCGAAACCGATGGCATCAAGCAGGAGGTCAATGCCCGGACGACATTCGGCATTCATGTATTGCAGGAAGGCATAGCCCAGGCCACCGGCAGCACCAGCGCCAGGCATCTGCTGACGGTCGTAGCCAAAGTGCCGGGCAGAGAGCGCTGCAAACCGCTTGGCACGGGCGTCAAGGGCAAGTACAGCTGTTGGCGAAGCCCCCTTTTGTGGAGCAAACACGTGAGCCGCCCCATGTTCACCGCAGAGCGGATTGGCGACATCGGTGGCAATGGTGAATGAGACGTTGTCAAGTGCATGGATGTCATCCCATGTGCCGCCTTTGCTGAAAGCATCGATGATGGCACGGAGCATGCCCATGCCGCAGTCGCTGGTGGCGCTGCCGCCGAGTCCTACGATGATGTGCCGACAACCTCGGCGTACGGCATCAGCAACAAGCAGGCCTGTGCCGTAGGTGGTGGCAACCATCGGGTTCCGTTCTTCCTTTGTGAGTAACGTCAGTCCGCTGGCCTTGGCTATTTCGAGAATGGCAGTATCTCCTTTTGTCAGATACTGGGCCAAGACGGGGCGCATCAGCGGGTCTCTTGTCCTGACTGTCACAAGTTCACCGCCTATCGCACAATGAAAAGCTTCTAACCATCCCTCGCCCCCATCGCTGACGGGTATCTGCACTGTCTCCGCATCGGGCATCCTCATCCGGATGCCCTCAGCCGCTGCCTCGTTTGCCTCTTTCGAGGTCAGACAGCCCTTGAAGGAATCTGTCGCGACAATGATTCGTTGCTTCTGCATCATTTTTTTATCTGTTATGCTTGTGTCTGATTCTGTTCTTTTGTCTGTTAGGCGCAGCAAAGGTATGAAAAACTACATGAAATACATACTTTTTTCCATACTTTTGCAACTAAAACAAATGTGATGCGTTATTAGTAACGTTCGTGTGTCGTATTCCTGCGCATCTGTAATTTACCCTAAGCAATCTCTGTTTTGAATATTTAATGGATGAAGATACTGTAAATACTAAAACTATGTTAAAATATTAGCAATTATTGAATAAATATGATGACTTTTGAGGAGAAATATGTATATTTGCAATGACCTTTAAACTAACAACGGAGGAACGCTTATGTCAACTAAAAAAGAAACTCAAGAGACTAAAGAGGCTGCCGTCATGAAGAACGGTGGAAGTGTGTCAACCAATTCCATACCATCTATTTGGTATACATGATGAAGGTAAACAGCATAATAAGAGCCATCCAAAAGGGTGGCTCTCATTATATACTTTCAGGCTGACTCAATCTATAATACTCGCTTCAGGAATTGTTTCATCAGACGGGCGATCTCGGCTCACCTTCTGCTGCCATTGGCATCTGTCTGTCCTCTTCGTCCAGTTTTGGGTAGGGGATAGCCTTTGCCCCGTGGTCTTGCAGCCAGATGTGGTTCAGGGTAAAGGCGATCGAATCTAATGTCTCTTCACGGCGTTTGGGAGTCAGCTCACACTCCCACACCGTGATGCAGTGCCAACCCATCTCTGCCAGTCTGCGTTGCTCCTCCTTGTCGCGCTCTTTGTTTCTGCGAATTTTCGACACCCAGAACTCTCGGTTCGTCTTCGGAATCTTGCAGCACTCAGAATTGTCAATTATCCGCTCGGCTTTCTTGCCTTGCAAGCGATCAAAGGTCGATCGGCCGCTTGGCTCGTCCAAGAATTGTCCATTCTCAATTTGTGGCAGCGCCACATTGTGTCCATGCCAGAAGCACCCGTTCACGAAGATGCACGTCCTGTACTTCCTCAATACCAGGTCTGGATGCCCCGGCAGTCGTTTATGGTTCAGCCGATAGCGGAATCCTCTCTTCCACAGCCCACGCCGCACAATCATCTCCGGCTTCGTGTCCTTCGACCGGATTGCCGCCATATTGGCTGATCGCCGAGCCTGCTCACGCTCGGCAGAGCTGATGCGAGCATCGCTCTGCTCTTTCTTAATCGCAGCCTTCTTGTGCCGCTGCTGAGGAGTGAGTTTATCCATGCATGATCTAATTTGCCGCAAAGATAAACAAATAATTGTGAAAGACAAAAGAAAGACATGACAAAATCTTACATGTTTACGTGTCCTGAAAACGCATGACATTTGATGGCCGGATGGGAGGCGTTTTGCAATTCAGCACGAATTATATCGTAATTCAGTACAAACGACTCGCTAATTCAGCACGAATTGAGACGTAATTCAGTATGAATTGCAATATGCTGAAAATCAGATATTTAGAAGGGGTTTTTGCTCTGTGTGACTTTTTGACAGCTATCGTTCATGGATGGGGAAGTTCAGTGCAAAACTAATAGTCAAAAGAATTTGTAACTGGCGTAGTTAAAAAGGATTAATTCCTGAACTGATACCAGAAAAATACGTATTTTTGCAGAAAATGCATCGGCGTATTCTTATATTAGTCAGCTTTCTGTTCCAGTCTTTCTCTATGTTTGCAGAAAGTGGTTTGCCTGTCATAGAGATGAAGGCAGACAGGACCATAATTTATCCTCAGCGAATGGAACTGACGGGAGAAGAGACGTTGATGAATATCCTACAGATGGTGCCAGACCTGATGATTGCCGGTTATGAGGATGTCATCTCCAATTATAACCTCCGTATCGACAACTGTCCGATGAATGGCGACACAAGGTTGATTCTTAGCCAGATGAAAGCCAAGGAGATTGCCAAGATTCAGGTTTGTGACAATACAGGCGTGGCGAAGGGAACCATTGGAACGGGTAGGGTGCTGGATATAAACATGAAGATGCCTGATGCGTTGAAAGGTTTCGTGGAAGGACAAAGCGACTTCGGGAAGGAGGTGGAAGGTATCGGCTCCGTGAATGCGTTATACGGTAGTAAGCATGCTGACCTCTATGCCAATGCATCTTATCGTCATCAGAAAGGGAATGAGGAGTATCTGACGCTTCATGTGACGAACCGTTTTGATGACAGGAACAAACTGTTGACCTATTTTACTCAGCAATATCTTGAACGTCCTTTCGGTACGTCACGTAAAGTTATGGGTAGGGCAAGATATTTCCATACCTTCAATGACCTGGGTACAGAACTGCTCATCGTGGGCGGTTATCAGTATGCCAGTGATTTGAGCTTGTCCCAAAAACTGCCATTGTATATCGTTGAACTGAATACGCCTTTGCTGACCAAGCGGCTGTCAATGATGCTGGGTGTCGAGGGAGATTTCCTGATGACCAGACAAAAGGAGACGGACAGGAGTTGGAACAACTTCAACAACGATGTCTATCTGCAGTTCACCTATTCCCTGCCTAAGTGGAAGCTGACGGTTGGTAATCGTGTGATGTTCTATAACTACAAACTGATGGATTCCGGCGTCAGTCAAAGGCATTCTGACACCCGTGACAATGCGAATGCCTGCGTCATCTATGTACCAGATAATCGGAATCAGCTTCAGTTGGGCTATTATCGCAAATACTATAATCCTTCCTATACATCTTTATTTATGAATGCCAAAACGCTTTCTGATGAGGAATGGGCAGTTACTAAGGGGCAGCTGGTGGAACGGACTATTAACCAGATGAAGTTGTCTTACGCCTATAGTAAGCAGGAGCTGACTGTGCAGACGGAGGTGAGTTATTATGTCGTTGAAGAGGATGAGAATTTTACCGAACTGGGTGCATCGGCTTATTGGAAAACAAAATGGCTGAGTCTGGCAGGTGGCTTAAATCTGTATGCTGCTAAAAGTGGCACCTATGCTTCATTCCGGTTTGCTCCGACAGCTTGTCTTCCTCATGAATGGCAGATAGGGCTGCAGTTGGTTTGTTACACTAAGAATTCGCCCATACGAGAAAAGACGGACGAACCTGTATATGGATGTCTGTCTGTGAACAAGCAGTTAGGCAAGAAATGGAATCTGAGCGTAGATTGGCATGACATGTTTGATGCCGTCTGTAGCGATATAGCAGTAAACAGACATGCTGCCAATGTGAAGTTGCAGTATAGATTCTAAGAGAATGACGAATTGTGAATTACGAATTATGAATTGTGAGTTATGAATTATGAATTTCATTTGGATATGATACAAACTGCCGGCATTGGTGCCTTAGCCCTCATCGTCGGCATGATTTTAACGCGAAAGGTTGTTTTCCTGCAGAAATTCTGTGTGCCGTCGCCAGTAAGCGGTGGTATTATCTTTTCACTGATTACCCTGATACTATATGGCTGGTTTCATATTGAGGTGTCGTTCGACGGCACATTGAAGGATGTGTTTATGCTGGCATTCTTTACCAGCGTTGGTTTCCAAAGTGACCTTAAAGTATTAAAGCGTGGTGGCAAACTCTTAGTGATCATGCTTGCCCTGTTGGTTGTCATGATTGCCTTACAGAACATAATGCCGATGGGAATAACCCGGCTCATGGGGGTAGATCCTTTGATCGGTATGGCTGCAGGTAGCATTTCGATGACAGGCGGACATGGTACGGCAGGCGGATTTGCAGGCGTTCTTGAAGGAATGGGATTGCAAGGCGCAGGAACAATAGGTATGGCTGCTGCCACCTTTGGCCTGATTGCCGGTTCGATGATAGGCGGTCCGCTGGCAGAGAGGATTATCCGTACGAAACTTACTCATGAACAGATGCAGCCGCAAGATGAAGAGATTGATCCCGCAATGGCTGGTATCGAAAGTGATGAGGCTTCACCGACAGGTCGTGCAAAACGTGTCAGTACGAACGAACAGGAGTTCCAGCAGTATGCGAAGGCTTCTTATTGCATTCTCCTGGTCATGGGTGGTGGCACCCTGTTGAGTTGGTTATTTGCAAAGACGGGTATCACGTTCCCAACCTATTTCGGAGCCTTGATCTTAGCCGCTATTGTTCGCAATACCATAGGACTTGTCAGTTACAAGGAAGACGGTAAATGGGAGAAAGCGGAAAAGTTACTTGATATGGAGCGGATTATCAGTGTAGGCAACATCTGCCTGTCTATGTTCCTCGGAATGGCCATGATATCTCTTAAGCTTTGGGAACTTCAGAGCCTGGCTCTTCCATTGATTGTCATCTTGGTATCGCAGGTGCTTGTGATGGCACTATTTGCATACATGGTCGCATTTCCCCTGTTAGGTCGCGATTATGATGCTGCCGTGTTGTGTGCAGGTTTTTGTGGTTTCGGTCTTGGCGCAACCCCCAATGCCATGGCCAACATGAGTGCCGTTTGTTATAAATATCACTATACAGTCAAGCCTTTCCTCATCGTTCCAATCATCGGCGCAATGTTCGCTGATTTGATAAATACAGGAATAATCACCCTTTTCCTTAATCTTTTGTAAGATCCTGATGCCAAGACTATCAGATAAAAAATCGTGCAGACCATCATTGGCCTGCACGATTTCTATCTGATAATACTTTGTGACTTTACTTCACCTCCTCGAATGAGACATTCATTGATTTACAACTACTTGCGTGAGCTTGGTGTCAAAATGTCGCAAAATGCTTATAAGCATCCGTGTAGCAAACATCTAACAACCAACGGCAAAGGTACGATTTTCTATCGAAACAGCCATAATAAAATCATAATAAAGTATAAGATATTACCTTTTTTAACAAAAATGTGATAATACATCAATAGACGTCAAATAATGAGACCTCGTCAATGTTAATTACTGGAGTGAAGTTGTCCCTTATCCAATTAGTACATATTTGGTATTGTGGAAAGCCGACTCTAAATTCATCTTTCACCCACTCGTTGTTCCATAAAGATATATTTGCTTCTCCTGTAACAATTTTGCACAACGGTTCGGAATATGTTATACCGGGATTCATTTGATATGTAATGTGTTGCATCCAAACCTGAAGCTCTCCAATATTTGGTATTATTTGGAATTTTTTGTAGATTGCTTGAACTGTTCTTGTTCTGTTCTCAGTCGTAGGTAGTTTGTTGATGAATACACTTATTAAATGCAGCAAAAGTTTATAGGCTTTGGGACTACATAATGCAACATCAGTGAAAATTGCTATAAAAACGTTCACTTCTGACTCTGTTATACTCTTCTTCTTAATTAGCCTCTGAGAAAAGATGGTAAGCAATTTCATTAGTGTACCGCTATTGGGATAATCTTTTGCAAAATGGTGAATATATAAAGCCTCTTGCTGTAATGAGGATGCCGTTGTCGTAATACGTTTCCCTGTCTTTTTATACAAAGGCGCATTTGACATGTATGCCGTTTTGTCTGGTTTTATTGATGCTTGGATTATATCCTCTGTCATAAATGTTTTTACAGCATTCAGTTGCAGATTAAGATCTGCGAGTTCTTCTTGGAGAATAAAGGCTATGCGCTCTAACTGCTCCCTATTATTTGAAAAGATTCGGTAGTCATCTCTATAGCGCAGAACTTTATAGTCTGTTATATTTTCTGCATCAAGTCGTATGGCAAATCTCATGTCTGCATATCCCAGCACTATTTCAGCAATGAAGTCGAAAAGTACACTTCCTTGAGGGATACCATTTGTCTGACAGTACTGCATCCCCTGTATATATTTGTCTATAATGTTTCCAAGTAAGCCACTTTTGCCGCGACTTCTCTTTGCCTCGTCTTTATTCATTAAAGCCCATGCGATAGTGTGCGTATAAATTGATGGGTAACAATTAGTGATATCGGTAACAAACATATATTTGAAACGAAGGCTTAGTGCTATGCTCCTCTGCTCCATGTTCTCCCACCAGGAAGTAACTCCAGCAGCCTTATGCGATTTGTCAAATTCACTCTTTACATGCGGGATGCTAGATACTTCTATTTCATCTCGATGGAAATCCTGAAATCGCTTCTTTATGGCATTCCAGTTGGGCTTATTTGTCATCTCCTTTACCAAGAGATAATAGAGATAGGGATTTGTTATTTGTAGCGGTCTAAAAGTGTACTTGGCATCTTTTTTTACAAGGAACTTATGATTGACGGCCTCATAATCCGATGGCATCTTCTTTGTATCCTTAAGAATGTCTTTGAGCCCATAATTTCCCACTCTCTGTTGTACATAATCTAATACAGGCTTGAAATTGATATAAATAGGTAAATCCATAGAACAATAATTCGTAGGTTCCATAAAATACCTAAAAGCCTTTACATATGACAAATCTAAAACAGATCTCATATTATTACGATTTCACACCTTTTATCAATTCTATTAGTTTGTAAATGCCAGTTGATGGATTCTGGAATTCTTTTAATCCCTTGGCTCTTTTAACTGCTATATCTGTATTACCCTTCAAGAAATTCTGTTGAGTCTCTGTGAAGTCTGATTTTGCGTAGTTCTTCCACACTGATGCACACTTCTTGAGTTCTTTGATTAGGGCCTCTGTTGTGATTGCTGTTTTCTGATCTTTCGCATGTAGCAACAACCATATTTCAAAGCATGGATTGCTGAGCAACATTTCTGCTTTACAGGCCAAGACCTTCTCATTGATGGCAGCTATATCCATGTCGTACATTAGAAATGTGTAAACTTTGTCCCATTGTGAGATCTTAAGTTCTCTTGTACGGTTATCAACAAGAGTGGGTGTAATCTTTGTCCCTTCAATATGGGACACAATTCTGATAGGTGACTTATACCACTTTTTTAGAAGGTTGATATAACTGACCTCTGTTTCGCCCTCGCATATAACAAGAGCGATTTTGCGCATCCGCATGGATGGAGATGGTTCTCTTTTGCTTGCCATAATCAACCTTCCAATAATTGTTTGATACTTGACACCGATGAATCAACATACGGTACAGCGTCAAAACGTCCCTGTATATATCCTTTTTCGGCATCCATGTTCTCACGGAAGTCCTTGAAGTCATATAACGAATAAACATCCGTGGCTCCATCTTCTGTTTTGTTGACAAACACTATTTGGTCACGTCTTAATCTCCTCACGTCTATAAGGTTCGTATTGTGCGAAGTGAATAGTAGTTGACTGCTTTCAGAGGCATGAATCAAATCGAGAATAAAATCTGCCAATCGAGTATGAAGCCCCATGTCAAATTCGTCCATCATAATGCTCTTCTTGTTCTTTACCACATCTAATAGACGAATGAGAATCTGGAATAGCTTCCTTGTTCCGTTAGATTCCTCCATATCCATATCAAACATGATTTCTTTTTGGTTCCGATGGAATGTTTTGAAACGAAGAACATCTACCAACTTATACGATAACTCAGTCTGCCCAGGTACCATAACAGGAGCAGGCATTTGTTCTTTTCTTGCTTCAATATCGGTAATATCGGTGTCACAGATTTCAAGAGCCTTGAGTATAACTTTCTTATAAGTATTGAAGCTATCTAGCACCATCATATCATTCACATTCACAAGTCCAAGAAGGAATTGATTCATGAAATAGCGATAAAGCTTTTGAGCAATCTCACGATTCATGGAACTTGCTCGACTAAGGAATAGATTCTTCACGCTGGTATTAGTGGCAACATCCGAAGGCTTTACCATGACACCGGTACCAAAACTGTATTTCCCATTTGCTGCACGGACAAACACTTTAGCCCTTCTACCAACGGGATAATAGAATAGACTTTCACTGAGAATACGTTCACGAGTAAGTTCAAAAGAGTATTCATACTCAACATCGTCACAAACAAAATCAATCAAAAATTTGCTGGGCTTCTCCTGCCATCCGTCAAATTTAAATGGTTCGAAATTGAATGTTACACCTTCATTATGCTGATGAGATTCCAATATCATTCTGCAACAAAAAGTGATTGCCTTAAGGATGTTTGATTTTCCAGAAGCATTAGGACCAAATAACCCTACTGTTTTAAGCACAGGCACACCTTTCCACTCCATTACATTATGACTCAACTCACGAGCAAGAGCTGTATTGATATTCCCCGCTCTGAAGTCAATTCTGATTCTATCTCTAATAGAGAAGAAATTCTCAAATTCGATTTTAAGTATCATCTTGGCTCTAATTTTGTAGATTTTCTGCAAAAATACAACTTTATTTTGGGTTTTGTGTGGTTATAGATGGAAAAGTGATGATAATATGCATATTTTTAACAACGATTAGTAACTATGATGATATTTTAAATCATCCAACGGGGAAGACAATGCGATTTTATAACTTTCTTCTTAACCAATTGTACAAGGCCAAACGAGCCATTTGAAGTATTTCAAGTCTATGAAACCAGTCTTCGTCCTGTATTTTAAGATCACCATAAAGATCAAAATCACTAAGGAACAATGTGCCATCGTGAGAAATGTCACATCTTTTTTGGTAAAACTCCCTAAATTTCTCTTCAGATCTGCCTGCAACATAGAATTTCAAATATCTAAGGAATCTGGCAGTAGGACCTAGGTTTTTGACCTTCCCATATTTGTTGTGATCCAGTTTAGCCATGCCCTCTATAGATGAAACTATCGATAGCAAAGACACGCTCCTTTTAGTGTCAAACAACTCTATACCATCATATAGTAAGCCAATGCATTGAGCCACAATGTACCTATCGTCTAAATCCATAGAATAATACCTGTCTAAGACATATTCTAAGCCAAAAGGGAATTTGATTTCCGGATTCTCCGCTAAATGCGGATTATTAGTGAAATACTTTATTGGATCATCTGTAGGTTCATAGTAATTGGGACACGTAGTAAAATCTGTAACATTTAAGTCTTTGCCAATATTTGGATATCGGTATCCTCTAATAATCCAATGACTAGTTTGGGTTTCAAAGTAATTCAATTCTTCCTCACTCAGCTCTGAGACATCTTTCATAGGTAACTGAATACCCCAACAGTTATATTGGGAATTATACTCAAAAAAGTGGAAATTGGTCACTGATGACAACAAATGGAGAATTTCTTTCCTGATACGTGTTTCATGGGGTATTTTACGACATAGTCGCAATATATCTTCAGATAAACCTTTCTTTCTGAATTCTTCTTCGCATGCTATATCTTCCTCGACATCTTCAACTTGATATTCTATAATTGCAGGAAAATGAGAGGCATACTTAGAAAAAGGAGCATCTGACAAATAAAAGAATGGGACTAATTGGAATAACTCACCATACTTATAAGCCTTCAAAAGAGGCGAATTGGTAAAGATAATACTTCTACAAATCATATTTTAATCTTTTGGGTGCAAATATACAAGAATTATTCATATTCACCAAACTTTCATCTAAATCTCTCTATGATATATCTAAGGCATGGGGATTTTGTGATATGTAGTATTCCGTTTTTAGCCAATTTGGGAAAAAAATGATAGTTTTCTACTGGATAGTTTGTTTATTTCGAGAATAATCTTTATCTTTGTGGCGTGTTTCTTCGGGGACACAATGACTTATTGAAACAACGAAGCGTTATGCTTTTCTTGTAATCGGAAACGTGAGAAACTTCCAAAGTCAGCAAGAAAGTGTGACGGTTCGCGCATATAGCGTGGACTGGTTACTACATCTGCTGACAAGGTAATTCTCACGACCTCCGATTGAAGAAGTGGTATATCAGTGCCACGCTTCTGAAATTTAGTTGTCCTTTATGGTACTGAA
>Ga0247609_10004108_pt1 | contig 14570 bp, 13 predicted proteins | sample 172DNAGHGlowgp2_FD_193487 | JGI IMG/M metagenome (GOLD analysis project Ga0247609, IMG submission 193487) | Sheep rumen microbial communities from Palmerston North, Manawatu-Wanganui, New Zealand - 1728 DNA GHGlow gp2 | ecosystem: Host-associated > Mammals > Digestive system > Stomach > Rumen ...
TCCTTTGCGGGTAAGCAAGGCATCAAGAATCTCTGATTTTTCAACAGAGACTGTACCTACAAGAACAGGCTGACCTCTATCGTGAGCAGTTTTAATTTCGCGGGCAATTGCTTCCCATTTATCCTGCTCGTTGAGGTAAACTTCATCGTTTTCATCTTTACGTGCAACAGGGAGGTTTGTCGGAATGGCAACTACATCAAGTCCGTAAATCTTGTTAAACTCAACTGCTTCGGTTGCGGCTGTACCGGTCATACCAGAAAGCTTATCGTACATACGGAAGAAGTTCTGGAAGGTAATGGTAGCCATTGTTCTGTTGCGCTGCTTAATTCTGATATGCTCTTTTGCTTCAATAGCCTGATGAAGTCCATCTGAATAGCGGCGGCCTTCAAGAACACGACCTGTAAATTCATCAATAATCTGAACTTCACCGTCTTTTACCATGTAATCAACATCATTGTGGAAAAGAAGGTGGGCTCGTAAAGCCTGTGTAAAGTAGTGTGTGTATTCAAAGTTTTCTTCGTCTTCGAGAGCACCTGTAATAAGATTATGCTTGTGAAGGATTTCATTAATATGAAGCATACCCTTGTCTGTAAAAGAAACTCTCTTTGATTTTTCATCAAGAGTATAGTCACCTTCGATTGCAGCACGCTCTTCTGGAGTCATAAAGGTTTCATCCGGATATTCGCCGGTTTTTGGATCCTTTGCAACTTCTTTAAGCTCTCCAACATATTTATCAACTTCGTGATATTTGTAAGTATCATCTTCGCCTGCACCTGAAATAATAAGCGGTGTACGGGCTTCATCAATCAAAATAGAGTCAATTTCGTCGACAATACAGAAATTAAAGCCTCTCTGAACCTTGTTTTTAAGGTCAATCTGCATGTTGTCGCGAAGATAATCAAAGCCAAGTTCGTTGTTTGTACCATAAGTTACATCACAATTGTATGCCAGACGGCGGGCATCGTTATCCATATTAGAAAGGATTGAACCAACAGTCATTCCAAGGTAGGCAAAAACAGGACGCATTGTATTGGCGTCGCGTTCTGCAAGGTAATCATTGACTGTTACTACGTGAACTCCTTTACCTGTAAGTGCGTTAAGGTAAGAAGGTGCAACGGCAACAAGAGTTTTACCTTCACCGGTTTTCATTTCTGTAATGCGGCCCTTATGAAGGTTTATGGCACCCATTATCTGAACGTCAAAATATCGTTCTCCACGAACACGGTAAGCAGCTTCTCTTACAAGAGCAAAGGCTTCTGGAAGTATATCATCAAGAGTTTTGCCTTCTGCAAGCTCCTTCTTAAATCTTTCTGTCTGTTTTGGATATTCTTCTGCCGGCAGGGATTTTGCCCATTCTTCTTTGGCATTTACTGCGGCTAAAATTGGTTTAAGTGCTTTTACATCGCGGTCATTTTGTGAACCAAATATGGCTGTAAGGATTTTATCAATAATCATGCTGGATTCCTTAAAATATTTTTTTATTCAACTATTATAATGAATATTCTTTAAATTTAATACTATAAAGTATATAATGTCAACTTATGAAGAAAAATATTTTTATTTTTGTACTTCTTTCTTTGTTTTTAGCTGGATGCAAAAGAAATAATACAATTCAATCAATTAATGAAACAGAACTTTTTAGCCTTAATTATGGAAATTTTGAAGAGCAGCTTAGCGTTGCAGACCTGAATGATGTTGGAAATATCCGCCTTGGAATTGCCATGCGCGACGGATTTTTTTACATTGTAGACGGTTATTCGAAAAAAATAATGGAGCTTAATTCTTACGGAGATATCCTTTCGCTTTTTTATAATGAAGAATCCTCTACAAGCGAGCTTATTCAAAAAAATCCGGCAGTAGCAGAAAGTATCCATTGGGAAATATCTTATCCTTTTGATTATCCGGGACAAATTGCACTTGATTCAAATAAATGTATATATGCCGTATGTACAATTCCGCGAAACAGACAGGAACAGGGCGAAGGAGGAATCCTTTACAGCCAGGCAGTTTTGCGTATTACCCGCGACGGTTCAAGTGTAGATTATATTGGTCAGCAGGGCCCGGGAGGAACTCCATTCCCTTATATAAGGAAGATTTATACTACAGAAAAAGATGAGCTTGTAGTTGTAAGTAATTCTGCAGACGGACTGATTGTTTACTGGTTTGGAACAGACGGATTTTTGCGTTATATGATTCCTATAAGCCTTTCAAACACTCCAACTTTGGAACAAACAAATGCCGAAAGCGAAAACTATTTTACTCTGGAAAATGTAATTCCGGATCCTAATGATTATACTTTATATGTAAAGGTAGACTATTATTCTTCATTTGTAGATGCCGATTCAAAGGTTCAGTCGGGTATTAATTATACACAAACTCTGCTTTATCCGCTTTCCTGCGAGACAGGCCTTTATGGAGAACCAGTTTCAATTCCCCCTTATGAAGAATCAATTATTGTAGATTATAGTAAACTTACTTATAAAATCCCTTACGATTTTCTTGGCGTAACAAAAAACGGCTGGAAATTCTTTATTATAAAAACAGAAGCAGGCTTTACTGTAGAAATGATTCAAAATGAGTCTCAAAAAATCCTGCACCGTAACTTTGATATAAACCATGCAGATAATCTTTTTTATGATATGACTCTGTCTTCTGACGGTATAATCACTGCGCTTTATGTAGATAAAGAAAAAGCGCGGGCAGTATGGTACAGAACAGACAGTTTGATTGATGCAATCTTAAAGAACTAGAATAATGGTGGCTGACAGGCAATAAAGGCGGAAAAATGTTTGAAGATGTTGATGAAGGATATGCAGAAGGTGAAGAAAAGCTTGTTTTTCGCTATAACCGCGAAGAAAGGCTTAAAAATGCTCCTCAAATTGTACGCGATGCCTATGACGGAAAAATGAATCCTGTAAGGGGTTTTAAAGTTCTTTGGGTAAACAAATCAAACCGCTATATTCTTCTTTCGCTCATTATTTTTATAGGCTTTGTATGGGTTTTTACAGCGGTAAGCAGTACTAAAAGCTATGCAAAAATCAACAATATTGCATTTGAACTTAGTGCCTTTTCTTTTCAGGAAGAAGTTTATGTGACTTTAAAAATAAAGGATAAGAATGCAAATGAAAAAAGCCCTCCTGTAAAGGTAACAACAGAAGTTTTTTTTATAAATAATGATAATCAGATAGTAGAAAAAAAAGAACTTTCTCTTGTTTATCGCGACGGGGAAGAAACTTTGGCGACAAAAGCCGGAGACTATGATATAATCAGAGTAGATGCAATAATACAGGCGGATAATAAGGAAAAAGAAGTTACAAGCGCCGTAAAGCATTAAAAAGGGAGATTTTATGAGCCGTTCGGTGGCATGCATAGATTATAGAGACGGAAAAATCCTTATTGCAAAAAGAATTATGCGTGGAGATATGGGCGGCAGATGGGAATTTCCCGGTGGAAAGATTGAAGAAGGCGAAGATTATTTAAGAGCAATAAAAAGAGAAATGCAGGAAGAATTTGGTTGTGATTGTCAGGTTTTTGAAGAGCTTGCCCAGGGTTCTTTTTTTCATGGCGGAAAAGAGTGTTCTGTAGTTGCTTTTAGGGTAAAGCTTTCTAATGATGGTCTTTCACAGCCTTTTATACTTACAGAACATACTCAAACAGATTGGGTAGAGCCTGAAAAAATCAGCCAATTAAATTTTGTGGATTCAGATATAAATATTTTTGACCAGATAAAAAAATCACTTGGAATAAGGGAGTAATAAATTGAAACGGGCGGGAATTCTTCTTCTTTTTGTATTAAGCATCTTTTTAATATCATCCTGTAAGAAAAAAAAGGAAGAAGTGATTGAGTTTAATGAAAGTCATCCTCTTTCGCTTGCCCCTGATGTTGAATGGGCTTTGATTACAGATCCTTATGCTGCTTATAGAAAAGACATTGAATGGAATGCCGAAGTAACAAACCATTGCCGCCGTGGTGATATTTTACAGGTATATGCTAAATCAATAGATAAGCAGAAAACAATCTGGTACAAATTCGAAGAGGGATGGCTGCCGGAAACTTGCCTTTCAATTTATTCCAACCGATACAAAGCTCAGACTGCAGCAGAAAGTTTAAAGGATTAATATAAAGGGGAGGGGTAATATGAGTTTAATAATTGCAGAAATTGGAACCTCTCATGAAGGTTCTCTTGAAAAAGCAGAAAAACTTGTAGATGCGGCTGCCTGGGCCGGGGCCGATGCAATTAAGTTTCAATGGGTTTATGCAGATGAAATCCTTCACCCAAAAACAGGATTTGTTGCCCTTCCTACAGGAAATATTCCCTTATATGAACGCTTTCGCCAGCTGGAATGTCCGCCGGATTTTTACCGCCAGATGATTGATTATGTTCATTCTAAAGGCTGTAAGTTCTGCTGTTCTCCCTTTGGATTACGTAGTTTAAAAGAGCTTTTAGAACTCAAACCCGATATCTTAAAAGTTGCAAGCCCTGAATTAAATCATTATCCAATGCTTAAGGCTATTGCTGAATATCGCAAAGGTCAGAGTGAAAGAGGAGAAAATCTTGTGCCGGTGGTACTTTCCAGTGGTGTTAGTAAACTTGAAGATATCCAGAAAGCCATTGATATTGTTGGTAAAGACGGGGTGTCTCTGCTTCACTGCATTACAAGTTATCCGGCTCCTGAAGATGAATATAATCTTAAAGTAATCACAAGTCTTGCGGGGCTGTTTGGAATTGAATGTGGAGTAAGTGACCATAGTCTTGACCCAATTTTAGTACCTGTTTTGAGTATAGCTTGTGGTGGAAATATAATAGAAAAACATATTACTTTGAGTCGACAGACAATGGGACTTGATGATCCTGTAGCACTGGAGCCGGAACAGTTTGCCTTAATGGTACATACCGTGCATCAGACAGAAGCAACTTTCCGTCATTACGGGGCAGAAGTTGGAATGCAGAGAACTATTGAGCAGCTTAGTGAGCAGTTTGGTCATGATAAGGTTATGGCAGTTTTGGGGGATGGTGTAAAAAAACTGGCCCCTGCCGAAGAAGCAAACTATGGCAGAACCAACCGCAGCCTTCACTTTATGCGGGCAATGAAAGCGGGGGAAGTTATTGGCAAAAGTGATGTTGCAGTTTTGCGCACAGAAAAGGTGCTTAGCCCTGGTATTTCACCGGAATATTTAGATGAAGTTATTGGTAAGACTCTTGCCTGTGATGTAGAAGATGGGGCAGGGGTTTTAAAAGAAAATCTCTTATAAAGTATCTGCGATTCTTTTCATACCGGAAAGAGTCAGGTCTTTATCTACAAAATCAAATATATCTGTAATAGGCTGCAGCATGCTGTTTAGGCCGCCTGTTGCAATGACTTTGATATTTTCAAGCTTACAACCTGTTTCTTTTACAAGATCTTTCTTCATTTGCTTTATAAGGCCTTCTACAAGACCTTTGTATCCAAGAACAATTCCACTTTGAACAGCTACAACTGTATTTTTTCCAAGGCTTGTTGGCGGAATATCAAGTGGAATAGCAGGAATCTGGGCTGTATTTGCAAAAAGTGAATTGAAGGCAGTTCGGATTCCTGGTGCAATGGCAACTCCTGCTATATTTGCCTTGGCATCAATTGCTGTAAAAGAAAGGGCAGTACCAAAGTCTGCAATAATGCATGGGCATTTGTAACGGCACCAGGCTTCAAGGGCATCGCAGTAAAGGTCGGTTCCAATTTCGTGAACTGCAGTTTCGGGCAGCTTTAGAGGAAATTTTGAGTAAATATCAGGGCCTACAATTATTGGTTTTTTACCGTTGATGTGTTGGGAAACAATAACAAAGGGGCCGATAAGGGCAGGAACTACAGTACTCAAAACAACCTTATCGATTTTTGAAAAATCAATTTCTGCATCGCGGAAAAGCGGACGGAGTAAAGAAAAATATTCATCTCCTGTGCGCTTGAGGTCTGTAGAAATGCGCCATTCCTGCAGCAGCTTGTCTCCGTCAAAAAGAGCTGTTTTTATATTTGTGTTACCAATATCAAAAATTAAGATCATTTATGTTTCCTCAGAGATTCCCGTGTCAAGCACGGGAATGACAAAATGTCAAGCACGGGAATGACAAAATGTCATTGCTAGAATGCAGCTTTTGCGATATTATATATTATTAAAAGAAAAAAAAACAGTAAGAAGGATAGAAAAATGAAAAACATTCAGAACAAGTGGATCCGCGGTGCTATCCCGGCTCTTCTTCTTCACTGCAGTATTGGTACTGTATACTGCTGGTCTATTTTTAGTCAGGAAATTGCAAACTACATCGGATTTTCTAAAGGTGCAGTTGAATGGGCATTCAGCTTTGCAATTTTCTTCCTTGGTATGTCAGCTGCCTTTTTGGGTGGCCTTGTAGAAAAGAATATTCATAAGTCTTCACTCATTGCTGCAATTACCTTTGCACTTGGTATGGCAGGAACAGGCTTCTTTATCTGGTACGGTGGAGCTCATCAGCACAGCGTTCTTGCTCTTGTAGGAATCTATGTTTCTTATGGTTTTATAATGGGTATTGGACTTGGTACCGGTTACCTTTCACCTGTAAAAACACTTATGCTCTGGTTCAAAGACAAAAAAGGTCTTGCAACTGGTCTTGCTGTAGCAGGTTTTGGTGCCGCAAAAGCAATTGCTTCTCCAATCATGCAGGGCATGCTGGACAATATGGGCGAAACCGGTATTTACAAGATGTTCTATATTCTTGCTGCAGTTTACTTTGTAATGATGATGATTGGTCACTTTATCCTTGCTAAGCCAGAAGGATGGGTTGAACCTCAGACAAAATCAAAGGAAGAAGGAATTATTGCAACCCTCAAAACAGAACCAATTGCTTCTTACATTGGAATCTGGCTCATGTTCTACATCAACATTACTTGTGGTCTTGCAATTATCAGCCAGGAAAAAATGATTGTTAAATGTGTAGGTCTTGGTGCTTATGCAGGTCTCATTTCTACAATTTCGGCTCTCTTTAATGCCGGTGGACGTCTTGGCTTCTCTGCCTGGGCCGACAAAATGAAGGATCGCAACACTGTTTACAAGATGATTTTTGCCCTTTCAATTGTTTCAACTCTTATTGTACTTTTCTCAAAAGGAATTGCAAACGGAGCAGGAAACGTAGCTCTTATCGTCTTTGTACTTGCTTTGATTTTTATTGTAAACGCAGGCTACGGTGGCGGATTCTCTAACGTTCCAACACTTCTTTCTGACCACTACGGAATGGGTAATATTTCTGCAATCCACGGAATTACACTTTCTGCCTGGGCTTTTGCAGGATTGACCGGAAACCAGATGGCTTCTTACATTGTAAACCATGTTGGTGAATACATTGAAGTTGCCGGCGTAAAAGCAAATCCTCAGGGCTATCAGACAGTTCTTATTGTAACAACAGTTTTGTATGCTGTTGCAATGTGTCTGAGTCTCTTCCTTGTTCGGCCTATGAAAAAATGTGTAAGTCCGCTGGCGGACGGTGTTAAATAGCAAACCGTTAAAAAAATTGCGAAGGCAATTTTTAGGTTTACCATATTAAGATATAAGATTGTATTGACACAATTCTTAAAAATTACTATATTATAAATACATTCTTAATATAACTATTAAAAATGGATTCGGCAAAAACCGAGTCCATTTTTTTTGCTAGAGGAATATGGATTATACACCTTACAGTAAAATTAAATATTATTCGGACTGTGCGCCTTTGGTAGAAGGCCTTGGCTATAAGCTTGTCGACCTTAAAATTGTTCCTGCAAAAACAGTAACTAAAATTTCTGCAATTATTACAGGAAAAGATCCTGCACAGAATATTGGAGTAAATGATTGTGCAAAAGTTCATCGCGCACTTTTGACAAGACTCGAAGCACTTCTTGGTACAGAAGAAACAACAATGGAGCTTACAAGCCCTGGTATTGAGCATAACCTTAAAAATGCTGCAGAATTTTCTGTATTTACAGGACGCGAAGTAAGAGTTTGGGATAAAACTGTAAATGATTGGGTTGGCGGAATTATTTCATCTGCCGACGATAAAAGCGTTACTCTTAAAAATCCACAGGGAAATGAGCAGACAATAACTTTTGAAAATATAGCAAAAGCAAAATTCATATATAACAAATAAAAATGTGGTAAAACCACGAGGAGATTTTTATGTCAGAAATGGCAGAGGCAATTCGCCAGTTAATTCAAGAAAAAGGATATTCAGAGGATTCTGTAAAACAAACTATTGAAAAGGCCCTTAAGGCTGCATATAAACGTACATACGGAACAGATGAAAATGCAATTGTAAAGTTTGCAGATGATATGTCTGATGTTTCTATTTATTCACGCAAAGTTGTAGTAGACGGAGTTTATGATCCTGTTCGTGAATATGAACTTGAAGATGCAAAAAAACTTAGCGAAGATCTGGAAGAGGGAGATGAAATTGATCTTCTTGAAGATCCAAAATCTTTTGACCGTTCTGCAGTTTCTACAGGTAAACAGACAGCTCATCAGGGCTTGAATGAAACTTTTAAAGATTCCCTTTATAACGAATATAAAGATAAGATTGGCGAAATCATCATCGGTTACTATCAGCGCGAACGCAATGGTAACATTTATGTTGATCTTGGAAATGCAGGCCGCCTTGAAGGTGTACTTCCTGTAAAATATCAGTCTAAGCTCGAGTTCTACGAAAAGAACGACCGCATTAAGGCCCTTATTGTTGATATTAAAAAGACATCTACAGGACTTCAGCTTATTCTTTCAAGAAGCGATCCAAAACTTGTAAGTTCAATTCTGGAAAAAGAAGTTCCTGAAATTGCAGACGGAACTGTAGAAATTGTTAAGATTGTCCGCGATGCAGGTTACCGCACAAAGATTGCTGTTACTACAAAACGCGAAGAAGTAGATCCTGTTGGAGCTTGTGTTGGTCTTAAGGGTATTCGTATTCAGAATGTTATCCGCGAGCTCTTAAACGAAAAAATCGATGTACTCCGCTGGGATCCGGATCCTGTTGAGTTTATTAAAAATGCTTTGTCTCCGGCACAGGTTGCACGTGTTCTTATTACCGATGCAGACAAGCGCCAGGCTCTTGCTATTGTAGAAGAATCTCAGTTCTCTCTGGCAATTGGCCGCCAGGGACAGAACGTTCGTCTTGCAAATCGTTTGTGCGACTGGAACATTGATGTTAAGACAATCGAACAGGCTGCTGATATGGATCTTTCTTCATTCAGTACAGTTCAAAACGCTCATGCCTTGTTCAACGATGAAGAAGTAGAAGAATCTTACGATGAAATTACAACAGTTGCAGAACTTCCGGGTGTTGATGCAAGAGTTGCAGAACTTCTCAAAGAAAATGGAATTGAAGAGATTCAGGACTTTGTAGAAGCTTATGATGAAAATAGAATTAATATCGAGGGTGTAACAAAAGACGACCTTGATGCTGTTAATGAACTCATTAATCAGAATGTTGAGTTTGTTGAAGAAGATACAGAAGCTGCAGAAGAGACAGAAAATGAAGAAACTGCAGAAGAAATACAAGCTGGACAGGCAGAAGAGGTTCAGGAAGAAGCTGAAGAAGAATATTTCTGTCCTGAGTGTGGAGCAAAAATTACACTTGATACAAAAGTCTGCCCTAACTGTGGCATAGAATTGGAATTTGCAGAGGACGAGGAATAGAATAATATATGTCAGAAGAAACTGAAAAAAAACAAGAATTTGTAGTTCACAAGAAACAGAAGGATACTACTCCTGCCAGCCAGCCAGCCGCTTCTCAAGCTGCCGCTGCTCCTGAAAAAAAGAGAATTGTTGTAGTAAAGAAAAAGAATCCTGCAGCAGCTTCTCCAAAACCTCAGGGGGCTAATGCGCAGCCGCAGGCCAAAACTGGAGAAGCTGCAAAGAAGATTGTAGTAAAAAAATCTTCAGCAACTCCTGCTGCGGTAGAAAAGAAACCTGAAGCTTCTGGTGAAACTAAGCAAAGGACTACTTTTGAATTAAATCCATCAAGACCAAATGTAAAGGCCGGAAATCTTTCTGATAAAGGCCGTAACCAGAATAAAGGTGGTTACAACAACAGAAACGGTCAATTTTCCGGTGGTCAGAAAAACAATTATGGACGCGAAGGTGGCGGATTTACAGGTGCTCAGGCTCGTCAGGGCTACCAGAATCGCGAACGTGACGGAAATAAAGATGGAAACTTCCAGGGCCGTCAGGGAGGCTTTGGAAACAAGCAGGGAGGCTTTAACCGAGGAGGCCAGCAGGGCGGACAGCGCTTTGGTGGAAACAACGGACAGAACTTCCGTGGTCCTCGCCCGGGTATGGGTGGACCAGGTGCCGCTCCTGCTATGCCAATTGATAATTCAAGAACCCCTGGAAAAAAAGCAGCCTTTAAAGGTAAGAAACAGATATATAACCGCAAGGACGAGGAACAGTACGACGACAAGTTCTTTGAACAGAAAAAGAAGGTCGAAACTCCTGCCAGCGTAGTTCCAAAATCAATTGATATTATGGAATCTATTTCGGTATCTGACCTTGCACGTAAGATGAACCTTAAGGCAAGCGAAGTAATCGGTAAGCTCATGGGTATGGGTATGATGGTTACAATCACCCAGTCAATCGACTCCGATACCGCAACACTTCTTGCTGCAGAATATGGCTGTGAAGTTCACCTCGTAAGCCTTTATGATGAAACTGTAATCGAAAGCGAAAAGGATGATGGTGTAGAATTAAAGCCTCGTCCACCAATTGTAACTGTAATGGGACACGTAGACCATGGTAAGACAAAAACTCTGGATGCTATCCGTCACTCCCATGTTGCCGAAGGCGAAGCCGGTGGTATTACCCAGTCTATAGGTGCTTATTCGGTTACTACAGATAAGGGTAAGATTACCTTCCTTGATACTCCGGGACACGAAGCCTTTACAATGATGCGTGCCCGTGGTGCTCAGGTAACAGATATTGTTGTACTTGTTGTTGCAGCAGATGATGGTGTTATGCCTCAGACTCTGGAAGCTATTGCCCACGCTAAAGATGCAAAAGTTCCTATTATTGTTGCAGTAAACAAGGTTGATAAACCCGAAGCAAATCCTGACCGTGTTAAGACACAGCTTAGTGAATTAGGTCTTACTCCTGAAGAATGGGGTGGAGACACTCAGTATGTTCATATTTCCGCCCTTAAGAAAGAAGGTATTGATGATTTGCTTGATGCAATTCTTTTGCAGGCCGAAATGCTTGAACTTAAGGCCAACGATGAATGCCGTGCCGAAGGAAAGATTCTTGAATCCCGCGTAGATCAGGGACGAGGTGTTGTTTCTTCTGTAATCATTCAGCGTGGATCTTTGCATCAGGGAGACCCTTTTGTTGCCGGTATTTATTCAGGACGTGTTCGTGCCATGTTTGATGACCGAGGACGCCGTATTACAGAAGCAGGTCCTTCAAGCCCGGTAGAAGTTCTTGGTATGGAAGAAATGCCAAATGCAGGTGACCCATTCCAGGTAACAGAAAGCGAAAAAGATGCACGTGCAATTTCTGCAAAACGTCAGGAACTCAAGCGCTTTGAAGCTGCTAAGGCTGTTAAGAAGACTACACTTGAATCCCTCTACAGCGATATTGCCGACAGTGAAGTTAAAGAACTTAAGGTTATTATTAAGGCCGACCTTCAGGGTTCTGCCGAAGCCCTTAAGTCTTCTTTGGAAAAACTTTCTACAAGAGAAATCCGTCTTTCCGTTATTCACTCAAGTGCGGGTGCAATCAACGAATCGGATGTTACTCTTGCCGCTGCAGATTCAAATGCAATTATTATCGGCTTCAATGTTCGTCCAACTCCAAAAGCAAAAACTCTTGCCGAACAGGAACAGGTCGAAATCCGCAAGTACAATATCATCTATAAGTGTGTTGAAGAAATTCAGGCCGCTATGGAAGGTATGCTTCAGCCGGATACAAAAGAAGAAGTTATCGGACAGGTCGAAGTTCGCGACACCTTTAAAGTTCCAAAGATTGGTATTATTGCCGGTTGTATGGTCAGCGAAGGTATTGTACGACGTACTTCAAGTGTTAACCTTATCCGAGATGGTATTGTTAAATTTACCGGTAAGATTTCTTCTCTCAAGCGCTTTAAGGATGATGCTAAAGAAGTCAGCACTGGCTATGAATGTGGTATTGGTCTTGAAAACTGGCAGGATATTCAGGTTGGTGATAAGCTCGAAGTATTCGAAATTGTTGAAGTTGCAAAGAAGCTTGGAAAAACCCTTGCCGAAGAAGAAGCCGAAGCTGCTAAACGCAATGTTACTGCTGCCGGTTCAGAAGGAGCAAACTAGTGGGACAGTACAGGATCCAGCGGCTTGATGATCAGCTGCGTGATGAAATTGCAAGTCTCATAATGAAAGGCGAAGTAAAAGACCCGCGTGTTAATACTTTTTTAAGTATTAACCGTGTAGAAGTTACTAAAGATTTGAGTTATGCAAAAGTATATGTTTCATCCTTCCTTCCTGACAGTAACGTAAAGCTTGGTGTGGACGGCCTGAATGCTGCGGCAGGTTTTATACAGCGTGAAATTTCTAAAAAGCTCAGACTTTTTAAGTTCCCAAAACTAACCTTTGTAGTTGATGCCGGGATGAAAGCGGGCTTTAATATGGTTCAGAAATTAAATGAACTTGAACGTGAAGAAAAAGAAAGAAGTGATTCTTCTGAAGCCCCTTCGACAAGCTCAGGGACCACAGAAGTTTAATTGTTGTTGCGGTTCCTGAGCTTGTCGAAGGACAGGGACCACAGAAGAATAAATAAGATTTTTTTAACAATCCTTATTAAGGAAACAGTATATAAGCACCAAAAATCCAGCCTTCAAGGCCGCTTGCATCATCCTTAACATAATACCAGAAATCTGTTTCGCCATCTATTTCGTCTGTAACGTTGGTGCGCATAAGTGCAGTTACCCATGGCTGGCCTTCAGATTCAAGCTGACCGATAACGTTTCCGGCAGTTCCAGGTTTATCTCTTACATTTATCTTTGAACCGTCTTCTGTGTAAAGGTGTCCTTCGCCTGAAATAGTTTCAATCGTGTCATCAGAAAAAGAACTTACATTAAGAATCTTATTATACTCTTTTGAAATATAGGCTTCTATAAACATAGAAGTTTTCATTGATTTAGCATTATTCAAAAATTCTTTTTTAAGATCCTCATCCTTTGCTGTTTTTGCATTTTCAAGCAGCATAATGGCTTTTACGTCTTTTTCGTTTGTGCTCACATTGGCTTTGTTTACATAACGTGTACGTTTAATTCCATCATTTGTATCATAAAAAGTAATTTCTTCAAAATCGGTATTAAACTGTTTATAAGAGGCCTTTGCAACAACAAAAGTTCCTGTTTCGAGCATTGCATTTCTAAAAGAAGAAAGGCTTGGGTGTGTAAACAAAAGTGCGTCTACCTGAATTACAGAAAGCTTGTCGGCCTGTTCGGCATCAGATTCCTGAACATAATAAGTCTTGTCATTGTATTTTACTTCAAAGAATTTTACATCCTGGTAAGTTTTGCTTGAGGTTACAAGATCCTTTATTACTATTTCTTCAGAAGCTAATTCCAGTTCTGTTCCTGCTCTTACAGTTTCGGCCCATTCAACACCATTTGAATCATTTGCTTTGCGAAGTGGTCCATTATCACGGAGCATAAAGATTTTTGAAGGAGCAGAAAAAACGTTGTCGGTAAATAAAAGAATCAGACTAAAAAATACTATTACTTTTTTCATATTAGTTTCTCCTGTTTAATACTTCATCATAGGCAGCTTTAATTTTTTCTTCCATGTAAGAAGAAACACCGATTGTCTCTAAATAGTCAAAAAGAAGATCTTCAATTTCAGGTTTGAGAGAGTCATTTGCAAGTATTCTTGAAAGTGTCTGATTTGCAACAATATCTGCGGCATTATAAGAAACGCTGTCTGTTTTGATAAAGGCAGTTTTTCCAAATGCTGTGCCACTGTAATAAGTAACATTTATAAAATCAATATCAAGATCAGTGTCTGTCTGTTTTGATTCAGGGTCTACGGCAACTATAGTTCCTTCTTCAAGCTTTTTAGAGGTTGCAGAAGTTCCGTCGGCGGCTGAATAAGTTAATGTATCAGATAAAATAATTCCGGCCTGGAGCTTTGTATTATCCGTAATAAATATATCGCGGGTCCAGTAATCATTGTCATAGTAGCTTACGTGAACAAAATTAAAAGTCTCTTCTTTTCCGGAGCTTAAAAGTCTGATGGCCTCTTTTTGCTCCATCTGGTCATCTGCAAAATAAATTTTCAGAGATTCGCCAAGAAGTATTTCGTCCTTGTAAACCATTTTTCCATCTGTATTTTCTACATACAAAGGTGTGCCGTCATAAAGTGCAATGGAATTAATTGTGGTGATTTTTTTCTGAGGTTCAGATGATACGGCAGTTTGTGTGCCTTCAGCCTGAACTTGACTTGATTTTTCAGATTTATTACAGCCGCTTAATGCCAATAAAAGACATAGAGCTATAATAAACATGTTTAGTTTTTTCATATATCCTCCATTTTTTATAATTAGTTAATTATAACATTATTGTTCAAGAATT
>Ga0247609_10004109_pt1 | contig 14567 bp, 11 predicted proteins | sample 172DNAGHGlowgp2_FD_193487 | JGI IMG/M metagenome (GOLD analysis project Ga0247609, IMG submission 193487) | Sheep rumen microbial communities from Palmerston North, Manawatu-Wanganui, New Zealand - 1728 DNA GHGlow gp2 | ecosystem: Host-associated > Mammals > Digestive system > Stomach > Rumen ...
ACGCGCGACTTCGCTGATGGTAAGACGCGGGACGTCATCAACCAATGGGCCAGCGACCATACGGAAAAGATGATAGAAGAGGTGCTCAGTGAGGATGAGTTCAACCCTGGTGCAGTCAGCTATCTGCTAAACGCCATCTACTTCAAAGGCACATGGAAAATGCAGTTCAAAAAGGAAGAAACCAAAGAGGAAGCGTTTAAGACTACTGGCAAGAAGGTTCCCATGATGCATCTGGAGCATGAGTTTCTTTACGCTGACAAGGGCGACTATGAGGCCTTACAATTACCATACGGCAATGGAGCCTATAGCATGACTATCCTATTGCCTAAGGAGGGAAAGACCACCTACGACATTGCGCAGGGCTTGACAGCAGAAAGCTGGAAGAACATGTGGCGGTTGGGAGGAATGCCTGACGAAGGTGCTATCGTTGACGTAAAGTTGCCTCGCTTTGAGACAAAGACGGATGTTGACCTCATTGAAACCATGAGTCTCCTTGGGATGCCCAACGCTTTCGACCCATATAAAGCCGAGTTTCCTGACTTTTGTAATGTGCCCACCTATATTGCGCTGATGAAGCAGGTGGCGCGCATCAAGGTCAGCGAGGAGGGAACGGAGGCAGCAGCAGTAACGGTGATTGGAATGAAGTATACGGCTTATAATCCCAGCCAGCCCATCCACGTCGACTTCCACGCAGATCATCCGTTCATCTATATTATCAGCGAACAGTCGACAGGCGCCATCTTCTTCATCGGACACTACACGGGCTTATAATGTCTGCACGTAGCAGAAAGGGGGTCAGCCCCAAGCAAGAAAGGTTTTATACGGGAGATAACAGGGATCGAGTCGGTAGGTAAACGGATTCGGCCTCCCGCCCACATTCATTCGGGCGGGAGGCCTTATTAATTCGGGCGGCCGCCCACATTGATTGGGGCGGCCGCTCGTGACCGGTTTTTTAGGCTTGCAGGTAATTACTCCTCAGGTGAGAAGTCGTCCTTGCCTACTCCGCAGACGGGGCAAACCCAGTCTTCGGGAATGTCTTCAAAGGCTGTGCCTGGAGCGATACCGCTATCGGGATCGCCAACTTCTGGGTCATACACGTAACCACAGGTCTCGCAGATGTACTTTTTCATAAGCTTAATTGTTTTGTTTAGTTTGTAAAAGGGTGTTGATTTTCTCAACGACAGTTTCTGGTTTTATCATGTTCATACAGGCATAGTCGCCACGTTTGCAGGGCTTCTGTCCGAAGATGCTGCAGGGACGACAGTCAAGGTCTGCCTGAATGGCATTATCTCTTGTCTGGTTCCAACCCATAAAGCCTGCATAGGGATGCGTTGCTCCCCAGATGCTGACGACGGGAATGCCTGTCAGCGAAGCCAGGTGCATATTGGCGGAGTCCATTGAGAGCATCACGTCGAGGTGGCTCATAAGGATGAGTTCCTCGCTCATCGACTGTAAATGCTGGCTGACGAAGACGCAGGCGGGGAACTCCTTGCACCACTCTGTAAAGTGCTGGTCCTCCTTCTCGCCTCGTCCAAAGAGGAAGATGCGCGCCTTGGGATGCTTGAGGGTCAATTGGCGAATGACCTCGTGCATCAGTGGGGTGGGGTAGATCTTTCCCTCGTGGGCAGCAAAGGGCGCAATGCCAATTAGAGGTGAGGGGTGAGCGTTGAGAGTTGAGAGAATGGACTCAGGCAGCAACGAGAGGTCTCCTTTACCCGTAGCTGAATTGACGAAGATGCTGGTGAACTGGATATTGATGGAGTAGCCCAAACGCTCGAACACTTCCACGAAGTTCTGGAAGGATGTCGGTTGCTGGGTGAGCTGGCGATGGGTCAGCGACGTCAGCCTGCGACGACCCTTGCGGTGCTTGTCGATATGCTCCACCCTGCAACGGCTCATGTTGAAGCGCAGGCGCAGGAATTCTGAGCGCAACACGTTGTGGAGGTCGGCAATAGCCGTAAACTGTTTGGCTGTCAGACGACGATAGAGGGCGTTGAGTCCCCTGATGCCTTTGTATTCGCGCTTCAGGTCGGCACCCATGAAACCAATATTGGGCGATAAATTCTCGAAGAGCGGACGGAAAGCCGTCTTACTCAGCATCGTGATACGGATATCAGGATGCTGTTTCGCCAGCGAGTACACCACAGGCACAACCATTGCTACGTCGCCCAAGGCCGAAAAGCGGATAACGAGAATGTGGTCTTTCTTCATGTCTTACCTCTCACCTCACTTCACGCCTCTTACTTCTTATAAAGCACAGGGTTGGTGCTGGGGTCGTTATACATCTTCATCTGGCGATAGACTTTCATGTATTTGCGTCCAGTCTCGATATCCTCCAACAGTTGGTCGATAGCCGTCGAGAGGTCTACTTGCTGCTCTAGCAATACGTCGAGCTTGGCCTGACACTTCTGCAGATGGGTTTCGTCAGCATCCTTGCGCTCCGTCTGTTCCTGCATGTGCCAGATTTTCAGCGCCAGAATGCTCAGGCGATCTACCGCCCAGGCAGGACTCTCGGTATTGAGACGCGCCTCAGGCAAGGGCTTCACCTCGCTGTATATCTGACGGAAGTAGGAGTCGATTTCCTCTACCAAGTCCGTACGGTCCTGGTTCGAACGGTCAATACGACGCTTCAGCCCCAATGCTTCGACGGGGTCGATGTGCGGATCGCGGATGATATCCTCCAGGTGCCACTGAACGGTATCTATCCAACACTTCAGGTAGAGGCTGTGCTCAATGGTGCCAGTCTCGTAGGGATTGCTGATGGGGGTATCTACGTGATCTTTCAGGTGATAATCGCGAATCGCCTGCTTGAAAATCTTGTTAGCTTGTTCTGTAAATGTCATAGATTTGCTGTTTTGTCTGCAAAGATACAAATAACTAAGTAAAAAACCAAATTATTAAGAAATATTTCGTAATTTTGCAAGCAATATGAAGATAGTTGTCGACGATAAGATACCTTTTATTCGCCAAAAGCTGGAACTTTTGGCGGACGAAGTGGTGGCGTTGCGAGGGGCAGACATCAGTGCTGACGACGTCCAAGACGCTGATGCTTTGATTGTCCGGACGCGCACCCGTTGTGACGCGTCATTGCTGAAGGACAGCAAGGTGCAGTTTGTGGCAACAGCAACGATAGGTTTTGACCATATTGACACAGCATACATGAAGCAGGCAGGCATCTATTGGACGAATTGTCCTGGGTGTAATGCGGCCTCTGTGGCGCAATATGTGGAGTGCTCGCTGTTGTTGTTGGAACGCGAGAAGGGGTTTGCTTTGAGTGAATCGACGATAGGCATTGTAGGTTGTGGCCACGTGGGTTCGAAAGTCAAGGCTGTCGCTGAACGCTTGGGGATGCGCGTCTTGGTGTGCGACCCCTTGCTGGGTGACGCTTCTTTCATTTCGCTCGATACCATCAAGCGCGAAGCTGATGTCATTACTTTCCATGTGCCTCTGACGCGTGAGGGCGAATATGCCACTTACCACATGGCTGACGACGCTTTCTTCCATCAGCTTTCGCGCGTACCTTATATTATAAACACCAGTCGCGGTGAGGTGGTTGACAACGAGGCGTTGCTCGCAGCCCTTAACGAAGGCAGGGTACGTGATGCCGTCATTGACGTTTGGGAGCACGAACCTCATCTCAGCCTTGAACTGTTGAAGCACGTCTACATAGGCACGCCGCATATTGCGGGTTATTCTGCTGACGGAAAGGTAAATGCTGACAATATGGTCATTGACGCCTTGTGCCGGCATTTTGGTTTGCAGCATCCAGGACTTATTAAGCCTCCTTCCCTGCCTGTGGACTTTTTTTATACGGGTGACCCCCTCCAACTTTACAATCCTTTGGAGGATAGTCAAAAGTTGAAGCAACACCCAGAGAATTTCGAATCTTTACGCAATAATTATCCACTTCGAAGAGAGAAAAAGGAACGCTAAAGGAGCACTAAAAGTGTAAAAAAGGCACTTTTTCGGCCAAAAATATGCACAAGTAGGGGGTCAATGTGCAAAAAAGAGTGCTTTTTTCTTAAAAATATTTGCGTAAGTCAATAAAAATTCGTTACTTTGCACCCGCTAAGCGACCTTTTGTTGCGAAGTTTTCAGAAAAAGAATCAAATTATTAACATTTTAAAGAAGAAAATTATGTCAGAAATTGAAAGCAAAGTAAAGGCAATTATCGTAGACAAACTGGGTGTTGATGAGGCTGAGGTAAAGCCCGAGGCAAGTTTTACAAATGACCTTGGTGCAGACTCACTGGATACTGTTGAGCTCATCATGGAGTTTGAGAAGGAGTTCGGAATCTCTATCCCCGACGATAAGGCTGAGAAGATCGGTACTGTAGGTGATGCTATCGCTTATATCGAGGAGAACGCAAAATAAATGAACAATGAGTATGGGTTGCCTTCTTAACTTGAGAAGGCAACCCATACCCTTTTTTTTAAGCGTATGGAATTAAAGAGAGTAGTAGTAACAGGCATGGGTGCCGTTACACCACTTGGCAATAATCCTAAGGAGACTTGGGAGGCTATGCTGGCTGGTAAGAGCGGAGCTGCACCTATTACACTGTTCGACCCAGCAAAGTTCAAGACTCAGTTCGCCTGTGAGGTGAAGGGTCTCGACGTCAATGCCTACATCGACCGCAAGGAAGCTCGTAAGATGGACCGCTATACGCAACTGGCCATCATTGCTGCCAAGCAGGCAGTCGAGGACAGCGGTATGAATTTGGAAACTGAGGACAAAAACCGCATTGGTGTTGTCTATGGCGTAGGTATTGGTGGTATCAAGACTTTCGAGGAAGAGGTGGGCTATTATGGTGCACATCGTGAGGATGGTCCTAAGTTCAATCCCTTCTTCATCCCCAAGATGATTGCAGACATTGCTGCTGGTCAGATTTCGATAATGTACGGTTTCCACGGCCCCAACTATATCACCGCTTCTGCCTGTGCTTCTTCGTCGAACGCACTGGCTGACGCTTTCAACCTGATTCGCTTGGGCAAGGCTAACATCATCCTGGGTGGTGGTGCTGAGGCTGCTATCTGCGAGACTGGTGTGGGTGGTTTCAACGCGATGAAGGCGTTGTCTACTCGTAACGACGAGCCCGAGAAGGCCAGTCGTCCGTTTAGTGCCAGTCGTGATGGTTTCATCATGGGCGAGGGTGCCGGCTGTCTGATTCTCGAGGAGCTCGAGCATGCCAAGGCTCGTGGTGCCAAGATTTATGCTGAGATGGTTGGTGCCGGTATGAGTGCCGACGCTCACCACATCACCGCCTCTCATCCTGAGGGCTTGGGTGCTATCCTCGTCATGAAGAATGCGTTGGAGGATGCAGGTATGCAGCCCGACGAGATTGATTACATCAACGTTCATGGTACTTCTACCCACGTGGGTGACATCTCTGAGGCCAAGGCCATCAAGGAGGTATTTGGCGACGCAGCCTTCAAGCTGAACATCTCATCAACCAAGTCAATGACTGGTCACCTGCTGGGTGCTGCTGGTGCTGTTGAGGCTATGGCTACCGTTCTGGCTGTTCAGAACGATATCGTTCCTCCCACCATCAACCACGAGGAAGATGATAGGGATGAGGAGATCGACTACAACCTCAACTTCACCTTCAACAAGGCTCAGAAGCGCGAGGTGCGTGCTGGTCTCAGCAATACTTTCGGATTTGGTGGTCACAATGCCTGCGTAGTCTTCAAGAAGTATGTGGGTTAACGACATCATTGATCGTATAAAGCTCCCTTTCCGCAAGGAGAAGGAGCTTTTTTCTGCCCTTTACGACATTTTGGGCTTCTATCCTCATGATATCAGTCTCTACAAGCAGGCGTTGCTGCACAAAAGTGTGAGGCGCAAGACTGAAAAGGGACGTCCGCAGAACAATGAACGTCTGGAATTCTTGGGGGATGCCATCCTTGATGCTGTCGTAGGCGATATCGTCTTTCGCCATTTCGAGGGCAAGAGCGAGGGTTTTCTTACCAATGCCCGTTCGAAACTGGTCAGTCGTAACACGTTGGGCAAGCTGGCGCAGGAGATGGGTATCGACCAGCTGATAACTTCTGCAGGACATTCTACGTCGCACAACTCCTACATGAACGGCAACGCCTTCGAAGCTTTGGTGGGTGCCATCTATCTGGACAGGGGGTACAACGCCTGTATGCGATTCATGGAGAAGCGCATCTTGGCGCAGGTGATTAACATCGACAAGGTGGCGTATAAGGAGGTGAACTTCAAGTCGAAACTGTTGGAGTGGAGTCAGAAGAACCGCGTGAAGATAGAGTTCCGCGCACAGGAACAGAAGAACGACGACAATAATAGTCCCGTCTTTACGACTCAAGTGTTCCTGGAAGGGTTAGAGGGTTGCAGCGGTACAGGCTATTCGAAGAAGGAGAGCCAGCAGAATGCTTCCAAAGAGACCCTTCAGCGTTTGCGTCGTGAACCGCAGTTCATTGACAGCATCTTTGCCGCTAAGGCTGATCGTACGAAGATGGAAGAGGAACCCGTGATGGCTGCTCCCGATATTGACAAGATACAGGAAGAGCATGAAAACTTTATTGAGACGCGAGGCCCCCAGCCACAAGAGGAAAGCACGTCTTCCCAACCTGTCGAGTGTGTCGCTGTGCCACAGCGACAACCATCCCTCGACGACGAGCTGACCCTCGACGACATTACAGCAGCCCCTCACGAAAAGACCCGCGAGGAAATCATAGCAGAGGCCGAAGCAGCAGCTTTCTCAGAAGAGTAAGACGAGAATATGATGAGACACTGGTTACTGGCAATAGCGTTGTTTGTGGGTGGAGTTACCAACGCACAGGAACAACACCATGACTGGGAAGACAACCATGTGTTGCAAATCAATCGTGAGCCAGCACGGGCGTATTTCATTCCTTTTGGTAATCATCAGGGCGACAGGACTTTGTCGCTGAATGGGCAGTGGCATTTCCGTTGGACGAAGACGCCCGATGAACGCGTGAAGGATTTTTATCGTACTAATTACGATGACTCACAATGGGCAACAATAGCCGTTCCTGCCAATTGGGAAGTGAATGGTTATGGTACACCGATTTATATCTCTGCGGGCTATCCTTTCAAGATAGACCCTCCCTACGTAATGCGAGAGCCGAAGCCAGACTGGACAACCTACGTGGAGCGCAATCCCACAGGCCAGTATCGCCGCACGTTTGTCGTTCCTGACAGTTGGGCGTGTTGCAGTGACACAGCAACAAACAAAACCTTTGGCCAAACCTTCCTGCGCTTCGAGGGCGTGATGTCTGCGTTCTACGTGTGGGCCAATGGTCATAGGGTAGGGTATAGTCAGGGTTCGATGGAGCCTTCGGAGTTTAACGTCACGCCTTATATTAAGAAAGGTGAGAACCAGATAGCCATTGAGGTGTATAAATACAGCGACGGCTCCTATCTTGAAGATCAGGACTTCTGGCGCTTTGGTGGCATTCATCGCGACGTGTTGCTCTATCATACGCCCAACGTCAGACTGAGGGATGTGGCTGTCAGAACTACGCATGTTGATGCACAATGGACGCTGGCCATCAATCCTCAGTTCTCTGTTTACAATGGCGAGACAGGCGAAGACTACCGCCTCGTGGCTACCCTCCTTGATGGCGCTTATACCGTGGGCTGCGATTCAGTCGCAGCTTCCGAAGTCCTTGACCTCCAACACAAGGCCGCCCGCATGAACGAATGGTACCCGCAGCGTGGCTATCGCAAGTTCAACCGTATGGAAATCAAAGTGGATAACCCTCGCCTTTGGAGTGCGGAGAGCCCCAGTCTTTATACGCTGAAACTGGAGTTGAAGGGAATCGACGGCAAAACAGTCGAGCGCGTCAGCCAACAGGTGGGTTTCCGCGATATCCGCATCAAGGGCGGGCAACTGCTTATCAATGACAAGGCTATCAAGATTCGTGGTGTCAACCGCCACGAACACGACCCTTATACGGCTCGCGTGATGACGGAGGAGCGTATGCTTCAGGACCTCCGACTGATGAAAGCTGCACATATCAACGCCGTTCGATTAGCGCATTATCCCAATTGTCCGCGCTGGTATGAACTCTGCGATTCGATGGGTATGTACGTGATGGATGAGGCCGATTGCGAGACGCATGGTTTGCGAGGCACGTTGGCGTCTACACCTGATTGGGGCGACGCTTTCCTCGACAGGGCTATCCGCATGGCTGAGCGCGACAAGAACCATCCGTCCGTTATTTTCTGGAGTTTGGGCAACGAGAGTGGTTATGGTCCTAACCAGGCGGCAATGTCTGCATGGCTTCATGAGTTTGACCCCACACGTCCTGTGCATTACGAGGGAGCGCAGGGCAATTATACTAAGGGAGCGGAAATTCCCGACCCCTCGACAGTTGACGTCATCTCGCGCTTCTATCCTCGCGTGATGGAGGAATACCTGAATCCTGGCATCCCTGAAAGTAGCGACCAGGAACGTGCTGAGAATGCCCGCTGGGAGCGATTGTTGGACATCGCCAGCCGAACAGGTGACCGCTGTACGTGGGTGGGAAGCGACGGTGGTCCGCGCCCTGTGCTCACCAGCGAGTACGCTCATTGCATGGGTAATGCCCTTGGTAACTTCAAAGAGTATTGGGACGAAATCAATTCGAATCCGCGCATGCTGGGCGGTTTCATCTGGGACTGGGTCGACCAGGGAATTATCAAGAAGGAAACGGTTAACGGTAAGATGGTAGAAAAAGTGTTGTATGGTGGTGATTTTGGCGATAAGCCCAATCTCCACGCGTTCTGCATGAACGGCGTCGTGATGAGCGACCGCACGCTGACACCTAAATACTACGAGGTGCAAACCATCTATGGCGAGGCGGCAAAGATAGGCGGTGAGACTGCTGAGCACGCGATTCCCCAACCGTTGCCCTACAAACCGAAGAAACTGAAAGACAGGCCGCTTTCTGCTGAACTGATACAGTTGGTATCAAACATCTCTCCCCAAGTGTTCCGCGCTCCTACGGATAATGACAAGAGCTTTGGCAATTGGTTGGCAAAAGACTGGAAACGTTGCGGGCTGGACACGCTGACCATTCCTGTAACCATAGAGCAATTCAACAACGAACTGACGTTTACTTTCGAGATTCCCGATTCGTTGCCCCCACTGCCGCGTCTGGGCATCTTGATAGAACTCCCTCGCGACTACGAACAGCTCTCTTGGTATGGTCGTGGCCCTTGGGACAACTATCCTGACCGCAAAGAGTCGTGTCCCATTGGATTATGGAAATCAACAGTCAGTCAGCAATACGTGCATTATCCCCGTCCGCAAGACTCAGGCAACCATGAGGACTGCACGATGGTCGAGCTGAAAACAAAGAAAGGCAAGACGCTGCACATAGAGGCTGTCGACAATCCGTTCTCATTCTCTGCCCTGCCTTATTCTGCGCAATACTTAGCCAGCAAGACGCACGACTTTGAACTCGAGGACCAAGGTAAGACGTACCTTTCCATCGATTGTGCCGTCATGGGTTTGGGCAACAGCTCTTGCGGTCCTGGCGTACTGAAGAAGTACACGATCGACAAGAACAGACATTACCAGCTTAAAATCAAACTATACGAATATTAGATGAACAACAAGTCTTTCCTCTATTTCATCTGTGCGGTCTCGGCTATGGGAGGACTGCTCTTTGGCTACGACTGGGTAGTCATCGGCGGCGCGAAGCCGTTCTACGAACTTTATTTCACTATCAGCGAATCGCCTGTTATGCAGGGCGTGGCTATGTCAACCGCGCTCGTAGGTTGCCTCGTCGGTGCGATGGTGGCGGGCAGTGCGGCCGACAAGTATGGTCGCAAACCGTTGCTGACGACCGCGGCAGTATTGTTTACGGTGTCGGCCATCGGGACGGGATTGTTTTCGGACTTCACGCTGTTCAACATCGCGCGATTTGTGGGCGGTGTTGGTATTGGCGTGGCGTCGGCCTTGTCGCCAATGTACATCGCAGAAGTCAGTCCTACGGAGATTCGCGGACGGATGGTGAGTCTGAACCAGATGACCATCGTGCTGGGAATCCTTGCGGCGCAGGTAGTAAACATGCTGTTGGCGCGCGACACGACGGTAGCGGAAAGCCAGGCGTGGAACGTGGAGTGGGGCTGGCGCTGGATGTTCTGGGCTGAGACGGTTCCTGCGGCGGCGTTTTTGGTCATGAGTTTCTTCATTCCCGAGAGCCCGGTGTTTCTGTCAGAGGTGAGAGGTAAGAAGCTAGAGGTGAGAGATTACCATCAGCCACAAAAGTATTCTCTTACCTCTCACCTCTCACCTCTTGCTTCTAAAAAATACCACAAGGTGCTCATGCTGGGATTGGTCATTGCAGTGTTTCAGCAGTGGTGCGGGACGAACGTCATCTTCAACTATGCGCAGGAGATTTTCGTGGGCGCAGGGTTCGACGTCGATGGGATGTTCATCAACATCGTCATCACGGGCATTGCCAACGTCATCTTTACTATTCTGGCGCTGTACACCATCGAGAAGTGGGGCCGACGGACGCTGATTCTTCTTGGTGCTGGCGGACTGGGATTGATCTACTTGACGCTGGGCACGTGCTATTTCTTCGAGCTGAAGGGCGTGATGATGGTCGTCCTCGTGGTATCGGCCATCTCCGTTTACGCCATGACGCTGGGACCGGTAACGTGGACGTTGCTGGCGGAAATATTCCCGAACCGCATCCGTGGCATCGCTATGGCGACGTGTACGTTTGCCTTGTGGGTAGGGTGCTGTACGCTGACGTTCTCGTTTCCGTCGATGAATGCAGCGTTGGGAAGCAGTGGCACGTTCTGGATATATTCGGCCATCTGCGCCTGCGCCTTCGTGTTCCTTTGGAATCGTTGTCCGGAAACGAAGGGAAAATCACTTGAAGAATTAGAAAACGAATTGGTAAAATAATATGGTAAAAGCGTGGAGAGAGTTGGTTACGATACCGACGTACGAGGTGGAAAAGCCTGAGCGGAATCCGATGTTTCTGGAGAAGCGAGTCTATCAAGGTTCGAGCGGCGTGGTCTATCCCTATCCCGTCATAGAATCGATTTCAGACGAGAAGATCGACAAGGACTATCAGGCCGTGTGGCTGGAGAACGAGTACATCAAGGTGATGATATTACCCGAGTTGGGCGGCCGTATACAAATGGCGTACGACAAAATCAAACAGCGCCATTTCGTTTACTACAACCACGTCATCAAGCCTGCACTCGTAGGACTTGCCGGTCCTTGGATTAGTGGCGGCATCGAGTTCAACTGGCCCCAGCACCACCGTCCTTCCACCTTCATGCCCGTCGACTGCGACATCGTGGAGAACGGGGACGGCTCCGTGACCGTATGGGTCAACGAGATGGAACGTATGTTCCACCAAAAGGGCATGGCAGGCTTCACGCTGCGTCCGGGCTGCGCGTATCTTGAAATTCAAGGACGCGTCTCGAACCGCACCCCACTGCCCCAGACTTTCCTCTGGTGGACCAACCCCGCTGTCGAGGTGAACGACCAATACCAAAGCGTATTCCCGCCCGATGTCAATGCGGTGTTCGACCATGGTAAGCGCGCTGTTTCGTCGTTTCCCATCGCTACTGGCACTTATTACAAGATGGACTACAGCGCCGGAGTCGACATATCGAACTACCGCAACATCCCCGTGCCGACATCCTATATGGCCGTCAACAGCAAGTACGACTTCGAGGGCGGTTACGAGAACGACACCAAGGGCGGCATGCTCCATGTGGCCTCTCACCACTTCTCCCCTGGTAAGAAACAATGGACTTGGGGCAACGGCGACTTCGGCCGCGCCTGGGACCGCAACCTGACGGACGATGCGTCCGTGTCCGGCGGTTTCCCCGCCGGGGTTTCCGCAAACGTCCGCCCCGGCTTCCGCCCCTACATCGAACTCATGGCAGGCGTCTACACCGAAAACCAGCCCGACTTCACATGGCTCATGCCCTACGAGGAAAAACAATTCGTACAGTACTTCATGCCTTATCGCGAAATTGGTATCGTCAAGCAAGCCTCCAAGGACTTCGTGATGAATATCGAGGAAGCAGGCGAAGGCAAGGTGACCTTCAAAATCTTGGCGACGTCAAAGAAAACCGTCAGCGTAACGCTCGAAGACGACAAAGGCACTCAGTATTATAATAAGGTAGTAACCCTGACGCCCGAGACCGTCCTAACGGAAACGGTCGAGTGTCCTACAGTTCAGCTGCAGGACTTGCACCTCACCATCGACCGTGCCGAGCATCCACGTATGTTCCCATTGTTGGAGTGGGGTGCCGAGCCCGACGACATCCGTCCTATACCCGATGCCGCTGAGGCAGCCCTGTCGCCACAGGACACCAAGACCATCGACCAGCTTTATCTCACCGGTCTTCACTTGGAACAATACCGTCACGCCACGTGGTCTGCACTCGATTACTATGAGGAAGCCCTGCGGCGCGATCCAATGGACTATCGTTGCAACATGCAGATGGGACTGTGGTATCTTCGCCGTGCACGTTTCCTTAAAGCCAAACCGTATCTTGAGACTGCTGTGCGTGTACAGAAACGTCGTAATCCCAACCCTTACGACGGCGAAGCATTGTTCTATCTGGGTGTCGTCAGCAAGTTCACGGGCAGGATAGATGTTGCCTACGATTGCTTCTGGAAGTCCACATGGAACAAGGCGTGGGCCGATGCTGGCTATTATCAGGCTGCTTGTATCAGCGTGGCAGGCGAACGCTGGGAGGATGCGCTTGACGAACTCGAACGTTGCCTGATTTCTAATAGTCATAATCATCAGGCGCGAGCCTTGAAAGCCGTCGTGTTGCGAAAATTAGGGCGTAAGGACGAGGCGCTTAATTGGATCAGGGCGTCGTATAGTATTGACCCCTTCAACTATGTCTGCATGATGGAAGAACATTTGCTTACTGGCGACAAGGCGCCGCTGGAGCGTATGGTCAGCCTGATGCACGGCAATATCTATAATTATCACGAGACCGCCCTCGAATATGCACAGGCAGACTTGCATGTTGAGGCCATGCAGGTGTTACAGACGGCCATCGACCGAGGTGTTGAGGCATCGCCGCTTACCTATTATTATATGGCCTACTTCAGTAAGCTGTCTGATAGCGCCGACTATATTGAGCAAGCTGCCAGCATTAGTCCCGACTATTGTTTCCCCAATCGTCTGGAGGATGCCATAGTCCTGGAAACGATAACGGAATTGCCGTTCTGCAAGGATGCCCGCGCGCCTTATTACTTGGGCTGTCTCTACTACGACAAGCGCCAGTACGATTTGGCAGTGGACTATTGGGAGCGTTCTGCCAAGCTCGACCCTTCGTTCCCCACCGTCTGGCGCAATCTGGCACTGGCCCGCTTCAACAAGCAGAATCAGAAGGACGAGGCAGTAGAATATATGGAACTTGCCTTCCATCTTGATGAAACCGATGCCCGTATGCTCATGGAACTCGACCAGCTGTACAAACGCATGCAGCGCCCACATCAGGAACGTCTTGATTTCTTGCGCAAATACCCAGACTTGATAGCCCAGCGCGACGACCTTGTGCTGGAGGAGATTACCCTGCTCAACCAGCTCGGACGCTACGAGGAGGCCATGCAGAAACTCGATGCCCATCAGTTCCATCCCTGGGAGGGTGGCGAAGGCAAGGTTCCTGCGCAGTATCAATTCTGCCGCGCAGAGCTTGCAAAGAAACTGCTGAGGGACGATCCGCAATCAACCGAAGCCAAACGGCTTCTCGAGGAGTGTCTCGTCTATCCGCCTCACCTTGGCGAGGGCAAGCTCTACGGAGCCCAGGACAACGATTTCCTCTACTTCCTTGGTCGCTATGAGGAAGGCGTCGTCGGACCTACCGAACCTGCTGCCGCTATGTACTACAACGATGCAAAGCCCGACAAGATTTTCTATGCCGGACTCTGCTATCGTCGACTAGGACAAGAAGACAAGGCTCGCGGGCTCTTCAATCGTCTCGTCAGCTACGGCAAGCAGCACATCTTCGACCACGTCACGATGGACTATTTCGCCGTATCCTTGCCCGACCTGCTCATCTGGGATGGCTCGCTCGATACCGCTAACCGCATCCATTGCCTCTACATGCTCGCCCTGGGCTATTGTGGCCTTGGCGACACAGCCCATGCTGAGCGTTATCTGTCGCAGCTCGAAGGCCTCGACATCAATCATCAGGGCGCCCAGCAGTTGCGGTCGTTCATGGCCAAGTTCCTTTAATCCTTAAACAATGGCTTGGAAACTGAAATATCGCTGTAAGCAATGCGGTTACGAAGCCGAGGTCTATGAGGGTCGCGGCCTCTTCCGGCAACAGATAACGGCCATGTTGTGTCCGGATTGCAAGACCATTCAGAATATCGTGGTAGGTGGTGTCATTGCCGACGTGGCCCCATCCTTCCGTAGCGAGGCAGGTCGTCTGTGCCTGAACTGTGGTAGTGATAACATCAGAATCTGGAACCGTCAAACCTGTCCCCGCTGTCAGGGCGAGATGGAAGAAACTGGCGAAAAGGAATTCTGGACGTAGTGTTTGTTTTTAGAGGTGGACCAGGTAGGGCTTGAACCTACGACCTCCAGATTATGAGT
>Ga0247609_10004112_pt1 | contig 14563 bp, 12 predicted proteins | sample 172DNAGHGlowgp2_FD_193487 | JGI IMG/M metagenome (GOLD analysis project Ga0247609, IMG submission 193487) | Sheep rumen microbial communities from Palmerston North, Manawatu-Wanganui, New Zealand - 1728 DNA GHGlow gp2 | ecosystem: Host-associated > Mammals > Digestive system > Stomach > Rumen ...
AGAAGATAATTATTATTAAATAAATGATTTGAATAATATATGAAATCTTTAACTAAATTTATAAATGAACAAAAGGGAGATCCTATTGATGATCAATGGATAAATGATGAAAAGCCAGTAATGACATATGATGGACGTCAAGTAATCATTACAGAATTGGATTTGAAAGAAGTTCCAAATGTGATCAAAGGCCAAGTAAAGATGGGATCTAAATTATATGAATATGAATGGCTTGATGATGGTACTTGTCAAAAGGCATTAGACCAATATGGAAATCCCAAAAAGGCTGATTTGGCAGATAAATTAGTTAAAGCAATTTAAAATATTTTATAACTGTTAAACTATATTTATAATATAAATGCGCCAGGAACTGACGTCAATATGCCTGTTAGTAATAAAATATCTTTCAAAGAATTTGTTGTGAAGCAGGAAAGTAACACAACTTTAGTGTGTTGTTAGTTCATATATATTAATTTTTATTTAACTTATTTTTTAACCCGAGCTAAATTTGCTAAGCTCACAAAAACATAAATATAATGGCAAATACTAATAAAAATACTCGTCCGCTTACTTTTGCGGATATGAATGACGAATCAAATTTTCCGTTTTTTAAAGACAATCTTGAGCGTATTAAGTACATGAAGAAAGCTTATGGTAATATGTCATTGTCCAAAGCATTTTCAATTTTCTATGATATTGATATTGCTCCTGAGATTAAGTCAAATAAATATATCAACAATGTACAAGATATTGAGGTAGGGAAAATTTATTCTGCAGTTGTAAAATCTTTTGATAAGAATGGTATCGAGTTTGATATGCCAGGCGTAAAGGATGAAATCATATCAAAAGAAAACTTTAATGATTGCGCTGATGCAATCAATAATTATCTTCTTAATCATAATAATAAACTATTGTTCGAGGTACGTGAGCATAACAATAATAGATATGTTGTAAGTGTTATGCAAGCTTATTACAAGAAATGGGTACAGAATATCAATGCAGCTATTCAGCATGAACAAGGTATTAATGTTCATATTGACTCATTGGTTCGTGGTGGATATATCTGTCATACGAACATTACAACTCTACGCAACTTAACAGGTAAGAACTTTACTCATGCTGTATTTATTCCTGGCTCACATATTGTATTGAATATTGAGCATGATTTTGATAAATGGATTGGACAGGATGTAACAATTATCCCACAGAAGTTTGGAGAGTTCCGTGACGTCAAGACAGGTATGATTGAAAACTCATTGGTAGGATCTCGTAAGAAAGTTCTTCAGATTCTTGGTATGAACAATATCCATGAAATCTATAATAAATGGCTTCTTGGTGAGACATACGATAATGTCACTTATGAATCTGAAAGTTACGATGGTATTGTTACAGGTATTATTAATTCAAACAACAAGACAGGTATCTTCGTAGAACTGGTTGACCAATACATTACAGGTCTTATGCCTATCGATGCTATTGATCTTCTTGACTATAAGCCAGGTGACTTGATTAGAGTTCGCATTAAGGAATTTGAAGTACAGGAAGGAAAGGATCCATTTACATACAATAAGAAGGGACAACTTCTAAAGAGTAATGTACGACCTGTGTTTGATCTTGCATAAATAATCGTAAAGGAACCTAAGATAAAAAATGAAAATGAATTGAATTCCATTTTTAGGGATAGCTTTTGCTATCCCTTTTTTCTTAAATATTTTTAATAAATATATGTGAAAAAAGATTAATGAAAACAATTGAATATTATATAAAAGAAATAGTTAATCATAAAGATCCAGAATATGATTGGCTTGATGAATGCATATTAAGTCAATTAACTATTCATTATAATTTTCATTTATTAACTATAACCGAAGCAATGATTTTGGAATCTAAAGGAAGTTTTCCAAATCAAGAAGATATTATAAATAAAATATTAAAAGAAATAGATATATCTAAAGATGTTAATATAATTAAGATAGATAACAATCTAATAGATAAAATATATTTATATTTTAAGAATAAATCTAATACTGAATTTTATTGTGAATATGTTATTGATAATATAAAATATGATGATTATAATATTATAAGATGGGATAATGATAGTAAAAGATATAAGTTTGCTGAAATCAATATTATCAATTATACAAACAAAAATGATTTAGAAGAACTTTTATATCATGAGACACAACATCTATGGGATGATTATCAATTAATGATGCATCATAATATTACATTATCTGATAAAGTAAGAAAATCATTAGATATAAAATTTAATAGTTCAAATATTGATGATACTTTGAAGAAAATTTTATATTATGCTAATGATTATGAAATTTCAGCATATATATCTCAAATGAATGGCCTATTTCATGGTAAAAAATTTAGTAATATAAAAGATGCATTTAATGACATAATATATAAAAATTATATATATCAAAATTATAAATGGATATATTATGCATTATATAATGATAAGTATGTAAATGATTTATTAAATATAGGAATAAAAAAATCAGAATTAACAAATATGAAAAAACTTATAAAGAAAAAATTTAATAAAATTATTAATCATGCTTATCATATTTGTGGTGAACATACTGAAAAACATTGTAATCATGGATCTATTTTATTTAAAGATCATAAACTTATGGGAGACTAAATGAGGGATATTAAAATCCCTCTTTATTCATCTTCTAGCATCACTAAAAAATCGTATTATAAATTATATTATATTGATGGTTAAAAGATGATAGAAGAACATCTAGATATATTCTAAGATGATTTTCATAATCAATAGAATAATGAAATTTTTTTAACAATTGTTTACATTTGATTTATCAAATTTTTAACTATTGTATATTTGATTTATCAAATTTTTAACTATTGTATATATTTGATTTATTAAATTTTAACAGTCATGTATTTGAATTTTTTAAAAAATGTACTATTTAGATATTGGTAATTAAAACAGACAAAGATATGATCGTAACAACTGCATGGATTGAATCTAATTACAACAAGTTTAACAAGTTGTATTGGGATGGTAAACTTCCTACCATTAAGTTCAAGGTTAATAGATCTCGTCAAACTTGGGGATTTGCCTCATATAGATTTGATTATGTAAATGATACAATTATTCCTGAAGCAATTACAATGTCAAATTATTACGACTCGCCTGAGGAAGTCAAATTCCAAACATTGCTTCACGAAATGATTCATATAGCAGATTACACATTTTATCCACATAGATTCTTTCATAATGGCCGCAGGGTTTCTGCTCGAGTTTACAATGCTCACGGATATTGGTTCCAGGCTGAAGCTGCCAGAATTACCAAAGCAAGTGGTCTATTGATTACAAATCGTGTAACTTGTGAAGAACTTGGAAAATCTACATATTCAGAAAAAACAAAAAGATGCATTGAACGCAAACAAAATTCAGCAATACTTTGTGTAATTCGCGGAACACATTGTAATTTCTTCTTCAAGACCGATATCTATAAGATTCAAACACTTAAGAAGACCATTCATAGCTATACTTTCTATAGAATAGGTGAAATCAAATCAATCAAATATTACACTTTTAATGATGAACAACTCGCAAATGTTAGAAGCTGCGGAGTTCAACTAAGAGGATGGTTCGCAAGTAATGTTGAAATGATGGCTAAACTTAAGGATATTAAAGCAACTGAAGTAAGATTCTAAACTTTTAAAATATATAAATTATGAAGTACATAAAAAATCTCAATCATTCGCGTGTATCAATTTATACAGTAACTCATAATGAGAAATATCGTAATTTCTTGATTAGTCCTGATTACCTTTATGAACAGAAGCTGAAATTTGTTTATGAAAGATATGGTAAGCATATTGAAAAAATAATTGATGTCGCGCAAATAGGTAAATATTTGAAGTATTTTAAAATCTTCAAAAGGGATGATGAAACATTAAGTTGGGAATATCGTGGTGAAGTTTATGAAATTAAAGAAGATGTTATTTTCAATATGTAATTAAATAAATTCTATATAAAAATTAGGGGCAATTTTGAAAATTGCTCCTATATTTTTGCCATCATATCTATTTTAATTAAAAATATAATTTTACTATATTAAATTATATATAACAGACAAATATGACGGATATAGACATTATTAATATTTATAAAGATAAAGTAGTACATTCATGGAATAATATTCCCCATGAACATATTGAATTTTTAAAAAATAGATTTAATGATTCTGAATCAATTAAAGAATCTTGTTGGAGAATATTATATAATATAGAAAAACGTCCAACTTGTCAAATATGTGGTAATCATGTAGAATTTGTAGGTCGTAAATATAATATATTTGCAAAAACTTGTTGTAAAGAGTGTGAATTAAAATTAAAAGCCAAGTTAACTAAAAATAGAAAATTTTCAGAAGAGCAAAAACAACAAATTAAAGATAAAACAAAACGAACAAAATTAGAAAAATATGGTGATGAAAACTATAATAATAGGGATAAAGCAAAATTAACTTGTTTAGAAAAGTATGGAGAAACATCATATAATAAAACTAATGAAGGCAAAGAAAAAATAAAAAAATCAATGAAAGAAAAATATGGAGTAGATTATGCTGCATATTTAGACACAAATATATTTAAAACAAATAATCCACAAAAGAATGAAGAAATTAAAGAACGAACTAGGCAAACAAATATTAAAAAATATGGAGGACCTTCTCCAACATCATCAAAGGAAGTTTATTTAAAACAAAGAAAATCCTTTAAAGAAAAAAATAAAAATTTTAAATCATCTAAATTTGAGGAATATGTATATGTTAAATTACAATCAAAATTTAATAATATAATACGAAATTATAATACATTATTGGAGGAACAATCAAATAGATATCCTTATAATTGTGATTTTTATATTAAAGATTTTGATTTATTTATTGAAATACAAGGATCACAATTTCATCATTTTCATCCGTTTAATTCAAATAATCCAAATGATATTAATGAATTAAAAAAATTAAAACGATTAAGTAAACATCATGAACAATATAATGCAATGATTACTGTTTGGACTTTAAAGGATGTGGAAAAACGTAATGTTGCAGAAAAAAATAATTTAAATTTTAAAGAATTTTATACACAAGAAGAATTTGATAATTGGTTTAATAAAATAGGAGATGATCCTATTATCTAATATAAATTAATATCTATATTAGATTTACATAAATATATTAAATATTATAATGATACTTGATAGAACTTGGAATAAGAAAGAACAGAAATTAACAATTTCATATATTGATAAACTTGGTAATAGGCAATTTTATCAAAAATATATACATCATATTAAGTCTTACGAATATGATCCTAATGGTGAATTTGAAACATGGGATGGAAAGAAATGTAAGAAAATCTTTAAGGAGACTTTAGATTATACACCAACAGAATTTGAACTTTTGGAATTTATGTATGAACTTCCGAAAGATATTAATCAGCAACTTCATGCGCAATATTTCCCAAAACTTTATTTTTTCGATATAGAAACATCTATTAGTTCAGAGTTTCCTGACCCAGAAAAAGCTGAACAGAAAGTAACTTCTATATCTTTAGTTGGTCCTGATTTGTCTTGTATAGTTTATGGACTCCATAAACTTAATGAAGATCAAATTGCGTTATTTAGACAAAGATATCTTGATTGGCTGAATAATAATGAATTTGCTTCAACTTTAATTAAGAACAATAATTGGAAGCCTAAAGTATTATATCAGTATTTTTCAACTGAGGAAAAAATGCTGGAGCATTTCTTTACGATCATTATTCCAAAGATTGGATGTCTTGCAGGATGGAACTCTTATGGATTTGATATGCTGTATATGACAAATAGGTTAACGAAACTATTTGGTAAAAGTATAGCAATAAATATGATTCGTAAGTCATCTCCAACAGGCGAGATAAAAAGATATTCATGGGAAGATATATCTGGTGAAAAGAAATTCTTCTTTGGTCCTGCACATTCAATATTATTGGATTATATGGAGATCGTAAAACAATATGATTATATATTACGACCATACGAATCTTATTCATTGGACTGGGTAGGAAGCCATGCTGTAAATGCACATAAGATTAAATATGAAGGAACATTGCAGGACTTATATGAAAGAGACCCTGAATGGTATTATTTCTATAATGGAATTGATAGTCTTATTGGCGAATTGATACATTATAAATTAAAATCTATTGAATCACCATGCGCTGTATCGTCAGTTACATTAGTTCCATTACAAGCTGCATTTGGACAAGTTGCATTAGGTACAGCAAATGTATTTGAAGAGTTTTATTCACAAGGAAAAAAAGTAGTATGGGATTATGATTCTATTGAAAGAGTAAAAGTTCCGTATGAGGGAGCATTTTGTGGATGTGTTCCAGGACGATATGAATTTACAGTATGTTTTGATTTTGCATCGCTTTACCCAAGACAAGTAAGATCTTGTAATTTATCATTTGAGAATTTCTATGAAAAGAAAGTTGGTCCTGATAGTTTTGGCAGATATACTACAATGAAATGGTCAGAAGCAGAACTTGAGGAATTCAAAAAAGATCCAAATTATTTTGTAACAGTAATGGGTAATGTATATAAGAATGATAAAGATTATGCATTCCGTCGTATTCAATCTAATCTTCAGACATTAAGAGATAAATATAAATACACAGGTCAAAAATTAGATTCTGAATTGCTTGTTGAAATTGATAGATTAATTGCGGGCAAGCAAGATAAGCCAATGAAATTCCATGATGACATTATTAACTTAATGAATGAAAAACTTCCTCATAAGTTTAATAATATGTATAATATGGATATTGATGAACTTAAGAATTTCCGAATTGAAGTTGAAGATTTAAGACATGAATATTCTCTTCTTGAGCTTGCACATAAGGTCTTAATGAATGGACTATATGGAGCATGTGCAAATAGGTTCTTCTATTTCTATAATGTATATCTTGCAGCAGATATCACAGGAGAATGTCGTAACCTTACAAAAACGATGTGGCATAATCTTGAACAATGGCTTCATGAAGATATATGGAATCGTAAAGATCTATGGAAACAATTTGATTTTGAACTTGATGAAAGTAAGCATGATTGGTATAGAACACAAACTGTTTCTTGTTATAGTGATACAGACTCTTTGATAGGAAATAGTTTATTATTAATAAAGGATAACAAAAATATTAAAAATAAAGTTACTATTGAAGATTTATTTAATGAATCTTTAGAAAAAAATGGTTTAGAAGATATTACGCAAAATAATCAAGAGATTGTAAGAAGCGATAAAAAGGTAATAAATTGGACTAAAGAAAATGGCTTACAATATGTGCCAATTAAATATGTAATGCGTCATAAAGTATCAAAAGCTAAATTTAAAATTAAAACAAAATCAGGAAAAGAGATTATTGTAACTGGTGATCATTCATGTGTAGTATTTAGAGATGGAAAACAATTAACGATTAAAGCTAAAGATATAAATAAATCAACAGATAAAATTTTATCTATTATTGATGATGAAAAATAATAAATATTATCATTCAACAGTAAATATTAAAGAATACGAATTTGAAAAAGTATATATAGAAAATATTGATAAAGAATTAATTAATAACATAAGATCTTTTAATAAGATAAAAGATGTTAATGAAAAGATAAAAATAGTTAATAAAATTCCATTAGAATTTCCAAAATGCAGAATATGTGGTAATATTATAATTAATTCAAATTTTACAATAAGATGTAATATTAAAGATAAATACATTCAAATTATTTCTCCAGAAATTTATTATAGAGAAATAGATAGTATTAAATATTATTTAAGTTGTTGTGAAAAATGTTTATTAGAACATTTTAAAGATGATGCTCCTAAAAGTTCAAAATATTATTTTATGAAAGCTAATAAGTATGGACAATATTCTTATGGTTATTCTTATGATGAATATAAGAAAATTTGTTCTATGATTACAGGAGTAACTGAAAAATCAATGATAAGAAAATGGGGTGAAACAGAAGGTAAGAAAAAATGGAAAGAATATTGTGATAAGCAGTCATTAACAAATACATATGAATATAAAAAGAAAGTATATGGTTGGAATAAACAAGACTTTAAGAATTTCAATAAAAGTCGTGCAGTTACAAAAGAAAACTTAATTAATAAATATGGAGAAGAATTAGGATTAAAATATTTTGACGATTATGTAAGTAAACAAAAATATACAAAGTCTAAAGAATATATGATTAATAAATTTGGTTTGGAAAAAACAAATCAAATTAATCAATCTAAAGCATTAACACTTGAAAATTATATAAAACGATTAGGAAAAGAAAAAGGAACAAAAGCATATTTAGAATATATTAATCATAGTGTTAATTTTTATTCAAATATGTCACAAGAATTATTTAAAAAATTAGATGAATATTTAACACCTAAATATACGACATATTATGCAACAAAAAATGGTGAATATGGTGTAATGCTAAATGATAAAAAATATATTAAATTAGATTATTTCATTTTAGAATTAAATTTATGTATTGAATTTAATGGAACGTATTATCATGGAGATCCAAGAATATTTAAAGAAAATGATCATCCTAACCCACATAATAAAACAATAACCGCAAAGGAAATATGGAAAAATGATAATAATAGATATAAATTACTGAAAGAATCAAGAAATATTGATACTATTATAATTTGGGAAAATGATTATAATGATAAGAATTTTAATATAGAGGATTTCATAAAAAATACGTTACATATTACTATTTAATAAAATAAAAACAATTATTATGATATATCAATTTGAAGAAATAGAATCTATTGAGCAATTAGAAGATTTTGATAATGAATATGTTTATGATATTGAAGTAGAAGATAATTCCCATACATTTATAGCTAATGATATACTTGTTCATAATTCAGTATATGTCACATTTGGTAATTTCTTTAAATGCATGACTCCATATTATCAAGATAAATATAAAGATAAGAGAGCGAAGATTGATTGGATATTAAGATATTGCAAAGAGTTCCAAGACAAGCTTAATAATCAATGGTGTAAAGATATATATGATCCAAGACATGGTAAGAACGTACATGAATTTGAATTGGAGACAATATCGTATGCTCAAATATGCATTAAGAAAAAGAAATATTTGAAAGGGTATGCATTCGTTAAAGGAAAGTATTTTGATAAGCCTAAAGTTTCAGGCACAGGAATTGAATTGGTAAAATCAACAACACCAAAATTGTGCAGAACAATATTGACTGATTTAATGAATAGTCTTATGTTTGATTATGATTCAGATCGTAAAGCTGAATACATAATGGAATTCAATCAAAATTTATTAAAATATAGAAAAGAATTTTATAAAGCTCCAATTGAAGATATATCACAATCTATAGGCATTGGTGATTATAAGAAATATGTTATTGAAGATAAAGATCAATTGATTTTAGGAAAGCAATGTCCTGTTTCGGTACAAGCTATAGCAAGATATAATTATTTGGCTCACAAGAACGATGAAGATAATAAGATTCAATATTCAGGAAAAATTAAATATTATAATATTAGAATAGGTAAAAACAATATTGGATATTTTGGATATCCGGCTGGTGAACTTCCTGAATGGGCCCCACAAATGGATAAATTAACACAATGGCAAAAAAATGTTATAGATCCAATTAATCGTTTCTTGGAAGTTATGGATATTCCAAAAGTTAATTCATCAAGTAATATTCAATTAACTCTATTTTAAATAATTATTATTTTTAATAAATAATTAACTAAATAGAGAATAAAAATATAACATTATATAAAAAATGAGTAGAATTGATGAAAGATTAGAAGCTATGGGAATTGATACTTCAGGAATGACTGATGAACAAAAATTCCAAGCTGCAACAGGTCTTACTTTTTATGATGAAACTTTAGCTGCAAATGATTGGTATGTTCCAGGTGGAGCAGCAAATATCAAAAAAGAAAATAATGGTGGTGGAGATGATGATCAAAAACCACAATATTATACTGCAGAAACAGCAGCTGCATATAATGCTACTTTAACTGGTGCGGTTCATGAAGGAGATGTAAAAGAAGAAGCTATTGAAGCTGTTTCAGGTGAACATTATACACAAGAAGAAATTGAGGAAGCACAAGAAGGTGATGATGCTTATGGCAAAACTGTAGATGATTGGAAAGTAGAACCAGTTGAAGGTAAAGAAGCAGTACTTTGGACTAAAGAAGAAGCTGATGAATATAATGCAGGATTAACTGGAGCTGTTAAAGAAGGTGATGAAATCAAATCAGAAATTGATATAATATCAGGAAATTAAATATATAATTATCGGAATTAGTAGTTGAAGCATTGGAAGATTTATAAAAATAAAAAATGGAACTACATAGGTAGTTCCATTTTTGTTATTTTAGTAAATTTCTTTTATCAATTTGTTCTTGAAGCTTATTGATTGTTGCTTCAGCATTAGGTAATTTAAGATCACCATTTTTATATGCATATCCATTACCTATAGGATATTCAAATGGTGCCCAGTTTCCAACATCCATAGTTATTTTCCAGCACCCATGATATCGAGCAGGCTTAGATATATTTACAATAAGAAAATCATTTGTTTTTTTAAAAAATAATTTTACATTGCCATTTTTACCCATTTCTATTTTTTGTGGAGGAATTGGCATAAGTGAAGCATAATGAGATATATCATGTAATTCATCTTTTTCAAATTGTTTTTTCTTACATTCGTCCATACCTTCAATTTCAATAAGCTTCTGCATTTTACTATATTTATTAAGTGTCAGACGTTCTAAAATAAAATTTTCAATATGTTTCATTATTTTTATTCTATTTTTCTAACTTCATAAACTGTTCCATATTCATATGCTTCATTTGTAGGTACTGATTCATATCCAACTGCTACATAACTTACTGGGCCATTTGGTTCTCCGTAAGTTTCAGCAGGATTAAATCCGTAGAATTTACCACCACGAACAATTATTTGTGCATCACCAGAAATATAATCTTCATCATGACAATTTAATAAGAATTTAAAATTACCATTTTGATCTTTATCTGCAGTTGCAGCATCAGTTAATTTGAATGAGCCGCCATTAACTTCTATAATACCTTTTTGTGCATATAATACATGTGTAGTAGCTTCAAAGTTACCTCCATTGATAACTAATCTTGAATTAACTGTGCTTGTCCAGAATCCATATTCATTACTTGTATTAATTATATTACCTTCTCCATTAATTTCCAATTTAGCAGATCCTCTTAAAGTAAAGTTTCCATATCCACGAGTATTAGCACATGTTAATGTATGGCCATTTAAATTCCATATCATATCATCAGTACTAAATAATCCTACAGAGAAATTACCATTTCTTGTAATATCAGCAACTAATGTATGTGTTCCTTCTTTTGCAAGATTAGAAATATTTGTTGAATCTATTTCATCATGTAAATAATCAACAGTAAATCCATCTGCTATATTAAGATTAGTAATAACATTCGCAATATCTGATTCACGAGGTACTTCAACCTTTACATTACCATTATTTACATTTAATGTATTAATATGTGCAGTTTTCTTAATAATTAATGTATCATTACTAACTGTTGCATTTAATGTTTCAAATGATCCGCCATTTAATGTAACTGTACTATTTGGAGCTACAATAGTTAATACTGTTTCAGCATTATTTTTATCTGCAATAGTAATATCAGTTGATGAATTATTTGTAATTGTAGCACCATCTTGTAAATCAAGAGTTAATGTTAAGTTCTTAGTATTATTTTCACTGATTAGGACATTATTTACTGATGCAGGATTTTGACCTGATTTAACTGCTGGAGTTACGTTTTCAAGTGTTAATGTATCATATTGACCAACAAGATAAACAGTTGTTCCTGATGTTCCAGTTTCACCATCTTCGACAGGGCGTTGAATTGTAGTTGATACAGGTTCTTCACTTGTATTAAATAATGTCATATATTTATTACTTTGTAAAGTAACTGTTGAATCATCATCTAATGGAGCAGATACTGTGTAAGCTTGAGTAGTTACAGGTATAATAACATCACTTACAGGTTCTTCAAATGTAACATTATTTGAAGTTTCTAATTCTTGATTAATTATTACGCTATTTACTTGCGATTCACGTAGATTTAGTAATGAAAGTAATGCATTATATTTTGTTTGTAATTTTGCTACATCTTCTTTTTCATTAACTGCTTGCATTGAATTATTTACAAATTCTCCAATTGTCATATTATGAGATTGCTCTTGTACTGCTTCAACAGGTTCAACTTTCCAATCATCAGTAGTTTTGCCATAAGCTTCATCTCCTTCTTGTGCTGTATCAATTTCTTCTTGTGTATAATGTATACCTTCAACAGCTTCTTGAGCTTCAACATCTATAACTTTAAGATCTTGCATTGCAGCAGCAAATTCTTCTAATGTATCGAAATTTTCAGGAGCAGTTCCAACGATTGTTTGAATTGAATTATCTACATATTCTTTTGTAGCATAATTTTCTAATGCAGAATCATCAAATGTACCGGTATCACCTTTTTCTCCTTGAGGACCTTGTTCACCAGTATCACCTTTAGGACCTTGTTCACCTTTTAATGCAGCAAGTTGTTCTTCAGTAAAATCTTCGTATGTGAATGGATCACCTTTATCACCCTTTTCTCCTTGAATAGTTTCAACAGTTGCAAGTAATGAATCAACTTCATCTTTAGTATATACATTATCCGCATTAGCTTTAGATGCGATAGTTTCTAATATGCTTGCAACTGTATCATCATTATTAGCAAGTTTTTGAGCTATTTCTTTTAACGTATCTAATTCTTCAGCAGCACCATCAACCAAGCCATTTATTGCTGATGTAACAGCTGTATCAATAGCAGCATTAACTTCATCAGAAGTTTGATAGTTTTCTAATGTAGAAGCATCAAGTTTATTATTTATATTTGCACTTAATTCAGTAACAAGTGAATTTAATTCATTTACTGTTAAAGCTTCAGCAAATTGTGAATGATCAATTGCTTCAAGAACATCTAATCTATCTTTTACATTTTCTATTTTACCATCAACATAATCTGCATCAACATAATTTCCTTTTGGTTGATATGTTTCATTTGCAAGATCTTTTGTTAATAATCTGCTTATACTTATAAGTTCAAGTGCAGCTATTTTAGCTTCAATTTCAGGGCTAATTTCTGATGATTTAGATTTAATCCAACTTAATAATTCACCAGTTGTATTTATAGTAACACCTTCTTCAACTTCAGCACCACACCATTTAATATCTGGAGCTTCAATTACGTGATATGATCCTGTATTATACCAATCTTGAGGTAGTGAACCTTCTCTATTATGTCTTTTAACAATACCTGTGGTTTCAACTATATATTCAGATGAATTAAATACATCATTAAATATAATATTATTTTGTGTAATTTGTGACATAATTTTAATTTTATTTTTTTATTATTTTAAACCTATTTAAAACCATATTTCATAAGGGTATTCATCTAAGTTAAAATGTCTAACAATATGTTCAATACCATTAATTGTAATATTATTATATCTCTCTCCACTATCGTAATCAATTGCATCTTGTGCTACTGGAAATGCTCCATATTGTATTGTTATATTACCCCATGATACAGGTAATGCTAACCAATACGATCCCGCATTAGTTACATTTAATGTTCCTTTTGAATTCGAATTCCATGTAGGTTTAGCTGTCTCAAATAAAATTGAATTAGATTCTATTGTGTCAATATTTGATGCAATAGGACGTACAGTACCTATATATAAATATGTATCATGGATTGGTTCTGGTTCTGAACCTTCTGCAACACATGTAACAATAACGTCAAGATCTGATGTAACAACATCTGATGTTACGAAGCTTCCATTAATAGTACCACCAGTTATTGTTGTAGGTAATTTATAGCCTTCTATAGGTTCAACTTCCCATGTAACTTGTTCACCTTCCATAACTGTTTGTTCAATTGATCCACTTAATACATTACCATTTTCAATTTCTAGAAAAACCATGAATGATTGTTTTTGTACACATTCAACAGTTACTTCAAGATCTGATGTAACAACATCTGATGTTACGAAGCTTCCATTAATAGTACCATTAGTTACTGTTGTAGGTAATTTATATCCTTCTATAGGTTCAACTTCCCAGGATGCTGTACCACCTTCATTAACAGTTTGTGTAATACTACCAGTTACAATATTACCATTAGAAATATTTAAAGTAACATTATATGATTCAGTAGATGGAGTATCATCAATTTTTTCACAGAATACATATATTACTAAATTAGCATATGCTGCATTAGATGTAACAACATTACCATTAATTGTACCATTTGAAACTTGTGTAGGCATCTTATATCCATCATTTGGAATAATTTCCCATGAATGTTGATCACCTGCATTTACTGTAACTTCTTGGCTTCCTGTTGTATGGC
>Ga0247609_10004114_pt1 | contig 14560 bp, 3 predicted proteins | sample 172DNAGHGlowgp2_FD_193487 | JGI IMG/M metagenome (GOLD analysis project Ga0247609, IMG submission 193487) | Sheep rumen microbial communities from Palmerston North, Manawatu-Wanganui, New Zealand - 1728 DNA GHGlow gp2 | ecosystem: Host-associated > Mammals > Digestive system > Stomach > Rumen ...
TTATAGGTAATACTGGGTTGGTCGTCGTAGGTGTATGGCTGGAAGAGGCCGTTACGGCCCTTATCTTTGTAGTAGTTTGGAACAAAGGCAACGCCTACGCCGATGATGTGTGGATTCACTTGGATGATGCGTGAAGCGATGCTATAGCTGGTTTCAGGGTTGTCAAGCGTCAGATGAATGCTTTGTTCAGCATTTTTCAGCGCTGTTTCTACTTCAGTTTTTACTATGGCTACGCGCTGGCTTTCCTGCATGTCACGCTGGGCTTTTTCCAGCATTTCCTGTTTAGCGCCATTACGAGTCATAAAATATTGTGCAGCCCCTAACACCTCTATGATGATAGCGGCTGCAACAATAAGTGTGATAGAATATCTGTTAACTTGTGTCATTATTGTTTATGATGATTACCGTTTTACGACCTTGCCTGCTTTGGGATTGTTATACCAGTCCTTAGCTTTCGTGTGGTCGCTAGCCCACGTGTTAAAGTCTGGATAGGCCTCCTTGATGCAGGTTGTCTCCGTAGGCCACTGCCATTGGCCAGGAATGATAATGCCATGAGGGTCTTGTCCCGCTGTCGCAATCTTGATGGCATAATAGTCATTGTCATAGACACCCTGCTGATCCTCCTTGAACATAGCACCGAGAATAAACGAGCACGTCTGGAAGTCGAAGCCTGCAGGCTTGGCAATGGTAACCTTCTTGGGTTCGACTGTGCGCGTACCATTACCCGTATTGGCCATCTGACCGACAGAAATGCCTAACACTTCGTGCAACTCTTGTTCAAAGACGTGGATATAGTCATTGTAGTTTGTCGCATTCTTATTGTCAAAGCCCAGCCACAGTCTACGGGCTCCACCCAGGGCCACAAGGGTTACGTCGAGCATATTCTTATTCTCTTCATTCTCCTGCACCTCTATCACGCAGTCGTTCATGTCATAGTCACCCTTGTCGCGGTCCTCCCAGGCATAGGTCCACACCTGTGGCTTCATGGGCTCAGGTGGGAAGGGCACCATCTTAGCCTTCTCAATACGCTCAGCACCATACGACATCCAGAAGATGCGGTCGTTATAGTCCCAGTCGCAGTTCTCGCCTTCACCATCCTCACAGGCAATGAATACATAACCATTCAGCATAAACACCTTGACACGCTTGTCTGCATCTTCCATCAGCTGCTCGCCCTTTGCCAACTGAAGAACCAGCTTATCACCAGGACTAAACTGCCTGTCAATTTCTCTGTCTTCTGTCAGGCGACGACATTGCAGATAGTGGCCATTCACTCTCCAATTCTTAAAGTCAATCTTCTCTGCTACCGTGCCAGTGCCATCATAGCTGTCGTTGATGAGGAACGACTCCTGATAAGATGGCTCACCCTGCGGATACCATGTATAAAGCAGGTGAATATCGGTCTGGTTGTCACCACCAATGAAGAAGATGGGCAGGTCGTAGATCTGATAAAGGTTCTCGCGCACCTGAAGGGTATTGGTATAGTCGTGACTGCCAATGACAGAACGGTTGTCCTGACCTTCAGGAAGCAGTTTCTCGACGGCACGATAGAAACTGGGATAGTCGATGATATAGTCCTTTTCCGTATCAGGTTCCAAAGGACCTGTCATGCTTCGACGGTTTGCTGCATAGCGAGGTGCATAAGCTCGAGCATTACTGCCAGATGTCGGCTTATCGCGGAACGACATCTCCACATCAGTACCTGGCTGGAAAGGACGTGCTATACATAGTCCGCCTTTCGTCAGACAAGCGACATAGAGCAGTTCCGCTGCTGAAGGCGCACGGAACGAGAGTGTTACCGACTCATTATTCTTCACATCAGCGTAAGCAAGCTTGTGTGTGGAACCTGCATAGGGGCTACCGTCAAGTATTGCCACCTCTACAATATCCTCAAGGTCAGCATCAGCAGTGACCTTCAGGTCATATTGTTCGGTCAGTATCCAATTCTGATTCCTGTCAAGCTTTACACCCAAGATCTGCTCAGCATACCTGATGCGTTCTTCGTCCGTCATGTCATAGGGTTTCTTCACATAGTCGTCCTTGTCATGTGAACAACTGCTCAGCGCCATGATGCCTCCTGTAAAGAGGACAGCAGTCAACATCCATAGTGAGATTTTCTTTTTCATTGTTGTTATTTCGTTTTAATGTTATTACTTTAAAATGCGATAGTGGACTCCCGTTCCTCATCCTTTGTGGGAACCATAGTCTGCTTCAGCGTATAGATACCACCCTTCTCTGCACTGTAATAGCGCACTTGCAGTGTTTCGTTCTCATTAGTACAGAATACGTAGAAAGGATAGTCAGGTTCTCCCTGACCGCGACATTCGTCACCTACAAAGACTGCTACACGATCATCCTTGGATTGGTTAAAGGGAGCGTTTTCTGGTAAATGGATTAACTGTTTAAACTGAATGGGGAATTTCGTATTACCCTTGAACATGGGCGGAATGAAATCTTCTTCAACACCATATGTTCGCTCTGCGGCAAAGCTCTCTTTTCCTGTCAGAATAAACAGTTGATGAAGCATAGCACAATAGTAGCAAAGCGAGAAAGACACATCACGGTCATTGCTGTTGCCACGAACCTTCAGTACGAAATAGTAGCTATTGAAATTATCAATTTGACGTACAGCAGGCACAGCGCGACATTCACCATTGATAAGCACCGTCATCATGTCGTCATCGGTAGAGACTCCCACTAACCTTTGTTCTAGCTTGACCATAATGAACATGGAACTCTCATACTTCAACGGGTCTGGAGCTTCCCATTGGGGCTTATCATCATTGCCAATCAAGTTGGCAAGCCATTTAGGCTTCTCTGACGCTATAAACGTAGAGCCCTCCAACTTCTCCTCATCGTCTGACGAGCAGCCCCACGCCATAGTGAGGGCTGCGACGAGTATCATGATCTTTCCTATTTTCATTTGATTACCTGTTTATGTCCGTTATAGATATATACACCACTCTTGGTCGGTGCATTCTGTAATTTAATACCCTGTAGTGTGTACCAGCCTTCCTGTGGCAATTGGTCAGACAGTACGAAGTTGATTTGCGTAGGCTCCGAAGGAGTACCCATGATGGCATCAGCCTCATAGGTCATAGCCTCATCCGTCATAGCGATAATCTCACCATCACGCTCAATGGCAAATGACAGCGGTGCCTGTTGGTCACCCTCAATGCTGAGATAGAACAACTGAGAGTTGGCCACCTTCAGTTCGGCCAAGCCCACTTCCTCACCACCAGCATATGCTACCAGGCGGTCACCCTCTTCAAGGTCTACGCCAATAGCCTCAGCCACCACATTCATCGTCGTGGCAAAGCGTGCAGCACGTGAAGAACCCATATCAATGAATGTTGATCCTGGTTCATAGTACGGATAGCGGAATGAGCAGTTTTCTTCCTTCTGGCGATAGAGCATGTAGCCCTGACCTGGTTTCAGATACTCCAGTGAACCGAGCCACTCACCGCTACCAGCGCCATCACTGGTAAACATCGCGAACTCATGCTGATTCTTGATGACATCACCAGGCATTGCCTCATCGAAGTACTCTGTCAGTGCCGTAGCAACAGGCAGGTTCACCATCGGGGTATAGCCAATACTGTTCCATCCCTTCTTCAAATGAATGGTGCGCTGGTCGGGATTTCTGAAGCAGGTTCCCCAGATATCAATTTCCTGGTATTCCTGAACCTTCACGCGGTAGCAGAACTCCTGCGACAGGCTTACCTTACTGATATTCTTGTCGGTGTTGCTCATCCATCTGCCGTTCTTATATACCAGTGTCAAGTCTTCCGAGTCCTCGGTAACGATGTCACCTTCCTTCCACGGGAACATGTTGAGCACCGTTGATACTTGACGCAGTGCAGCATTATAGACATTGAACGATACCCAGTTCCAGCCCTCCTCAAGGTGGATTCTCTGCTGGTACAAGTCATCGGCATGCATCTGTATGGGATTTGCCACACTACCCACAATGCTCTGGTCTTCAAATTTAATCAATTGCGAAGCTGTCAGCTGCATGATCTTACCCGTCGTATAATGCCACAGGTTGAACGACAGCTGGTTAGCCACCGTTGTACTGTCATAGACTGTCAGGTAGACCATGCTACGACCCGTATTGGTATCATACTTCACATTGCTGACACCCATGCAGCGTCCCTTTGCATCAAAGGCAGCCACCTGGTCACGTGAGTCAGTCACAAGGGTATTACCCACAAAGACCTGTGCCACCACATTCATCGAGTAGCGCTTCATCTTCTGGTCAACAACCCAGTAAGGTTCCTGTCCCTCAACGGTCAGCTCTATAGCCAACGGCTCCAACAGACCATCCTCATCGGTCAGATAGATGATATGGTCGTAGGTTCCCACGTTGATATCCTTGCTGATGGTGACGGTCACGATGTCAGTGCCCTGTGCTTCCACAATGTCAGTCGTCTTGTTCACTGTCATCCAGCGCGGCAGGTTCTCAATAGTATAAGTATGTGCTGCACCACCCTCGTTCTGGATATGCAGATTTATCTTGTACTCCTGACCTTCCAGCATGGTCTCATTGATGCTCTTGCTAACCCACGTCATCGGATTGCGGTTCACATAGAAACACTCCGTCTGTGGCGACGACATGAAGTTACCATTCTTGTCGGGGATATCAGCTACCGTTACGTAGATGTTACGTTTGTTGATGCGCTTATCCTGCTCGTCAATATTGATCAGCAACTGGTTGTCACGACCCACGAAACTGAAGTTCAGGTTGCGCAACTCCTCATAAGCCTGTACGGGAGCACCAACATTGAGGTCAACGAGTTGAGTAATGACATCTTCTTGTTCAACGAAGATGTTGTCGTGCTTGTCACTGACTTTACCGTCATTATCGTATTTCACCTTCTTGTTCAGCACGTAAGGCTGCAGCACGAGGTCACCATTCTTCTGACGCTCCTGTCGGTCGAAGTCGAGATAGATTTCCAGGCCCTTCTCTGATCCTCCTGGCGACTTCTGTGAGTAACGCTGGATGAGGGTAGTAGGCAGAGCCTGCTTAAACAGGGCAAATCCGTCGATATAACCTGTTAGGGCATTGTCCTGTAACGTCTTGTCGTTCTCCAGACCCTCTTCCTGCCAGACCATGTTACCTAAGTAGTAGTTGGTACTTGCCAGACTACCCAGCGAGTCAGTAACAAACTGTGCCTTCAACTTGTTGTCCAGATAAATGCTGGCCACCTTGCGAACACGGTTCACCGTCATGGCATAGTGGTGCCATACATCGTCACAGTAGTGGTCACCCAGTTCATACTCATGTCCGTTAGTACGATACTTCAGCGTCTGGTCTTCAAAACCGATGAAGAAGTTGTTCTTGGCACCTACGTCGGTCTTACGGCCAGAACCGCTACTGAACAACGTACCCGTCTTGTCGACAGTACGGAACCAGAACATCAGCGTATAGTCTTTCTCTTCATTAAATTCCGAGAAGTATTCATTCTTCAGCTGCAGACCCTTCATCTGCGTCTTCTCGTTGGCTTTGTTCTTATCCAGCTTCAACGACATGCCTCGCGGTAATGCCCATGAGGCACCCTCCAGCATCAGGTGGGCACCCTGTGCCAAGTCAGTGGCATAGTTGCCTGAACCCTCATTCATCGGATAGTAGTCGGTCAGCCCCATCTCATAGCCCGTCAACAACTGGTTACCATAGCTGTTCAGCGTAGCCAGGTCTAATGCACGGTTCCAAATACGGCCCTGCAACATACGGCCTTTAAAGTAGACCTTAGCGATATCCGACAGATTCGTAGCACCAAAGACAATCTGGCCATAACCACTATAGGTAACGTCATTCAGCACAGCATCCTGACCATCACTATAGAGATACATCTTCTTTTTCTCGTTGTCCAGCACCAGTGCTACACGTTTGAAGCTCTTGAAATCGATGACGTTCTTACCCACCAGCACGGTGTCGTCGACAACGGCCTTGAGTTTCTTGTCCTTTGTCACCCACAACTGGAGCAGTTTGCCGTCGCTACCATGTGAGAAGATAGGCATGTCGTCGTTGAACTCGTCAGGCTTAATCATCACCTCTATGGTCACACTCTTGTCTGCAAAGTTACGACGAGCCTCACTATAGGCATAGCCAGAACCGCCAAACTGCAATGAGGGAGCCTCCATTATATTGGACTCGTTGGTTTCGCCCATTACCTGGAAGTTGGTGGTAGACTGCAGATAGTTGTATTCAATGTCCTCCGAGAAGTTGAAGATAATGTTCTCTCCGGCACCAATCACAGCATCTTTCGGTTCAGGCGAGCCGAACAGCTCCGGACGGCGCGTATCCTTCACACCACTCAGCACCTTCGACTCATAGGTCAGGAAGCTGTTACCATTTCTGCAGAACAGCACGGCACGGAGGTCGTAAGCCTTCTCCATGACAGTACCCTCGCCGAAGAAGCGGGTAGTAATGTTGCCGTTCTCTGGTATCATCTCCTTCGTACCGCTGGCAGCGACATAAATCGTCGAGTCAGCATAGTAGCCGCAGAGATTCGTCCAGTAATCATCACCACGTGTCGACTCCTTGTACTGGAACTCGATGTGGTCGAAGTTATGCTGGTTCTTGTTAAAGCCACTAATGACGACAGGCAGATACCAGCCCTTACCATTCTCCTGTGGTGCGTCGCAGTTCATTATCCACTTATCACCAGGCGTCGTGATGGCCACAGCACCAGCTGTCTGCAAGTAGTGCACGTCGAAAGAAGCCTCCTGGTAAATATCGACATCATTCTGCGAGATAAAGCCTATCGTCAGACCCTCATAGTCGAAGGCTTCGCCGGCATAGACTTCCAAGGTCTTCTCTGTCACCTGTCCCGGATGCACCTCGATGGTTCGGCCATTACCGCTGAGCGGCACACCGTCAACCATCAGCTTGGCACCATGGGGATTCGTCGTCTCATTCAGGTACAGGTTAAAGTAGATATAAGCTGCCTCAGGCTGTTCACTCTCGTTGCTCAGATAGAGTTTGAAGCGAGCAGGTTCGCCGAAAGGCACACCACTGACGCTCTGCTTATCCATCTTGATAAAGGGATTCTCAATCTTCTTCGTACGTTCGTCTAATACTGTTCCAGGATTATAGAAGAGGGTCTTACGCTCATTCTCCCAAGGACGGCAAGTGGCACCAGCACGGGTACGGTAGACGAAACTCTTGGTATTCTTATAATTATCCAAGTCTAAGTCACGCTTCAGGTATTCGTAGTTATCCTCCGTCCTGTCGAAGAAATCATTACTCAAGAATACGTCATCATAGCCACTCAAACCCTCAGAAGCCGTCTTCACACGATAGACGTCGAAGTTCAGGCTGCTCCTTTTGTCCATACCAATGGTAAAGCTCTCCTTACGGCTGTATGAATGAGTCTCCGTATCTTTCGGTTTCACGTTGAAGCTCATCGAAGGCACCAGACCGAACTTGAAGGTGACACCAACAGCCGAAACCTCTACGACCATGTGACCGTCTTCATCACGACCAGAACCAGTACCACTCTTTGTCTCACCAGCTTTTGCCTTGAAGACAGAGCCTAAGATCTTTGCCACTGTGGGACCAAGGATGGCTGCAATATTCACAGCGGTATTGCCTACACTACTGTCAAAATACTGGGCCGTCATCGGAGTGATGGGGCTAACAAACGAATGGGTATTCGAGTATTCACTGGTAAACGACTCAGAGTAGGAAACCGATCCTGCTCCGTCGAGATCGTAGTTCTGCACCAGTTCGGTAGCCCTCAGCTTCTCTTCCTCGTTCTGACCTATCATCTCAGCCCATGCCATCATGGTGTTCTGATAGCGGGCAACCTCGTTAATCTCCAAGCCAGTAGCATGAGAAGGAGCTATCACTTCATAGTCCGTTCCAAAGTCTTTGTGGTCCTTATCAACCTTTGACCAATAGACCACCTCGCCCGTAGCGTTAGCCTGCTCCTGGGCTTCTGTCTTCGTACCAGTGAACATCAACGAATAGATATGCTCACTCAGCGACGGCAGGAGCTGTTTGATGATATACTGCTGTGAGTGTACGAAGTTCGACTTGATGACTGGTCCATAAGTCACCACCTCATCACGTACCATGTGGAGCACGCCACCTGTATCATCCAGACCCTGGGCAATCTCCAACAGTCGGCCAGACTTCACCTGTCCTTGCATCCTCACGAAGATGCTGTCAGGAATCACGCGGATGGCCGTTGCGGGCTTCACCACGATGTTCTGGTCTACACCGATATAGAGGTCGGCGTTAGCACCCACCAGTGTTGGATCAGAACTTGTCGAAATGTCCTCCGTTGTCGTCATCGTATAGTTAAAGGCGCGGTTACCGCTTCCCGACCATACCAAGTCAATAGAAGTGGACACGGCATTAGAGGCAATCACATTGAAACCTCCTACTCCACCAGCACCCATCGGAGCTGCTACCACACCAGTAAAGCTGTTAAGACCGCTACCTGCGGCAATCGTCAACGAAGCACCAGCACTCCACGTCATATCCATCTGATACGAATACTTCAGCGTAGAGCCCTTGCTCAGCGTAGCCTTCGATGAACCACCGGGCGGGTCACGCAGAATGTCGACAAGCTGTGGTGCCGAGTAGCTCAGGATTTCTTTAGCACCCTTCAGCTGCTGAATATTTAATATGTACGCGCGTAAGGGCGCAGCCTCATAATACGTGCTGTCCATCTCCAGCGTCATGCTGACGGTACGCAGCGCGTCAGAGCCTGTCAACAGGTACGGCGTCTGTGCGGCCTCCAACAGGTAAGTGGCCTCGCCCACGCTATCCAATCGCAGGGTATCCTTATGTATCGAGCTCACCATACCGTTGTGGATAGTCACCTTACCACCGGCCAGACGGATAACGTCGACAGTGTCGCTCTTCATGTTGTTGTTATAGTAGTATTTCTCCGTAGCAGAAATCTTCACGGGATATTTGCGGTCAATGCTGAATACCGGATAACCAAAGACGTACTTGGTCTCCAGCGAGTCTCTCTTGCCCTTAGGCCAGTCCTTCTTCTTGACGCCATAGGCCAGCGTCAGCTTCGCCTTGTCACCACTGATGTTCTTGAAACTGTAATAGTGGTCACCGAAGTAGTCGAACGCATCGAAATTCTGCTGCTTGTAGTCGATGAGCACAGGCGAGTGGTAGATGCGGTTATACTTGGCGTGGTAGGTGACGATGGCCTTGTTCACCTCTGCCTGCTCAGCATTCTTCCATGAACCAATGATCGTATCTGAGTGTACAGTCAGTGAGTCAGAGAGGTCAAGCACGTCACCCATCTGTCCGTCCTGGAACAGTGTGGGATAACCCTTGGCAGTAATCTGCTGAATCTTCCACTTCACAGGTGGCAACATGACCGTATATTCACCAGTATGCACATCGGGTGTTACTACCATGCGGTTGATGGTGGTGTGTACCTTTGTCTTATACTCGTACTTCTTGTCGTGAGCATTATGCACGAATTCTTCGTCGCGCTCTTTCTTGTTCTTGTCCTGGATGTCCCATACCAGTCGTGAGGCATTGTCGCCCTCCAGCGTCAGCACCATCTGCAGGTCGTCACCCAAGTTGTTCCTTGACAGTGAGTTGTCCAAGGGGATAGCGCCCTGTTCCTTACCGCCGGCGATGCGGCCAATCATCTTCACACGGGTGTCGTCATAGAAATAGATGCCTGCCTTGTCGACAGTAAAGGTGTGCTCCTTCTCGGTATCCTTGTCGTCTTCATAGAAGTAGCCATCCTGATAGAACTTATGTCCGTCCTTGTAAGCCTGAATCTGATAAGACTGGTTTGGCAGGATGCGGAACGAGAACTTACCCTCGTGGTCAGTGGTCACCTTGCCGGCAGCTGTGTGTACCTCATAGATGTTAGCACCACTACCGACCTTGAAGGATACTCCCTGTACGGGGATACTGGTACCGTTATACTGTACATAACCGGAGATCTTTACACTCGACTCCACCTCCAGGACAATGTCTTTCACTACGTTCTCGCCAGCACCAGTACCGAAAGCAATGGTCTTTGAACCATCATAGCCATTCAGGCGTGTAGAGATGGTGTACTCTGTCCTTGTAGCATTCACGTAAGGCAGGTCACGGAGGACGTAGTAACCACTCTCGTCGGTGGTTGTCTCCTTGAGCTGTCCGTCAGGCAACGTAGTATAGATAACCTGACCAGGGATACCTGTACCATCCAGGAAGCGGAAGAAGCCTGAAGCAGTAGCAGTCTGTACGCACTGACCTTCCACCACCTTGGTGTCAGTATAATGTTGTCCCTCACAGTCGTTCACGCCACGTACCTTATACTTATATTGGTGGACGGGCGAAGTCATCTTGTCCTCATACTGCGTCTCCTGCAGCTGGGTAGCAATGCGGATGAAGTTGTCTGGATCCTGCACATCGCTGCGCCATACCTCGTAATAGTCTACGGGATCGTCATTCTTGTTACCCCATGTCAGCACTACTGAGGACTGCTGTGTCTGGGCGACGAGTGAGTTCTCATCGATTTCACCCAGGTTTTCGTAATAGAAGGTAGGCAGCTCAGGGGCAGCAGGATTGATGGTCACCTGCGACTTGTCCTCAGTGATGGGCACTACTTTACCGCTATTGTCTTTTGTCCAGTAGCGAGAACCTAACAGGAAGATAATCTCGTCAGCAGTTTTACCGATAACGCTTCCGATGGCAGCAGAGGCCATTTTGGGAACAACCCTCTCATTCATCACCTGCCAATTACTGGTGCCCAGCTGTGCAGCGAGTTCTTCTACCAACATCGAGCCTACACTCTTGGCTAAGTTGTTGTAGCTCCAGTTGTTCTTCTCGTCATATCCGAAACCATTATCACTGTCTCGACAGAAACCGATAGCCGCAAATTTCTCATAAACACCATTCTCCAGACAGTTGCTGATGTCAGTGGTTGAATAGGCGGTAAAAGCGGAAAAGGAAGCACCGTAGTTATAGTCGCTGCCTGTTAGTTTACCATCGAAAAGACTGTTGGTGATGGTGCAATTATATTTAGGATTATATCCCAGAACACCTCCAATTTTCAAATTATTACTCTTGACGGTTGCCGAAACCCAGCAATTACTAATCACATTGGTGCCAGAGATATCACCATTACCAACCAGTCCTGAAGAGTAATTACCACCATTTACATTACCTGTCACGTGCAGGTTCTTGATAGTGAAATTCTTAGCATGCTTGAAAGGTGCAAGATAGTTGTCACCTTTAAGATTCACGTTCAGCGTATGGCCATTGCCGTCGAAGACACCTCTAAAAGGTGAAGAGTTGTTTTCTCCCACTGGTTGGCTGATAGTAATGTCAGCAAGCAGCACAGCATTCACATTACTGTTGCCTTGGGCATTTTTCACCTTCTGACAGAAAGTATTCCAGTCAGCAGTAGAACTGATCACGAAGTAGTTTGCAAATTCGTTATATTCTACGGTACTGTGGCAGTTGACAAGTGTGAGATTACTTGGGTTGCGGGCCCATGTGGCACATCCGTCGACATTCGTACTGATTTCTGACGGGCTAAAGAGACAGTTCTCCAGAGTTCCCTTGCCTCTCAGCCAACCAACGAATCCGCCATTCTTGTTACAATCAGCACCCTTGAAGCTGCCATCAAACACGCAGTTGCGGATAGTCAGTTGATTGGCGCTATTGACAGCCACCAAACCGCCATTCGTGGCATCGCCATTAACCGAGCTAATCATCTCCATGGACGAATGGCAGCTCTCAATGACAACCTCACCATCAGCCACCGTATTGCCTATCATGCCGGCAATAAACTGTTTACTGCTGCTAATCGAACCCTTCGTGTGCAGATTGCGGATGGTAGCATTCTTAACATAACGGAAGGGGGCAATGTAGTTCTCGTTACCATTACTCTTGTTGAAAGTCAACGTGTGGCCATTGCCTTCGAAGACGCCGCAGAACGGAACACTCTCTTTCTGGCCAACCATGTCTGTCACGGTAATGTCTGCCATCAGCATGGCCTTCACGGCCTTACCATCAGCGTCAGCCACCTTTTGTACAAAGGTCATCCAGTCGTCAGCGGTATATATCTTGAAATACGATACAGCTTCTAAGGGAAGTTGTGAGGTGCCGCGATCAATCTGGAATTCTATCTTATAGTTTACACACGAGCGGTTCAGCGGCACCACCTTGCTGCATGCTGCCATCTCGGCATTGGTGAGCACATAGTAGGTGGAGTCTACCGCTGCTCCTGCACTATTGGTAGAGGTGACCAGCATCTTCATCTGGGCACGACTGTCCCAAGCAGCACCATACTCGTCGGCATACTGCCATTCTACCTTTACCGTGTGCTCTGTCTGGTCTTCCCACTTGGCGGTGTAGTTCTGGATGCGCAACAGGTGCAGCAAGTCTACCGAATAGTCGACAGCGTCTGAAGCTACATTGTTATTGATACCCCACAACTGCTGGGCAGAAGCGCGGATGACGATGTATTTCAACTGTGGAGTACCTGCGCTGAGTAGTTCTTGCGTCATGACTTCCATCAGCTTGTTGTCATCATAGGTATAGATAGAGTCGCCGCTTTCCATCGCAACGGAGCCTATCTGCTCCATGTCTTCCATCTTGCCTGTCAGCGAGCGCAGCACGACAAACTGGTCACCATTCACCACGTCATTATACTTGGCATTATGGATGCGCCACGCCAATCGCATGGTACCAGCATACGCCAATGTGTCTTTCTTGAAACGAAGCAGCTTTGCCGACAAATTGCGCGGATTGTGCATCACGGCATCGTTCTTCTTATCATAAACCACATTCACCTCGCCTACCAGCAGCTTAGCCCTGATTGTCAGGTTATAGTGAGCCTCAGTAGCTGGAACCTTGATAAAACCGGCATAGGTATTCTTGGGCATCTCCATACGACCAAGATTCTTGAAGTTGCCGTCCTCATCGATGTAGTTGGCCTCTATCCACTTTACCTGTTGGTCGCACGAGAAAGGAATCTTCAACATGTTCAGCTCATTACTGTCTGTACCAGGCACCATGTCGTAGAGCTCAAAGGTGGCTTCCAGTCCGTTTCTCCTCATCACGGGGATGGCCTTGCTACCGACCAATTGCCATGTTCCAGGCTTCTCAGCATTCATTCTGGAGACAACCTCATTTTGATCCTTAACGTTTTTATGTTGGGAGTCATCCATCTCGCCCCAGTCATGAGAGGAGAGACAAAGGGTACTTTTGCTATTGCCACCCCACCATCTGTTACCACTACTGTCACGACAGAATCCTCCTGCACTTCCTTTTACGGAATATGTTCCATCTTCATAGACACGGTGGAAAGTCCAAGGACCGTCACCTCCCCATCCGATAAAGGCACCGGCGTAGGTGAGCTCGTTACTTGTGCTTGACAGCTTGCCGTCGAATCGACAGTCAGTCATAAACACACTGGCATTGCCACTATGTGCAAGGAAACCTCCAAGATATCTGCTATTGGTAGAGACATTGGCAGATACCCAGACACTCTCGAAGTAGATGTTGGGGGTGTTTGCAACTTTACTAACAAGTCCTGAGGAATGTATGGCGCCATTAACATTTCCTGCCACGTGTAGGTTCCTGAAGGTTGACCCTGCTGCCGTGAGGAAAGGTGCTCCAGTGTTATTCGTTCCCCTGTCAATATTAAGATACAGCGTATGGCCATTGCCATCGAAGATACCTCTAAAGGGTGCATTTGAGGGTAGCGGTTCAGTCACCGTGAAGTCTTCATCCAGAATAGCATTCACGTCTGACTTTCCATCAGCTTCTGTCACTAACTGGCCTAAACGTGTCCAGTCTGCACTGGAACGAAGCACGTGATAACTGACACCGTCGATGACGACAGTCTCGTCATTATTATCTGCAGCTTGCGCTTTCGAAGGCAGTAATGCCAGCAATGACAGCAACAAAACTATTGCCAAATAAACATTCTGGCGGGACGACAGGTTACATGTCTTGTGGAATCGTTTCTCGTTCATCATTTTTCTCTCCATCTTTTAGTTTTTGGTATTCGTTAGATTGTGGCAAGTAGTAACCTGCACCTTATAATTTGCAAAAATAGATAATTTTTGTGAAACCACCAAGAAAAATCGCATTTTTCTGCAATTCTTTAACGTAAATATATTTGGTTTTTCGCTTGGTTATGTGTAATTTTGTGGCGTGAAACAGAAAATGCTGTTGATTTTTGGCATGTGGTTGCTTGTTCTGGGCGTGATGGCGCAGGACAATAAACGGCAGGAGGTGGACATGGATAGTCCCACCTTCGTGCCTACCGTGAAGGTGGGTAAGGTGCTGGAAGACGGTGACAGCATTCAGTATATGGAGATGAACAACGTCTACGTCTTCCCCCCAGTGACATTCAGCAGCAAGAAGCAGCAGGGCGCCTATATGCGACTGGTGAAGAATGTGAAGACGGTATTGCCTATTGCCAAGGAGGCACGCATGATTATGATGGAGACTGCGGCTTATCTGGAAACGCTCCCTACCAAGCAGGCGCGTGAAGAACACATGAAGAGGGTGGAGAAGAGCGTCATGCAGGAGTATAAGCCCCGCATGAAGAAGCTGACGTAT
>Ga0247609_10004115_pt1 | contig 14560 bp, 9 predicted proteins | sample 172DNAGHGlowgp2_FD_193487 | JGI IMG/M metagenome (GOLD analysis project Ga0247609, IMG submission 193487) | Sheep rumen microbial communities from Palmerston North, Manawatu-Wanganui, New Zealand - 1728 DNA GHGlow gp2 | ecosystem: Host-associated > Mammals > Digestive system > Stomach > Rumen ...
GCAGGGAATTCGCGCGGCTGCGGGCAATTTCGAACTGGTCGAGCACCGGCTTCGGGTCGGCATCGTATTCCGCAAGGATTCCGTTCGAATACGTGAGGCTATCCTTCGCGAGTTTCTGCTTCGAAAGCTTCTTGCCTATCTTCATGAAGAACCGGTGCAGCGCCTTCTCGGTCTCCGAGAGGTCGGTGACAAGCTGCATGCATTCCGTGCGCGGAGCCTCGTCTTCTTCCGGGATGCGCGCCAGTATTTCGCTAAGCAGGCCGCCATGGCCGTCCTTCGCCGGCAAGAGCGTCTTGGCCACGTTCCTGAAACCGAAGAACGATACGGTGCGGCCAAAGCACTGGTTGCTTGTTCCAGGCAGGCGGTGCGCTTCGTCGAACACTACGTGTTCATACGTCGGGAGCAGCGCAAAATCAAGCGACAAGTCGGCAAGGAACAGCGCATGGTTCACCAGCAGCAGGTTTGCCTCTACCGCAGCACGCTTGGCGCAGAGCGCGGGGCACTTCGCATAGAACGGGCACTTTTCGCCCTCGCAGGTCGAAGCGCTGCTCGAAAGTTTAGACCAGAGCACGCGATTGCGGCTGTGGCTGAACGAAGAACTCTCGTTGATATCGCCCTTCTGGGTGGAAAGCGCCCACGGGATAATCGCCATGAAGGAATCGCGTTCCTCGGGCGCAAGCAGCGCGCGAGGCGCCTTCAGGATCTCGACAAACTTGCGGAAGCAGATGTAGTTGTCGCGCCCCTTCAAAATGGCAGGCTTGAGCTTGTCGCCGTAGAGCGACTTCACCTGCGGGATATCGTGGTTCCAGAGTTGTTCCTGCAGCGCGCGGGTTGCCGTACTGATAATCACGCGTTCGCCATCGGCAGCCTTGTTCGCCGCGGCCACAAGGTATGCAAGCGACTTGCCCGAACCGGTCGGCGCCTCGATAACGCTCAGGCCACCCTTGTGGATATTGCGTTCCACGCAAGATGCAAATTCCTGCTGGTTCCTGCGCGGAGTATAGTTCTCGACCACCTGCGAAAGCAGGCCGCCTTCCTTGAAAAATTCATCGACGCGGGGCATTCTCGAGCGGGCAAGCGCGCCGGAGGGGGCAGCCTTCTCGGGCATCGCGAATGCGGGCACCGGCAATTCCGCGGGCTTATTGCCAGCCGACTTTTCGCTCACGCCAAAGAGCATTTCCCAGTCGGAGCCTTCAGCAACGCGGGTCAGCGCAGAGAGCAACCATGCATCCATCTTCGCGATCTTTTCATAAGACATCACGAACAGCTTTCCGCAGGCCTCGGCATCCGGGAGGGCGCGGTGGGCGCGGCTGCGCTCGATGTTCAGTTCCTGCGTGAGCGTATCCAGACGGTGGTTCGGCACGTCCTGGAAGGCAATTCTAGACAAAGTAAGCGAATCCCAGACGGCATGTTCAAACGGGATGCCGACCTTTTCCATCGTATTCTTGAGGAACTTGGAATCGAACGTGGCATTGTGCGCCACAATCGGCAGGTCACCGATAAACGAACAAATCTTACCCGCGACACTCGCGAAGTCCGGGGCATCGGCGATATCCGCATTGGTAATGCCCGTAAGGCTCTCGATAAACGGGCGCAACACGGCAGAACCGGGCTTGACAAGGTAATCCACGTTCTCTGTCGCCACGCCGTTCTCGAACCGGACGAGGGCGACTTCGATAATTTCGTCCTTGTCAAATTCAAGACCCGTGGTTTCCAGGTCTACCGCGACAAATGCAGGTATCTTTTCCATAGCAACATCCTCAAAAATCATGGCAACGCGGGCAGATCCGGCAACAGCTTTTCCAACACGTTTTCACCGTTGGAAACGCGGACCGTATCGTTGGGCGCACGCCAGGGCCTACCAAACTTGAACGGAGAGAGTGAGCCGCCATCCGGCGTATTCCGGCCCTCTTCCGCATAGTAATAATCAATAAAGTACTTGCCTTCCATCAGGTTGTCGAAGGCGAATCTCCCGTCCGTGTCGCACTTGGTAAAGTACGGGCGCTTCGTGTCGATAGAGAGCAGGCGCACCGTCACGCCCGGGTTCGCACGCACAAGTTTCCCCTTGAGCGAGGCAAGCTTGATCTTGGGCACCGTCTCGAATCGCAATAACTTGTTGTACTTCGTCGTGATAACCGTATCGCGCACGCCGTTGCTATCGGCCTTCGCGAGAGTCGTATCCTTGTACCCTTCCAAGAAATCAATCGTCGCATCGGTGGGCCAGGGCTCCGCACGCACCGCCATGTAGCGGATAGGGTCGATGCGCTTCATGGTAACCGCAGTCGTATCCTTGTTCAGCACCACATGGTACGTGTTCACGAGCGAATCCACGGGCTTGTTGAAGGCGATGACCAGCGTATCGCCCGGGAAAACGGACTTCGCCATGGACAGGAGCTTGGTGCTGGCAATCGCGGGCGCAAGCGTATCGGCGGGCTTGTCGACCCAACTCCACTCCACCTCGGCATGCGCCGAATCAAGCGCCCTAGAAAGCGAATCCTTCGCGGCCTTGCAGGCAAACTTGTACGTAAGTTCCGGCTTGGGGATAGAATCAAAGTAGAACTGCGGCTTTTTGCCGGAGGCGGCCATGTAGACGTAGTGCGGGTGCACCGTGCTCCCGTCGGGGTATGTGAGCCAGCAGTTCGCGGTATCGGCGAAAGCAGAATCAAAGAACACCGACCGCGAGAAATTCGCCTCGAGCACGCGGGCAAACGGCTGCGACACCGATTCCAGTTCCAACGCCGACGTATCGTGGTCGGTCAGCGGCACCCACAGCGTGTCAGTGCTCTCCTCGGTAAGCACGAGGTCGTTCGTCCACACGCCCGCGAGCTCGTTCGCGGGCTCAATCTTCTGGTTACCGTTCTCGTCCACGAACGCCACCACACGGTAGCGCCCAGGCCTGAGCCCGGTCAGCGTAAAGTTACCCGCACTGTCCGCGCGGGTCACGAACAGCGGCGGCTCCTTCGCAAGCATCGGGAGGCTATCCAGCTGCTTGGTCACCGTATCGCGGTATTTTTCCAGGTAGCGGCGGCCTTCGCGCTCGGGCCCCATCAAAAAGAGCCCGATACTCGGGAAAGTCTTCTTGCGGGCCATCGAGTCGTTCACCAGAACGCGGCCAGTAATCGTGAGGGAATCGATATGGTCGCCCGTCGAGAACACCACATGGAACGGTTTTGCAAGCGCGTTGCCGTGCAGGTCCTTGATGCCGCCTGCAAACGTGACCGTGTAGGTAGTTCCCGAATCGAGCAGCGCCCTCGATGTAAGTTCCATCGTGCGGCCGCTCACGGTGAATTTCATCTTCCCGTCCACCGGCGGTGAAATCGAGACGGCGCCGCGCGGGACCGACGCATTGATCCATTCGTCGAACTCCAGCTTCACGTAGAGTTCCTCGGGATGGTTCGTCGTGTTCGGCGCGGGGTATACGGCGGCAACGCGGGGCGGGAGTTTGTCTTCGGGCCCGCCGCTCGGTGCAACCTGCGTCGCGCATGCCAGCAGAGCGATGCAGGCAAGCATCGGGGCTAGCAACAGGGCGAATGCAGGGGCACGCAGTCTCATCGCGGTCTACCGTTTAATCAGGGGGATAAACTTGCCTATGCGGGACCAGCGGATGCAAAACGGAATGCGCCACCAGGTAAAGGGATTGCCCAGGCTAAACTTCTGATCGTCGTTCTCGAAGGAGAAATAGATTACGGAAGCCTTCGCGCGGATGTTCCTGAGGGTCACGAAACCCCAGTAGCGGCTGTCCGCGGAATTGTCGCGGTTGTCGCCCATCATAAAATAGAGCGGAGTCTTCACCACGTAGCTGTCGATGGGCTTGCCGTCCACGAGAATCCTGCGGCGGATCTCGAGGCGCGGCTGCGACTGCGCGACCTGCGCTGTATCTGCCTGCATGGCTGCCTGCGCGGTATCCGCCTGCGCATCGGCGCTATCCGCAGCAGCGGCGCCATCTGCAACTGCCGGCGCATTGAGCATCGCGACATTGCCTTCGAGGTCACGCAGAATAGAACCTTCGAACCCGACATAGCTCACCTGGCGCGTGAGCCCGCCCTTCTGGTGCGGGTCGAACAGCGGCAGGAACCCGATGCGGGCAAGCTCGCGGAAATACGAGAAGCTCATCGCGCCGCTCACCGTATCGCCCTGCGTAAGCCTCTTCTGGACAACCGTCCTGTTGCGCGTGAACATCGCGTTCAGCAGCATGCCGCGGTCGCTTTCCACCGGCACCTTGAAGTCGGTGAATTCAAAGTTGTTGTCTTCCACGCCATCCTTCAGCAGCGTGATTTCCAGTTCCACGTGGCTGTCCGGATTTTCCTGCAAAATAACGGAGCGCATCCACCAGAGTTTCTCGAGCGGCATCGTATCGAGCGCAAACTCGTCGCCCACGCGCGGCACCACGAAAGTCTCGCGTTCGTCACGCGGCGAGTTGCTGCGGAACGTCTCGGTCCACTTTCCGCGACCGGGGATAGTATCCTGCCGGGTACCGTTGATGTACAGGCGCCCCGCATGCACGGCGACCGTATCGCCACCCACCGCGACGCAGCGCTTGATGTAGTCCTTCGGGCCGTCCGCAAAGTGCACCAGGTGCGGCTGGCCGTCTTCCGGTTCGTGGTCCCAGTAATAGTTCCCGAACATGAGCGCGTTAAACAGGTGCGTGTAGCGCGCAGGGTTGTTGTCGGGGTACTCGGGCTCACCGGGGTAACGGAAAATCACCACGTCGCCGGGCTTGGGCTCGGCATACCCAGGGAAATGCTGGTTCGTAAACGGTATCGGGGAACCATAGGTAAACTTGAGCCCCAGCAAAAAGTCGCCGGTATGCAGGGTGTCTTCCATGGACCCGCTCGGGATCTGGAACGCCTGAATCACGTACTGGATTACTATGAGCGCAAGTACGATGGGGACAATGATTTCCCGCGAAATCGTCTTGAGGAACTTGCCAATCGAAAATTTCTTCGGTGTGTCTTCCATATGGTTCCAAGATTACAGATTGCGGACGCTCTTCACGAAGTTCCTGCTCACCAGGATCTGCGTATGGTCCTTGTCGCGCAGCACCACGTTCAGGCGGCTCATGTCCGTCTTGCGGATTTCGGCGATGTAGTCGATAGCCACGAGGTGAGCCCTGTGCACGCGCACGAACTGGCGCGGGTCAAGTTTCTTCTCGAGGTCCACGAGCGGCGTATCGATAATGTACTGGTTCGTGGGAGTGTAGACGGTCGTGTACTTCTCCTCGCTGTGGAACCGGATAATCTCGTCCACGTTCACAAGCAGTATGCGGTCACCGATCTTCACCTGGATGCGCTGCAGGTACTGGTCTCCCATCGCCATGAGCGAGCGGAACTTGTCCCACGAGAAATCCGCGGGCATCTGCTGGCTCTCCACCACGGCGGGCAGGCGCTTGCGCAGCTTTTCCATCGTAGCGTCAAGGCGTTCGGGGTCCACCGGCTTCAGCAGGTAATCCACCGTATTCTCCTCGAAGGCGCGGAGCGCGAAGTTCTCGTGCGCGGTCGTGAAAACGATAAGCGGCATCGCGTCTTCGTCGATGTTCTTGAGCACCTCGAACGCATCCATGTCGGGCATCTGGATATCCAGGAACACCACGTCGGGGACGAGGTCGTTTATCTTCGAAATCGCCTGGTTGCCCGAGGCTGCCTCGTCGACAATTTCCAGGTCGTTCGTATACTTTTCCAAGAGCGAGCGGAGGCGCATGCGCGCGAGCGGCTCGTCGTCAATAATCAAAGTCCTAGCCTGCATTATTTCTTCTCTCCTTCAGTCTTCGGTTTGTTGATAATCCTGATCAGGTCGGCGGGCAGGCCGTTCTCGTCCTTGTATACCGTGCCCGCGCCGGTCAATAGCGAGAGGGCGCCGGAATTGCCCGGAGCGAAATTCCATTTCGCACCGTTGCCCAGTTCTACAGAAATCACGTTTGCATTCTGCGTGTACTTGCCCTGCAGCGTATCGGTCTTCGTCGTATCCGTAAGCACGGTCTCGATCACCGAAACGGTACTATCCTCGGCAAGTTCCATGCGCACCATGCGTACCTTGCAGTTATCGCACGGGAGGCGGCCCGAATACAGGCCGGCAAGGCCCTTAGGGAGTTCCACCTTGGGTAAGTCCGGCAAGGGAGCCGGTTTCTCGTTTTCGCAGCCAGCAAGCATGGACAGCGAAAATAGGCCCGCAAGAAGGCCCGTAAAAAAGAGTTTCTTCATATAAACGACAATCTAAAAAATTTCGCGGGCGGTCCTAGAACCCTTTCGAGTATACCACGCGAAATCCGAGTGTCATAGCAGTGTAGAGCGGGTCCTTCTTCGCACGGACATCCGGAGCGCAGTCCTTGATGGGGTCACTCCAGCCTCCCCCGCGCACAACGCGGGCTGTTCCCTTCGATGCACCCGTATAATTGTCCATATCCTTTGTCGGGAACGTACCGTACCAGTCGTTCACCCATTCGGCGGCGTTGCCCGCCATGTCGTAAAGTCCGTAGGGATTCGGGGGGTAGCTCGCCACCTCAACCGGGCCAGAAGTTTGTCCGTAATACACGTAGTCCGAGGCCACTTCGTTGCCCCAGTAGTACTTGGAACTTGAACCGCCATGCGCAGCGATTTCCCACTCGATTTCCGTTGGCAGGCGGAAGGCCTCGACACCGTAGTCGATTGCGACATCCTTCAAGAAGTTCTCGCTACCCACGGACGAATAGGTGTACGCCGTATCGAAGCCCATCATCTTCGAGAGTTCGTTGCAAAAAAGCACCGCATCGAACCAGGAGACATTCACCACGGGGTAGTCGTCACCCTTTTGCGGCTGCTCGGGCATGCCGCCCATCGCCGCCACAAAAGCCTCCTGTGTGACTTCGGTACTGGCAACAGCATATCTGTCGAAAGTAAACTTGACGGCATTTATCTCCACCCTGCCGGAGTCAAATTCAAGCCATTCGAACATCTTGTAAACCGTGGAGTCGCGTTCCACATCGTCCACAACTTCACTGCTGGAGGATTCAGTTTCCGCAGATTCGCTGCTCGAAGATTCTACGCCCGAAGACTTGCTGTCGGAAGACTGCGCAGAACTCGACAAGTGCTTGCCGCCATGCGATACAGGCTCCACCGTGACGGGGTCGCCATCCACAGTGCAGGCAACGAACGCAAACAGGAGCGAGGCGAACACACCCGCAAGTGTTAGTTTATGTGTAGTACCGTAAATCATTTGACAACGCCCACGCGGTAGAGCTTCTGCTTCGTCTTGCCGTCCTTGAACTTCACCTTCAGGCGTGCAGTGTACACGGCAGAACCGAGATTCTTCAGGTCGAGCGGCGCAAACTCGTTGCGCCCGCGGGTAATAACGCCGTCATCCATTTTCGTCTTGTACACGCAAAGGCCCGTAATGTCATAGAATTCCAGTTCGGCCTTAAACGCCACGGAACCAATCGTGAATCGCGCCTTCGCATTGCCGCCGCGCACCGGGTTCGGGTAGATAAAGAACTCGCTTATCTCGTCCTTCTCGGTTTCCTTTTCCACGTCGTCAAGGAGCGATGCGTCAAAATAGCCGGTACGTTCGTTGCCGCCGGCAGGGAGCGCCCACGCCGCGGGGGCACTTGCCGCATCTGCCGAAGCCTTGTGCAGGCGATAGGCGGAGAGGCTACTGCGATGCAGGGCGTACAGTTCTGGCCCCGCAGACTTCTTGCCCGGAACGGCGTCCGCTACAAATATGCTCATCGGCTGCAGGGACTTGAGCGAATCCACATATTCAAAACTGCCGGCCGCAAGCGGGAAGCCGTCCTTCACTTCCGTGCCCTTGCCGGTGTACGCATACACGAGACCGTCGTTGCTCGGCACAAGAATCTCAGGCGTCTTGTCACCGTTCACATCGACAAGCACAGGGTCGCTGAAGAACCCGAATATCGGCGACCCGCGGGAAATCTTCACCGGGAATCCTGCAATAGGCAGGCCCGAACGGTCAATCGCATACACCAGGTTATCGCCCAGGAAAACAACTTCAGGGTAGCCGTCTCCGTTTATGTCGCCAATCGCGATGCCGGAAGTTTCGTCCTCAAGGCCGCTCGTGCCCGCGGCACCGCGCTTGTATTCCTTCGACCAGCGCATGGCATCCGTGGAGTACGACTTCGTATAGCCCCTGAGCGCGACATCGGCAACCGTCCCGCGGCTACCCACGACAATTGCATCCACGTCGCCGTCACGGTCCAGGTCGGTGCAGGCTACGCGCCATGTTTCGCCGTCCTTGCCGTTCAACTTCTTGTTCATCCCGTGCATCGGAATAACGAGGCGGCCGTCCGCCGTCACATAGGCAAATCGCGCAGAGCCGTCAGCATCATTGTTCCCGCAGTAGGCCATGTCCGTAACATTTTTCACGTCGTTATCGGCCACCGTAACGCGTACGCCTGCCAACGCGCCATCCTCGAATTCCGCGGCATTGACCTTCCTGTCGCCGCTCTTTTCGGCAAAATAGACATACCCGTCATAGACGAGCGGGCCCGCCGTCGCCGAATCCACAGAGTAGGTCTTCTGCACCGGGATTCCGCCAATAAACGAAGTCTTCACGAGTTTGTTCGTATGCAGGCTATACACATCCTTGCCGTCGCTCGCCATGCCCACCAGCGGGCCATAGCTTGCAGCCACGCGGTACAGCGGCACTTCGCGTTCTGCGCCATCACGGGTCAGCGACTTCTGCACTATCGCGGTATCGGCAACGAAAAGCGTATCGCCCATCGCATTGAACGCCTGCAGCGTACCGTCCTCGGCACCCACCACTAGAATCTTCTCGCCCTCGTTTTCGGGGTCGTCCACGAACACCGCGCCGCGCACCGCCGAATTCAGGCCAACCTCGCGCGGGAACTGCCCACCTTCAATGCTGCCGTCGTCAATGCTTATCGTCACGCGGATGCTCAATGCGGCATAGTTCACCACGCTGTCGCCCTGGAACGCGTTCGCGGTCTTCTCTTCGCGGGCATCCTTCGGCACGTCCACCTTTATCTTGATTCCGGTGTAGCCGCCCTGCGATGTCTTCGTGTTCGCGTAGCCGGTAGAACCGATTTCCGTAACGGTCTTAAATTTCTGCTTCGAACCCTCGGCTGGCACGCGCTTGTGCGGCAGCAGGTCCGTACCGCTTCCGTAGTCGTAAGTATCCTCGCCGAGCGCGTTCTTGAACGTCTTGCCAATAGAAAGCACCTGGTCGGCCTCGACCATCGCAATTCCGAACTGATGGTCACGCAGCGTATCGCCGCCCCAGAAGTTCGCCACACCGTACTTCAAGGTCTCGCGCAGGTACCACTCGTTCACACGCCACACCACGATGCCGCTCGCCGGGAGCCCCGCGTCATAGGAATCGAGCCCGACAATCAGGCCCTGCGCCTTCTTCTTGTTCGGCGTGCACTTGCCCTTCACGCAAACGCTGTCCTGGAACACCAGGCTCAGGCTATCTACCGGAACCGTACGGATGCTCGTATCCGCATCCGAAGTCGGCTTATCCACGACCACGTCGATCGTCCCTTCCTTGTTCCAGCTGCGCTGGCGGTTCTCGATCAGCAGGTACTCGCTCGCACTGAGCGGCACCTTCACAATTTCCGTCCCCTTGCCCGTACCCGCGGCCGCGATATCCACCGTCACGGGCTTACCCGCAACAGGGCGAACTTCCTTCACGTTGCTCCAGCCCATGTACGCGCGTTCCCACGCCGCAGGCATCGATGGCATGAACCCGTTGCCCGCATTATAACCCGCAAAGTCCATCACGTCGAAGTAACCGAGGCGGCTGATTCCCTTCACCACGTCGTGGGTATTCGGGAGTCCGAGTTCACGGCCAATCTGGTTCACCATGATTCCGTTCACACCCCAGTTGAGGCCATCCTGCGAGGCGGTCTCGCTCACCACCATCACCGAGCGCAGCGTATCGGTAGTACCGCCCGGAATGTAGATGCCCGTTGTCGCGGTATCGCCATCGCTCGTAATGCCCGTCACGGCCTTCGCGGACTTGCTCTTCGCGGAATCGGCCATCAGGTACTGCCAGTCGTCACCCGCGATATAGACATCTATGAAGTCGCCCGGAGTGTCGGCACCCTTCATGCCCATGCTGCCACCGTCCAAAAGGCGGCTCGCGCCCGCGTGTATAATCATGTAGGCACGCTTCACGTTAGGGTTCTTAGAGAGCGGAATGCGGAACGGGCCCTCCGCAGAGGAATCCTTCGCCGCAGCGGCAATCGCGTCGTACACGAACGTGAGGTAGTCACGGCTACGAGCCTCGTCGAATTCGGCAGTCTTCTCGCCCTTCTTTTTTCCCGTGCGGTTGTAGTCGATAATCTGCTTGTCGAGCGTGTACGCCGTGGAACCCGAGGAGGGGTCCGGGAAAATGCGCGCATCGATGACGACGTTCCCGCCACTCACCGTACTGTAGTAGTTCTTCGCGAACTCGAAATGCTTGAGCCAGTACCCGGCAGTGCCTCTGCGGCCCGGAGGGTCGAGGCTGTAGGTGCTCTTGTCCTTCTTCTCGATATCGAAAAGCCCGACGCCCGTCGTGAGCGAGTTATCGGTCTTCTCTTCCTGGAACTGGATGCGGAGCGCAAATACCTGCAGCGTATCTACGGCAAAAGACATCGGCGCAAGCGACAGGCATAAGAGCAGGGCAAAAAAAACTCGGGACAAGATCTTCATACAGCCTCAATCTACAAAAATCATTCCATCACGGACTTGTAACTCGCCGGCACCTTGAGGCGCCATGTTCCCGAACCGAACGATTTTCCGTGGGTCACCTTCTTCAGGCGCATCTCCAGGAACATCTTTCCATCCCGTTCGAACACGATTTTACCGGCGAGGGACCTGCCTTCGAGCTCCTTGTAGTCCAAGAACTTCAGCATTTCGGGCTTTCCGTCCCTCCCCTTTTTCGAGATCCATTCCACGCGCCCGTCACGTACCGCATACGTCAGGCGCATCCCGACCGGGTCGGTCGCCTCTACAATCTTCAAGCCCGCCGAATCGAGTTCCGACACGGGTTTCGCCCCCTCGGGCACGTATTCTCCGTTAAAGAATCCTGCCACCTGGTGGATATTTACCATCGGGATGCTCGACGCATTGAAAAGCCCCACCATGTAGCCGCGGCCCTTCATGTAGAGTTTCTCCGTCGGGAAAACCATGGTCCAGCCCTCGTCGGTCCAGAGCATCGAGGCGACTCCGATTCCCAGCGGGCCCGTGAACTCCATGCGGTAGCGCAACCGCGGCACCGAGAACAGCACGGCGTCCAGGTTATGTTCCTTCCCGTTGTCGTCCACAATCGTGACCGCCATCTTCGCGCGCAGGCTGTCGAGTTTTACTTCGGGCGCGCACACCTCGCCGGCATCTGCCGAGTCAGCGCCCGCCGAGCCATCTACTGCGCCGGCCGCGCATCTTGCCGTCGGTTCCGTCGCGGGCTTCTTGCCGGCACAGCCGCTCAACAGACAAACTAAAACGAGGCACAAGCCCCATATTCCCGCAGATGTAATGCCAGGTAAACGCATCGCGGCCTACTTCTTCCCTTTCAGGAATTCCAGCGCCGCCGGGTGCTTGGGGCTGAGTTTCAAGAGCTTGCGGTATGTCTCCGCCGCCTCGGCCTGCTTGCCGGCAGCCACCTGAATCGCACCCAGGTGCTCCAGGTACTCGTCGTCGTCCTTGAACTTTTCGGGGTTCACCTGCATTATCACCTCGAGCGCCTCGTCAAAGCGCCCCAGGCGGTAGAGCCCCCAGGCCTTGGAATCTATGATCGCGTCGGGCTTGTCGCCCTTTATCGAGTCGAGCGCCTTCACCACAAGCGAATAGCCGTATTCCACCTCGGCCCTGTTCCTGTTCAGGTTTATAAGCGTATAGCCGTAGTAGTTCGCCACCTCGGAGTAGCTGAGTTTCAGCTGCAGGTTCGGCGACTTGAGAATCGTCTCGAACATCGCGAACATCTCGTCTATCCGGCCCAGGCGTTCCAGGTTCCGCGCCATCGAGAATCGGAGCATGACATCGTCGGGTTCCGCGGCCAATACGCTTTCCCAGAACAGTTCCGCCTTCGTGCGGGCCTCGCGTGCGGCCGCGCGGTTCAGGGAATCCCTCAGAGTTTCTTTCGGGTTGCCCATAACGAACGAGTTCATTATACCCGTAAAGGTTCCCTTCTCCTCGAGGTCACGGGCCTGCATCATGAGCACGTCGGCATAGGCCCGCTGGAACCTGCGGTACTTGAGCATTGCCTGCGCCTTGAGTTTCTTCATCAGCACGGAGTCGGCAATCCCTTCCATCGGGCGCCAGTTGATCCACACGCCGAGCATGGAATCGAGAAGCGCGTACGACTTTCCGTATTCCTTCGCGGTGCCGAGCGCAAGCGCGAGGAAAACCTTGCCCTCGCCCATCAGCAGGGAATCCGCCTGTTCCGCATAGCGCACGCCGTCCTTGTTCTGCCCGCGGCTAAAGGCAATCGCCGAAAGCGTGCGGCACGCATGCGCGCCCGCCTCCTTGTCGTTCACGAGCTTCAGGTGAGCATCCTCGAGGTGCACCTTCGCGCTGTCGACCTCGTGCAGCATGTACTCGTTGAGCCCCAGGTGGTACACGAGTTCAGGGACGCGGACACTGTCCTTATAGTACTTCTTCTTGAGGAAGGCGAGCATTTCCTCTTTCGGGGCGTTCGCGTAAGTCAGCAAAGCAAGTTCGATAATCTTCCCGTCGTCTTCGAGCGAGCTCGTGATGGTATCGGCAATCGCGCGCACTTCCGCAAAGCGCTTCTGGATTACCATCACCTGCACCATCTTCGCGAGCTTTTCCTTGTCGCCAGTAGCATCGTGCGCGCGACCGAAGAGTTCGACCAGCGCGGAATCCTTCCCGAGTTCAACGAGCAGGTTCACCTGGCGGCCGAAAAGCGACTGGATGTAGTTTGTCTGCGGGAGCAGCAGATCGTACACGCGTACGAGTTCCTTCTTGTCCTGCACGGCCTCGAGGAACAGGCTGTAGTCGTACAGCATGCGCATGTCCTGGTACTTCGAGGAATCAAGCGCGAGCAAAAAATACTTGCGGGCGGAATCGGCGGCACTCTCCTTCAAAAAGACATGCGCCATCGTCTCGAACTGGCCGGCGGTGCGCTTGCCAGGCAACTTGTTCGCCTGCTTCGCGATAGACGCCGCAACGGAATCCGCCCCCACGGCGAGCATCTTCTGCGCCACCCTGAACGAGAGGTAGCGGCTACGCGGGTCGTAACGCCAGGCCAGCATCCACATGGAATCCGCCTCGTGCTGGAGACCACGCATCTCGAGGTCCAGCGCCTGGATAAACGCGGCATGTGCGGTATCGAGGTTGCCCGGAGCGATTCCGTGGAACTCGTCCTCTTCGTCCGCGGCAACAGCCGGGGCTTCGGCCGGAGCGTTATCTTCAGTCTTTTTCACGGGAGCCGAGCTGCACGCCACAAGGGCGAACGCAGTACAGAGCAGTACGGCTGGCAGCTTGGCAGAGAACTTCATAGGTTTAATCCACTATCACGAAGTCGATCTTGGAATCCGGCTTGAGGTAGTCGCCTTCCTTGGGCGCCGTCTCGAGCACCGTTCCCGAAAGTTCGCCGTTCTGGCCCTTGACGCGCTTGACCTTGCCAACGCGGAATCCGAGCGCCTCGAGTTTCGGGTAAACGTTATCCATCATCTCGCCCTCGAACGAAGGCAGCATTACCTTGCCCGTAGTGGCGCCAGCCGAGATCACGACCTTCACCGTGTCGCCGAGGCGCACCTTGTTACCGGCCATCGGGTCGGTACGGATAACCACGCCGCGCGGGATGCTCGCATGAGCGCCCTTCACGATTTCGCCACGCACAAGGCCTGCGCGAGTGAGCGAGATTTCGGCCTGCTTCTGGCTCTTGCCGCGCAAGTCGGGGATTTCCACCTCGCGGATACCGAGACTCTTCGTGAGCTTCACCGTGCGGCCGAGCTTGGCGACACGGCCGGCGGCAGGCATCTGCACCAGCACCATGCCCTCGGGCACCTGCGAATTGTAGCGGCCCTCTTCGAGCCATTCGTACTTGAAGCCGGCGGAATCGAGTTTCTTTTCGGCAACCTCCGGCGGCAAGCCTTCAAGCGTAGGTACGACGCCCGTGCTCGTCAAGGAGCCAGCGAGAATGGGCATCACAATCTTGTCTACGGCGAATGCGAGTAAAATAACAAGAATGACCCAGGCCACGAACGCCTTTACCAGCGAAGAGGTCTTGAGCCACGTAAGGAATTTGTTTATAAACGACTTTATTTTCGCCACGGTCTAGCCCTTGGTAGCCTTCTCTTGCAGCGCGCTCTCGTCGAAGATGACGATGTCCTTGCCCGTCATGGCAATCGCGTTCGTCTTCACCAGCAGGGAGCAGATGCGGCTCACGGTTTCGCGCGTGGTGCCCGACATGTCGGCCAGCTGCTGCTGAGTGGGGCGGTTGTGGATGACCGTCACCATGCTGCCGTTGTCGGTGTGGATGCGCACGCCGCGTTCTTCCATGAGGTTGAGGAGGGTGCCAGCCACGCGCCCGCTCACGGACATCGTGGAGAGCGAGCCAATCTGGCGGTTCGCCTTGCGCAAGCGCTTGCTGAGTTCGCTCAACA
>Ga0247609_10004117_pt1 | contig 14558 bp, 17 predicted proteins | sample 172DNAGHGlowgp2_FD_193487 | JGI IMG/M metagenome (GOLD analysis project Ga0247609, IMG submission 193487) | Sheep rumen microbial communities from Palmerston North, Manawatu-Wanganui, New Zealand - 1728 DNA GHGlow gp2 | ecosystem: Host-associated > Mammals > Digestive system > Stomach > Rumen ...
AATCTTGATTTTTATATTGTACAATTGTACAATATAAAAATATGAATGAGTTAGTTATAGATGCATCATGTATTCTGGAATTTCTCTTGAATCAAACCAATAAAGACTCTGTTGTAAAAACTGTCGGCGCAGCTCGCCTTGTTGCACCAAGTTGTTTACCATTTGAAATTGGAAATGCAATAAGTAAGCTTATTAAACGTAAATTGATTTCCATATATGATGGAGTTTCGGTATATCATGAGTTTGCAAGAATTCCAATGAGAATGATGGAGCCGGATATTTCGAATGCGATTGTAATTGCCGGAGAAACAGAATCTTACGCTTATGATTCATATTACATTTCTCTGGCAAAACAGCTTTCGTTGCCCTTGTATACAATGGATGAAACGATGAAAACAAATGCCGTTTCGAGGGGTGTCACATGCTTGTAGTAACATATTCCGAAGCAAGACAGAATTTTGCATCCGTTCTGGACAAATCAAAAAACGATGGAGCAGTTTTGATTAAACGCGCTGATGGTTCCGTTTTCCGCATTTCTCCGGAAGTTCCAGACTCATCACCTTTCGCAGGAATCAAAACTCTCTTTGATATCAGACATAATGATATCATGCAGTCACTCAGAGAAAGCAGAGAAGAAAACTAAAAAGCCATATATTGCTTTTTCTATTATTTCTGATTCCCGCCCATGCCCCAGTTTTCAAGTGGTGGTTCGTTCATCACAATAAAAACATCGGTCGCGGCAATGCCAAGTTTTTCGCAGAGCAGGCCGGTGATTTTTTCAATGACAGTTTTTTTCTGTTCGCGCGTTCTTCCCGGGAAAATCGTGAGTTCTATAATCATAAAGTTTTCGATTTTACCTTCAGGGGCTTCCCAGTTAGTCTTATCAAACTCTTCGATCCGCTGGAACCTGTCCCAATCGGCAATTCCAAAGGCATCAATCAGGCCCTGGTGAATACAATCAAAAAGAGTCTTCTTAAATTCGGGAGTTTTCCCGGCAAGCATGTTAACTTTTACTAATGGCATTTTTTTTCTCCAGATTGTGGATTTCTTCCAGTTTTGGTGGATTAAGTGGCAGCGGGAAACGTGAAATTGCAATGGCTGAGCAGGCACTTGCAAAACGAACAAGTTCATCATCGTTCAGGCTGTGAAGAAGACCATAAACACAGGCTGCTTTAAAAGTATCTCCGGCACCCAGGGTGCTTTTTACTTCAACATTAAAGGGCTTCATAGATTTTATAGCGCTGCCTTTTCGGGCATACAGCATTTCATTGCCACCTTGAGTTATGATTGTAAGTCCATCGGATTGTTCTTTCATAAGACAAAGAATTTCTTCAACCGACATGTCTTTATAATATTGGCCCAGGCATTCGTGAGAGACCACATTTACTGCAGCCATTTTATGTAAAGGTGAATCATGGGGAGTGTCAATTGTAACAAAAGGAATATTGTGCTTGAAGCATAGCTTTGCAGCCTTTAGACTTTCTTCTCCAAAATATGGGTCTATTGCAGCAACTTTGCAACCGGAAATATCTTCTTCCTTTGGAATATTCCACCATCGTTTACCGGAAGAAAAAAGAGTCTGAAAGTGACCCATAGGTGAACGGACAAGTCCTGAAATCACAACGTAATCCATAACACCAGGTTCGCTCGTAAAATGAAGGAGCGACAAATCGACATTTTTATTTTTATAAAAATCCCTGAGCAGGGATGCAACTTCAGTGCCAATCCAGGTGCCATCCATTTTTACACTGGCACCAAGCGAATCAAGAACTGTTGCCGCTGTCCCCGTTTCTCCGCCTGGCAGAAAATATTGTTCTTTAATTTCTGAATACTCATCCGGGCGCAAAAATCCATCCTTGAGTAAAAAGGAGTGAGTTCCCAGAATTTGTCCAAATAAATAAACATCAGCAGTTTTGTTCATAATTATTACTATATCCTAAATGATTTTTACAGACAATGGCAGACTTCTTTTTCGATTGAATGCAGATATTTGATTCTGGCGATTGTGTTGACAACTTCGGTGCGTGCATAATTTTCAAAAACACCGGGGCGCTTCATAATCTGAGGATTAAGACATTTTACTGCGTAAGTTTCGCGCTCTGTCTGCACCTTATACATTTTATGCATCAGGCCACCGGAAACAGGAGTTATGTCGCCGGTTATATCGGGCAGGCTGCATCGTGCAAATAATTTACAAATTATGTTTTTCATTTTTCTCCTGCCAGAGCAAAAATAATTTGCGGAATTATAACGCTGCGGGTGTAATGATATTTATTTTGAAATTCATCTGAACGACCAAGCAAAGGAACTCCGGTTGCAGAATTGTCAGAGACAGCAAGCAGGGCTATGTAAGGAACATCAAAGAGAGGTGCGAGTGTATGGAAGGTGCCCGTTTCCATTTCGATCAGTTCGGCGCCGGTCTGTTTAATCTGATCCAGATGTGAATATTCAAGTGCGATTGAGTCAGTGCAGAAAACCTTTGCTGTCTTTAACTTGTAGCCTGCGCTTTTTGCATGCTCAATCACTTTCTTTGTGTAAGCGCTGTCTGGATAGATTGTTTCAAAAGGATGAAAGTCTGTAAGTTTTTCGTTCAGATATTTGTTTGCGTAAACTGCAGAAATATTTACCTCGGGAGTGCAAAAATCTCCGATTTCAAAATCTTTGGAAAGTCCGCCGACTGCCCCCGCAAAAATAAGATGACGGAATTTCATCTCTGCGCAGATAATCATATTATCAATGAGATTTCCTCCCCCGGAAGAAACCTGTGCCCACGCAACTTTAAGTCCGTCCTTTTCTACAAGATATCCTGACTGATACGAATGAACGGCTAGCTCAGTTACTTTGTACGCAGGATCTCGCAGGATTTTTGTTGGCTTCCACCCCGGGGCAATTACAAGCGCATCATATTCCGTTTCCGGATCAAACCCAAAAACTTCCTGGAACATAATTCCCGCGTTGTACTTTTTCATATTGAAAAGAATCTGTTTTAATTTGTCGTTCATGAATTTTAACTATACCTTATATATTTTTTACAAACAACTGATCTGTCGTTCCGTAAATTGTAGCATAGTCTCCCAGTTTTTCAAAACCATATTTTCGGTATGGGGATGCTGCTGTCCGCCATTCCTTCTGTAAAAGGCTCAATGTATTTCTGAATGAAATCTACCCTGTCAAAAACCGTCGGTTTGAAATAAGAGGCTACCGCAACCACCAGCTGCTTCTGCGGATTAATGTAAATCACGTTTCCGCTGTTACCGATGGCAGCATAAATATTTTTCTTGCGGGAAATAATCCACCAGAGGTAGCCGTATTCCATTCCGCGAAAATACTTACCTTCAACTTCGCGCGGCCGTGTCATCTCGCGAATCCAGTTAGATGAGACTAACTGCTTGCCGGCAAATTCACCTTTGTTCAGACAGAGGAGCCCAACCTTTGCCATGTCAACAGCCGTCATACAAAGCCCATAGCCCGGAGTTCCAAGATCCTGAGGGTCTGCAAACCAGACGGCCTCTTTTGGCAGCTTACTGATAGTAAACTCCTTGTGTTCTTGGGCAGACTTTGCATAAAAGTTTTTGTGAGCCGGAATACCAAGCGGTTCAAAAAGATATTTGTTGGCGTAATCCACAGTAAGCATGCCCGTGGCCTTGTACAAGATGCCCGTCAGAATATGAAGACACACCGACGAATACTTAAACTCATCCGTAAGCCCCTTGCGCCCGCCAAGAAAATCTAGAGAAGTATAAGTCCAGTTTTCGCTGGCACAAACTTTGCTCCATGGATCGCCCTTACACTTATAAGGAGCCCGCATTGTAAGCAGATGCTTTATGGTCACTTCGTAAATCGTCTTTTCGCCACGCTTCACTTTATAATCAGGAAAATAATCAAGCACCTTGTCTTCCACACTTTTAATCTGCCCCTTGTCTATGGCAATTCCGACCAGCAGAGCCATAATACTTTTTGTAACAGACATAACGTGGAGGTTGTCCTCGCGACTGTAATTATTCCAGGTGTCGCTGTAAACAGTCTTGCCGTTACGAATCGCCTCAATCTGGCAGATGTTAGACTGCTTCTCTTCAATCATTTTGTGCAGTTCTTCTTTAGTCATAAAATCCTCATTCTTGTAAGTAAGTTTTAGGCGCCTATATATATAAGGATAAAGTGATTAAAAATTGAATTCAAGAAAAATCTTAAAATTTTTTTGTGGAATTGAAACTCCTGCAATCCTGGTGTAAACTGAATTTTATGACCGGAGTAAATCAGACCTTATTTATCCCGCTTTACGGAAAGGCAAAAGTCAGCAGGCAGGGAATCATTATAAAAGACTCAATGGCAGAAAAGATTTGGGACGCCGAAGCTTTTGAAGTTCATGGAAAATCAAAATCAAAGTGGCTCACCTACAACATGGCAATGAGGGCAAAAATATTTGACACTTGGGTTGAAAAGATGCTCTCACAAAATCCCGATGCGCTTGTTTTGCATATTGGCTGCGGTCTGGACAGTCGGGCCTTTAGAATTGCGGCTCCCTATAGCAGCTGGATAGACGGAGATTTTCCTGAAGTTCTTGAAGCGCGAAAAAAGTATTATTCTGAAAACGATCATTATAAGATGCTGGCCTTTGATGCCTCAAAAGCAGAAATGGTAGAAAAGCTGCCGGATGCCAAAACAGCCATCGTAGTTTTTGAAGGAATCAGCATGTATCTGCGCAATGATGAACTGAATGCTTTTGTCCGCGCGCTGGATAAGAAGTATCCGCAGGTTCACATGCTTCTAGATGTTTATACTGTTTTTGGTGCAAAGGCAAGCAAGTATAAAAATCCCATTAATGATGTTGGCGTAACGACTGTCTGGGGGCTTGATGATATTAACCTGGTGCTGGCGGGCACACAATTTAAGTGCGATGCCGAACATTCACTGACGCCGGAAAATCTTGTGAAGCAGCTGCCACCTTTTGACAGAGGATTTTTCAAGTTTCTTTTTACCGGAAGCTTTTACAGAAAGATTTACCGCCTGTATGAAATAAGCAAAACTATTTAAGGAAAAAATATGTACACACTAAAAAGATTGAGCATCGAAAATAAAGAAGAAATTAAAAAAGTTTTCACCGGAGTTTTTACAAAGGCGCCCTGGTATGATGACTGGTCGGACACAAAGCAGCTGGACCTTTACATCTGCGATTTGATGGGACAAGGCTACTCACTTACCTACGGCTTGTATGATGAAACGGGCGAGCTGATTGGCATTTCTCTCGGCTACATCAAGCACTGGTACAGCGGTACTGAATATATTATCAACGAGCTCTGCATAAAAATAGAAAAACAAGGATACGGAGCCGGCTCTTTTTTTATACGTGAAATTGAAAAAGCGATAAAGGAGCTGGGGCTCAAGCAGATTTTTCTTTTGACGGATTCAAACGTTCCGGCCTATAAGTTTTATAAGAAAAATGGCTTTGTAGAATGTGAGACGAATGTTGCTTTTGCGAAGATGGTGTAGCCTGTCATCCCGAACTTGTTTCGGAATCTATCCAAATAGATTCTGAAGCAAGTTTGGCATGACATAACAGGAGAAAAAAAATGGAATTAAAAAAACTAAGCGAACACATCTGGTATATGCCTTATGAATCAGAAAGAGACCGCCCAAACCTTGGCTATGTAAAAGGAAAAAACTGGAGCCTTGCAATTGACGCGGGACATTCAGCTGCACACACAAAAGAGTTTTACGCCCTGTTTGAAAAAGAAAATCTCCCACTCCCCTGTCTTACAGTTCTTACTCACTGGCACTGGGATCACACCTTTGGAATGCATGCCGTAAACGGGCTGACCCTCGCTAATGAAAAGACAAACCGCCACCTTGCAGAGTGGAAAAATAAAATTGAAAAAAATGGTCCGGCGGAATTCTTTGCCATTCACGAAAGCATCAGAAAAGAATATAGTGAAAACAAGGAAGTCATAGTCAAGCTGGCAGACATTGTTTACTCCGGCCAGCTTACCTTTGACCTTGGTGACTGCACAGTAAAAGTCATTCAGTCCGAAGCACCCCACACAGATGATTCCACACTCGTCTACATAGAAAACGACAAAACATTATTTGTGGGTGATGCCACCGGCGATGATTTTTTTACCGGGATAAAAGATGCTGCTTTGTGCAGAAAGTTAGCTGAGACTATCAAAACAATAAATCCAACAATCTGCATGGAAGGCCACTGGGTGCCTGTAGAAACTGATGACACCCTGAATGATTTACTGAGCGGAATTTAAAACAGAACAATTTCATTCCAAAGAGCAATCATGGAGAATCAACAATGATAATAATAATAACAGGCGCGTCGCACACAGGAAAAACTTTACTCTCACAGCACATGCTCGAAAAATACAATTTTCCTTATCTTTCAATAGATCACCTGAAGATGGGCCTCATAAGAAGCGGAAATACAAAGCTTACTCCGCAGGATGATGACCAGCTGACAACTTACCTCTGGCCAATAGTCCGCGAGATGATTAAAACTGCCATCGAGAATAAGCAGAACCTCATCGTTGAAGGCTGTTATATTCCTTTTGACTGGCGAAAGGATTTTGATGAAGAATATCTGCAGGATATCAGCTTTATCTGCCTTGCCATGACAGACGCTTATATAGACGCGCACTTTGCTGATATAAGGGGACACGCTTCGGATATTGAATCCAGACTTGATGACAGCGATTGCACGGCCGATTGGGTAAAGACGGAAAATAACCGCATCATCCAGGGATTTGAAGCCGCCGGGGAATTTGTTGATCTCATCGATTCCAGCTACGAACAAACAATAGAAAAAGTCCTCCTTCTGATTCCGGACAAAATAAAAAAACTTATTGTCGGCAAAGAATACACATTTGACGACATGGGAAAATCTGGCTCAAGCATTTTGATTTTTGATAACTGTGTTTTGAAAATACTGGACAGCCGCCTGCATGATGAAGAGTCCAGTGTGGAAGTGCTCAACTGGCTCAAGGGTAAGCTTCCCGTTCCGGAAGTTCAGGCTTTCGAGAAAAATGGCAATTATCAGTATCTTTTGATGACGAAGATTCCAGGCGTTATGTCTTGCTCTGAATATTACATGGAACATCCGGATGAGCTGCTTTCTTTGCTGGCTCAGGCTTTAAAAATGCTCTGGGACATAGATATATCCGGCTGTCCTAAAAGTCGGGACTTTGAAACCGAGTTGCGTGCTGCAAGATACCGTGTAGAAAATAACCTTGTAGATATTGAAGACGCCGAACCAAACACCTTTGACGAAAATGGATTTGCAAATCCCGAGGCCCTGCTCAAATGGCTTGAAGAAAACAAACCCGAATACGAGCCAGTCATTTCTCACGGAGACTTCTGCCTGCCAAATGTTTTACTAAAAGACGGCAAAGTCAGTGGCTTCATTGACTGCGACGACATGGCCATCGGCGATAAATGGAAAGACATAGCCCTCTGCTACCGAAGCCTCAAACACAATTTCGACGGAACCTTCGGCGGCAAGGTCTATCCAGATTTTAATCCCGATCTGCTTTTTGAAGCCCTTAGCATTGAACCCGACTGGAAAAAAATCAGATATTGGATTTTGCTTGATGAGTTGTTTTGAACTTTTAGTCCGGCAGCTTATCCGCAAACATCAAAAGATTAGCAGTGACTTTTTCCTGTTCGTTCAAGGCTCGGAAACTTCCATTATCATAAAGTTCATCCAGAACCATCATTGCAACAGTATGTCCGATTGCACAATCCATAAAGTCGTAAACAAATCTATCCTGAATCTGTGGCGGATACTGCTTTGCCTGAATCATTGCCTGCTCCAGGGCGTATTTTGCAAATTCATCAAGAAGACTTTTATCTGGACTTGGAATCATTTTTGAAAAATCATCCCAGCTGCTCTTTACAATCATGATGTTGATTTTGCCGTCTTTTGTAAGAAAGCCACGGTCACGAAGTCTCTTAAACTTATCCGAAGTTGCTTTTGATTCAGTGATTGCTCCGGTGATTATTTCGTAAAGGCTTTCATAATCCGAATTCAAATTATTCTGCCAGGAACCAGTTCGACTGTCGAATCTTGAATCCATAGACCATGAAAAAAGACATGAATATTTCTGCGAATCTCTTGTCATCTGACCGCAGCATTTATATTTTGTTTCGAGTTCAGATAAATCAAATTCGCATTTATAATCCGGATCAATAATTTCATCTTTAATCTCAACAGTCACAAGATAATCAGCTCCATCCAAAGTTTTGATTCTGTGCTTTGAAATATCCTTATCAATATGAACAGAGCATTTTTCACAGACAGCAACAAAAATTACTGCAGCTTCAAAAAGCTCCCGGTTTCCGCCAGGAATGTAAAGGTCTTTTCCAATTTCCAGTTTTGCAAGAGCAGCACGAACCTGAGGTACATATTTTTCGGCAAGGATTTTTGCAACCTTCTGCTGCATTCTCACTCCATTTACCCCCGCTTCAAGAGAGAACTTTTTTGGAGTAAACTTAACATAAGTTGTATAACGCTTACCTTTTGTTTCAACAAGAAATCCGTTTGCAAGCAGCATTGCAATCCGGTCTTCCAGAAAAACAGGCGTCATTCCTAAATCTTCGGCAATCTCTTCCATTGTTTTTGGATTTTCATAAACGCTGTAAACAATATTCAAATTGATTTTATCATTCAGATAATATTCAGGACCGCCCCTATTTCCAGGACATCCGTTATGAGTAATTCCAACAGCCTTTACAGGCGATAAACCAAGACTTCCAATTTTTCTTTCCATATTAAATCCTTCCTTTAATTCATTACGAGCTTTGTTTAAGTGCCACTTTACGGTACCGGCAGGCAGCCCAAGTTCTTTTGAAATTTGAACAATAGACTTACCTTCGTAATAAAAGGAATAGACAATTTCACGACGGCTGGAAGTCAAAAATCCAATCTCCTTGCGGAGCTTTTTGATTTCTTCTTCACTTTCTCCAAAGTCATGCTGATCAAAATATGCAAGCTCAATACCGTCAAGGGAAAGGCCCTTCTGCAGTTTTTTCTGATTTACATATTTTGCATAAACATGCTGGCAGATTCTCCAGACATAGCCTTCAAGATTTACAATATCCTCTGCGTGCAGCATAGAAAGATAAAGCTCCTTCAGCATTTCGCCCGAAAGCTCTTCTGCTTCATCATACGAAAATGATTTTTTTACAGCAAAGCCATACACCTTAGAAGAAAATTTTACGATTAACTTGTCAGCTTTTTCTTTTTCCATCGCCATTCCATTTTACTAAAAACCGGTTTGCTTATATAGTGCGAGGATTTGGAAAAAGGTTGGGATTTTTTTGATTTTTTTACAATTAATATTTTATGAGGCAACTTCCGGTACAGGAAGGATGGTTATATCTTCATAATATCTTTGCCGTCAGACGAAGCTAATGTTCTGGATAAATTATTTACAGCTTTTTGAGTCATTTCTAATTCAAAGAGACAGGTATCTAAAATTGCGGCATCCTGACAGTTTTTCAAAAGATATTTATAACATTTGATTGCATTCCACCAGTGCTGCATCACTTCAAGAGAATTCTGATCCATTGCTTTTTTATCAAGATAATTCAAATGGTGAAAATGCAAAATAGCATGACCTGTATCATATTCGTAACGGGCAATTTTAAACAGATAGTCATAATAGTTGCGGCATTTGTAGCTATAAATCTTGCCATCAATGCCTTTTTTAGTAAAAATATATTCCCGGTTTACAGATTTATTATCAGTGTCTATTACTGTTTCTTTTGCTCGTGTTTTTCCGTCGGAATAGACTTTATTTATCAAAAGAATATAGTCGTTATAAATTTGTTTTTGATTTTCCTGCGCAATATCAGGGTGATATAATTTTACCATCCGTCGATATTCTTTTCTGATATCATCAGGATTATCATTATTCTGGAGAAAAGTGATAAATAATTGCAAATCTTCCTTAAAGGTTTTCATTTTTATTTTTATCTGATAAGTATTTTACCATATAATTTGACGGAGAATCCTGGATTTTGGCTTTGTTTTGACAAAAAGTCATATAATATGAATTAAGTTGTCAAATTATATGATTTTTCTTCTGGCGAAAGAAGTGGTTTTATTTAAATTGTCATATAATTTAACAAATTTCTCAGGATTATATGACAGTTGTACTAACAAAACAGGCGATTTTTCTTCTATTGTCATATAATTACACCGATTTCCCCAAATTATATGACAGTTCACCTTCAAAACTTGTTATAATCAGCTCCCGGGATTGAAAAAATGGCTTTTTGCTCACGTTTTTGTCATATAATTTAAGCAAAGTCACGAATTTATATGACTTTTCTTCTGTAAAAAAGGATTGTTCCGGTTAAAATGTCATATAATTTCACTAAAACTGATATTTTATATGACATTTCTACAAAATAACCACCCAAAGCATCCGAAAAATCTGCAATATCATTAATATCTCCACCTAAAACTTCGTCTCACATCAGTCTCCATACATCCCCTTCTTTTTATGTTTTACAGCTCCAACAATTAGAATTGAAAATAAATAAATTCCCCTTTATGCTTATATTACTGGTGTTCGTCATCAGAAAGAACCAGAAGCAATCCCAAACGATACTTCACAAAGGATATTTAAATGCTGACACTCGAGTTCAAGAAGTTTACAGATTTCCCAAGAGGCACAATGTACGACCTGCTATGTGATGCCTATTCATATGATGAACGAAACAAAAACATCTGGGAAAAAAATTGGAAAGAGTCAGATGATTTCTTTTACGATAATCCTGAGATTGCAGACAAGTATGGCTTTGTCACTTGCATAGATGGCGACCCCATAGGCTTTGTCACCTGGGATCCACGCAAGCAACCGGACTATGTAGAAATTGGCCATAACGGAATCAGGGAAAAATATAAACGGCAGGGCTACGGACACAAGCAGCTGGAAGAAGCCCTTCGCCGAATTAAAGAGTACGAGGGTTTGAAAAGAATCATAGTATGCACCAACAGTAATCTTGCTGCCCCCAGAAATTATGAGTCGGTCGGATTTAAGCTTTATGACAGAAAGCCGAATGAAACAGAAAGTGCATTTACCGGCGATTATCTTTATTATGAAATCGAACTTTAAAGTGACATTGAAAAGATTAAGCTAAAAAAGTGAATTAAAATTATTGGGCGACATGATGATAAAAACTCTGTTGACCGCCCGATAATTTCCTCTTATAATATATCAGAATAAACGGGCGAAAATTAAACATTTTTATCAAATAGCGCCCGATAAAAAAACGCCAATACGAGGTACTGCTATGGTTGGAAGAGAGAAAGAAATAAAAGAACTGGAAAAAATATATAGTTCCAAAAAAGCAGAGCTGGTTGCAATATACGGAAGGCGGAGAGTTGGTAAAACCTATCTGGTTGATGAGGTGTTTGATGGTAGAATAACGTTCAGACATGCCGGATTATCTCCCCTGGAGGCAGAACCTAGAGGTCTGCTTGAAGCACAACTAGAGCATTTTTATAATTCGCTGAAACTCCATGGAATAGAAGAGGAAAAAGCTCCGAAAAACTGGCTGGATGCTTTTTTTATGTTGGAAAAATGGTTAAAGAATATAGATGACGGAAGCAGACAGGTAGTTTTTTTGGATGAGTTACCATGGCTTGATACACCAAGGTCAGATTTTATCAGAGCTTTTGAAGGCTTTTGGAATACCTGGGGATGTCATAGAAAGAATCTCTTGGTTATTATCTGTGGCAGCGCTAATTCCTGGATGGAAAATGAACTGATTAATAATCATGGTGGACTATATGGCAGGGTGACTCATGAAATAAAGCTTTCGCCCTTTAATCTGCTGGAATGCGAAGAATACTACAAAAGCAGGGGCATTACGTTTTCACGATATGATATTGTTCAGAGCTATATGATTTTTGGCGGGATTCCGTATTATATGGAATACATGGAAGAAGGATTGAGCCTTGCGCAAAATGTTGACAAAGTTTTTTTCGCAAAAGATGCAAAACTAAAATCTGAATATGACAGACTCTTTGAATCGGTTTTTAAGCGTCCCGAAGCTATAAAAGATATAGTCGGTTTTCTGTATAGCAGAAATATGGGATACACAAGAAAAAAAATAGCAGAAACATTAAAGGTATCTGATGGCGGCCACTTAACAAAAGATCTTAACGCCCTCATTGCAAGCGACTTCGTAGTGAAGTATGTTCCATTTGGACTTTCAAAGAAGGAAGAATATTATAAATTGACTGATCCCTTTTGTTTGTTCTATTTACATTTTGTAAAAAATCAGACAAGAAGAAACAGCCGATTTTGGCAGCAAAACACAACACAGCCTCAGGTCGTTGCATGGAGAGGTTATGCTTTTGAAAATGTTTGCTTTAATCATATAGAACAAATCAAGGATGCACTGGGGATTAGAGATGTGATTTCTTCAGAATCCGCGTGGACAAAAAAAGCAGATGATGAAGATGGCATGCAAATAGATTTACTCATCTCGAGAAAAGACAATGTGGTCAATATGTGTGAAATAAAGTTTTACAGTGATGATTTTGTGGTTAACAAAGAATACTATCGCACCATTCAGCGTAGAATAGATGCGTTGCATACTATTATTCCCCGGAAAATGTCTGTGTACAGCACTTTGATAACGACCTATGGTGTTAAGAAAAATGAGTACAGCGGGATATTTGTTAAAGAGATTACATTAGACGATTTGTTTCGGTAGAGAGAGCTAACAATGGAGAAATTAAGCTATGAAAAATAACACTAAGCAAGACATCATTTTATTTGAAGAATTGGCCTCAAATGCTCATGTTGCATTGAACATAATGCAGTATGATGGCTGGATATTAAAATTTTCGGAGGGACATACAAATCGTGCTAACTCAGTCAGTATGATTTATCCATCGACAATTAGCCTAAACGAAAAAATCCAAAACTGCGAAAAAATCTATTCTGAGCAAAATCTGCCATGTGTATTTAAACTTACGGATAGTGATGAAGAAATGATGAAGCTTCTTATAGAACGTGGTTACAAGGAAGTTACGCCCACTGATGTAATGGTCCGGGAAATAGACGATATAACTATGCCGGAGGGAGATATTACCTTCTACAATAAACCTCTTGAAGAATGGCTTTGTGCCTATTTTGAATATGAGGGATTTAGTCAGAAGAGCCAGGAAATATATAGGCGCATGCTGGATAAGCTTTGCATCAAAACTGATTATCTTGCAATAAAAGAGTATGGCAAGATTATAGCAGTTGCCTCTTCTGCAACAGAACGTGGTTATATGTTAATTCAAAATGTTGTAGTAAATCCGGATTATAGAAGAAAAGGATATGGCAAATTGCTTTGCAAAGCCCTGATGTCAAAAGGGAAAATCGATGGTGCTAAAAGGGCATGGCTTCAGGTGGTTCAGACTAATGAAGGCGCCTGTAAGCTTTATGAAGGCCTTGGCTTTAAGAAGGTTTATACCTATAGATACTTAAAAAAGGAACTGTGAAAAAAAATATGACAATGGATGAAAAGACGCTTTTACTGTCTGAATAAGTGGCAGGAAGCAATGGAGAACCCATGTTAAAAGATTACGAGATAGATAAACCTGTCCTTGAAACTGACAGACTTATTATTAGAACTCTTAACGAAGCAGATGTACCAGATTTGAAAGAATGGTTGGGACGAGATGAAATTTATACCTATTGGGGACGCAAAGCAAGCAAGGGCGAGAAAAATCCTGAACTCATGTTTATTGATCCCCGCCCTTGGGTAAAAAGAAAGCCTTCACCTGATTTTGATTGGGGAATTGTATTGAAAGAATCCAATAAAGTGGTAGGCATGATTGCGGTATTTGATATCCAAAATGCCAGAATGGGTGATATTGGCTATCGTATTCATCCTGACTACTGGAATATGGGAATTACTACAGAAGCTTTAAAGGAAGTGGTACGGTTTATATTTGAGAACACTGAAATAGAGCGATTGAATGGGCGTGCTGATGTCAGAAATATTGCCTCAAATAAGGTCCTTGAGCGGTGTGGTTTTATAAAGGAAGGAACAATTCGACAAGGCAAAATGGTTTCGGTTTATTGTGACTATAATATTTACGGTATGCTTAGAGAAGATTATGCAGAGATGCAGAGGAAAAGATAAAGATGAAATACCAATACAAAGAAATGCCTGAATCTATGAAAGGGACATACGGAGAATTTTCAAAAAACTTCGGGTTTGATTGGAAAGAATTTATTATGGGAATACCAACCCCGATGTTTCTTGTCACAACATATAAATCTAACGGGCAGCCAAATGCTACGATGCAGTCATGGGCAGGATTTACGAGTGCGAATCATGGAGGCGGATATTACGTGATTCTATGCAGCGTGAATAAGAGCGGCCATCTTTACCAGAGCCTGAAAGAAAAGAAGGTAGCAGTGCTGAATTTCATGTCTTCTGATTTATACAAAGCCTGCATGAAGACGATACAGAACAATCAGTTCGAGGCGGATGAGATAACTTCATCAGGGCTTACCGTGGAAAAAGCTTCATGGATAGAC
>Ga0247609_10004119_pt1 | contig 14552 bp, 16 predicted proteins | sample 172DNAGHGlowgp2_FD_193487 | JGI IMG/M metagenome (GOLD analysis project Ga0247609, IMG submission 193487) | Sheep rumen microbial communities from Palmerston North, Manawatu-Wanganui, New Zealand - 1728 DNA GHGlow gp2 | ecosystem: Host-associated > Mammals > Digestive system > Stomach > Rumen ...
GAACTCCCCGGTGTTATTGTCAGTGTTGGTCGTGGCGGTCCAGGTTTGGGCACCATCCAACCTGGTCAGGCAGACTATTTCCAGGCCGTGTATGGCGGTGGCAACGGTGACTATCACACCATCGTGCTGGCTCCTAATAGTGTGCAGGAAATGAGTGACTGCATGGGCAAAGCAGCAGAACTGGCGTTTAAGTGGCGCATGCCCGTCATCATCCTGTCAGATGGTATGATTGGACAGATGATGGAAAAGGTGGAACTGCCACCCTATCATCCACGCCGCACCGATGAGGAGATTGCCAAGCAGTGTCCTTGGGCAACCAATGGCATCGGGCTGAAAAACCGTAAGTACAACTTCATGTCCACACTGGAGTTTGACCCTGCCGTGATGGAGGAGCGCAACCAGAAGATGACTGCCAAATACCGTCAGGTGGAGGCTGAGGAGGTGGATTATGAGCTGTACAAGGTGGATGATGACACGGAATACCTGATTGTGGCTTATGGAATCTCATCACGTATCAGCATGAAAGCCATCGACTTGCTCCGCGAGGCAGGTGTGAAGATTGGCATGCTGCGTCCCAAGACCCTGTGGCCTTTCCCCAACAAAATCATCAGCCAACTCTCCGAGCGCATCAAGAGCATCCTCTGCGTGGAACAGTGTGAGGGTCAGATGATCAACGACGTGCGTCTTGCCACCGAAGGTCAAGCCACCGTGTTCCACTCTGGACGCTCCGGCGGTATGGTGTCCTCGCCGATGGAAGTGGTTGAGGACTTCAAGTGCATGGCTCGCGAAAAGATGAGCAACAACTGGCCAAAAGGCTACTGGATGAAGTAAAATATCCTTGAAGTTATTGAAGTTAAAGAAGTAAACGAAGTTAACGACAATACCATAGAAGATGGGTAACAGCAAATCTTTCACCGAAGTTAGAGCATGGCAAAAAGCACACGAGTTTGTGTTGGCTTTTTATCGTAGCAAAACATGCTTCCCAGAAGAAGAGAAATTCGCTCTTACATCTCAGTTTCAAAGAGCAGCCATCTCTATTGCCGCAAACATAGCTGAAGGGTATAAGAAACTCTCGAAAGCGGATAAGTTACGCTTCTTTAACATCGCTCAAGGCTCACTTGAAGAATGCCGATATTACATAATCTTAGCGCGCGACCTCGATTATTACGATCCAGATACTGCAGATACCCTTTGGGCAGAACTTGACGTCACCAGCACCCTTCTCAACGCCTATTGTCAAGCAATCATTGAGAATAAAAGTGTCACTGATGAATAATCATTCGTCGTTAACTTCGAGCAAAGCGCTCACTTCGATAACTCCTTTAACTTCTAAAATAAAGAAAAAATGACAAAAGAACAACTCATAATTCCTGAGAATAAAATATATGGCAAGCCGACGTTGATGAACGAGACGCCGATGCACTACTGCCCTGGTTGCAGCCATGGTGTGGTGCACAAGTTGGTGGCTGAAATCATCGAGGAGATGGGCATGGAGGAAGACACCATCGCCATCTGTCCCGTGGGTTGTGCGGTGTTCGCATACCGCTATGTGGATGTGGACTGGATTGAGGCCAGTCACGGACGTGCTCCAGCCTGTGCTTCTGCCGTCAAGCGACTCTGGCCCAACAAGCTCGTCTTCACCTATCAGGGCGACGGCGACATGGCTTGCATCGGTACTGGTGAGACCATCCATGCACTGAACCGTGGTGAGAACATCGCCATGATTTTCATCAACAACGCCATCTACGGTATGACTGGCGGACAAATGGCGCCCACTACCTTGATGGGCATGAAGACTGCCACTTGTCCTTATGGCCGTCAAGCAGACCTGCACGGATACCCACTCCACATCACCGACCTTGCTGTCAACCTCGAAGGCACCTGCTACGTGACACGTCAGGCTGTCAATAATGTTGCCAACATCCGTAAGGCAAAACGCGCCATCCGACAGGCATTCGAGAACTCTCTGAATAAGAAGGGAACTTCCCTTGTAGAGATTGTCTCCACTTGTGCATCAGGTTGGAAGATGACACCAGAGCAGGCAAACCAGTGGATGACAGAGAACATGTTCCCCTATTACCCATTGGGCGACTTGAAGAATACAGTAGTAGAATAGGAGACCTTCCCCTCACCCTTCCTGAAGGGAGGGGGTGGTTACCTGTTAAATAAAAAAACAAACAGTAGAATCCTCCCCACTAACATTCTACTCTTCCCCTTTAGGGGGAGCGGGGAGGGGGTCTTTATGACTGAAGAAATCATCATATCAGGCTTTGGAGGACAGGGTGTCCTCTCGATGGGAAAAATTCTGGCATATGCAGGCATCATGGAAGAGAAGGAAGTGAGCTGGATGCCCGCCTATGGCCCCGAACAGCGTGGCGGTACTGCCAATGTGACCGTCATCGTAAGTGATGCCCCCGTCAGCTCTCCTATCGTCAGTGCCTACGACACTGCTATCGTTCTTAACCAACCTTCTTTGGAGAAGTTCGAACCATTGGTGAAACCAGGTGGCACCATCATCTATGACGGACATTCCATCATCCAGCCTCCTAAGCGCGACGACATCAATGTCTATCGCATCGACGCCATGGAGGAAGCTGCACGTACCGGCAACTCGAAGGTGTTTAACATGCTCGTCCTTGGCGGCTTCCTCAAGGTGCGCCCTATTGCCACCGTGGAAGACGTGGTGAAGGGACTCCACAAGGCACTGCCAGAGCGTCACCACAAGCTCATCCCCATGAATGAGGAAGCCATCCGCAGAGGCATGGAACTCATTCAGAAAATGAATTGATAATACATTTTTGAATGAGTTGGGATGGAAGTAGCATTCTGCAAATCAAGGAACGAAGATGAAGCGGAATGCGAACGGACATCGGGGGATTATTCAGAAAATGAATTGATCAACAGGTGGATTAAATAGACTCCGAAAAGACCCGTGAAGGCGATGGCACTGCCCGTCAACCGAACACGGGCTCTTGAACGGATGTCAGCATCATCTACATTTCGGAGCACGTATAGAGTGCCCAACACCCTTGCCAAGAAAAAAACAGTAAAGCCAAAGAGAAGCACCCACGGATTGAGCAAGGCATCTAAACCATCTGTGTCAAATATAGACCAACGGGGGAAGTGCTTGTGTTCCAAGAAGGTTCCTAAAATACTCCCAAAGAGAAAGGGTATCGCCATGCCGGTCATGACAAAGAAGAGATGGAATGGACGAGATTTTAACACGCGGGAGAGTATAGATTGGAAAACATAAAGGACTGTCTGAAGGACGGAGAGAATAAAGAGGGCCATCCAGAGTCCATAGGGACCATAAAGAGACATCCACAATTTATTATAGTCATTGGGGCTCAAAAAATAGAGAATCGCTTGGCTGGCGCCCCAGAAGAGAACGAGTGAGATGAAGGTGAACTTCCATTTTGGACGCGTAGAGTAAATGATTACCCTACGCCCTTTGGTATCACCTCCCAAAGAGCCCAACAAGGAATTGGCTCCTTGCACAAACAGCAAGGTGACCGACAATGCTCCCAACAACATAACCAGGAGTATACAGCATGTCTGCAAAAAAACGTATGATATCATCTTACTTATTTTAGTTTGACTGCAAAGATACGAATAAGTAAGAGGAAAAACTATTCTTTGTGGACAAAATTATTCATATTACTCAACTTTCGGAAGTTATATAAACCACAGATTCACAGCTTTCTTTGAAGTTAATGAAGTTATAGAAGTTATCGCTTCGCTCGAAGTGAGCGACGTTTGTCATGCAGTTGTCCTTCCCGTAGCCAGGTATCGTCGTTTACTTCATTAACTCCATTAACTTCGTCACTTCCGAAAGTTGAATTAAAGGAGTTAGATGCGAATGTCCAACTCCAATGACTCTTCGCCTTTGAGTCACGTGGATGCCCGTCGTTGAGTTTGATGGCCCACTCGCATTGCCTCTTCAGTAGCCCACCCGTATCCACTCAAGACGTGCAGAGATATCCTCCGCAACCCCTCAGTCGTTATCTCTCGGGAGATGACGAGCGTCAGAACTTGGAGATGACGAGCGACAGAGTTAGGAGATGACGAGCGTCAGAGCTGGGAGATGACGAAAGGGAGAACGAGGTAATGACGAAAGGGACGAAGCGGAGATGACGAGTGTGGGAAAGCAGAGATGACGAGTGCGAGGCAGTGGTGGATACGAGCAAGCGTGAGCGGAGATGACGAATGCGAGAAAGCAGAGATGATGAGTACGAGGCAGTGGTGGATACGAGCAAGCGTAAGTGGAGATGACGAGTGTGAGTTTCACGAGATGACGTGAGGAGCCCCTGTGATGTGTATGACCAATGACTCCAACACGCACATCAAAGTCATTTGACACACTTCCTCAACCGTTCCAAAGCCTCTTCCAGCACACGACGTTGGGTGCCCACATTGAGACGCATGAAGCCTGCGCCACCAGAACCGAACATCTCACCGTCGTTGAGGGCAAGGTGGGCTTGGTTGACGAAGAGGTCAACGAGTTCCTGATGGTTGAGTCCCAAGTCACGGCAGTCGAGCCAGACGAGGAAGGAGGCTTGAGGACGAAGGGGCTTGATTTGCGGAAGGTACTGCTGGCAGTAGTCGATGAGAAAGTCTATATTACTCTCCACATAACGAAGCATCTGCTGTCGCCACTCTTCTCCCTGTTGCAGAGCTGCAAGGGTGGCTATTGGCGCAAAAAGGTGGGGTTCGTTCCATTCGTTGGCTGTCAGCCATCGGTAGAAGGGTTTGCGCAGTTGCGGATTGGGGATGATTGCCCACGAAGAGACGATGCCTGCCATGTTGAAGGTCTTGGTGGGGGCACCAAAGGTGATGCTCACTTCGGCTGCCTCGTCACTCACGGAGGCAAAGGGGATGTGGCGGTTGCCCCAGAGCGCCATGTCGGCATGTATCTCGTCGCTGATGACGATGAGGTGATGTTCTTTGGCAAACTGAGCTAAGCGTTGCAGAGTTTCTTTGTCCCACACAATACCAGCTGGGTTGTGAGGGTTCGCCAAGATAAGTAGACGGCACTTCTCGTCGCACACCTGTTCGAGATTCTCGAAGTCCATCTGGTAGCTCATCCCCCCTTGGGAGGACAAGAGGGGGGCTAACGGGTTCCACACCACTTCGCGTTGGTTCCCTCGGGGTGTGAGGAAGAAGGGGTGATAGATGGGTGGCTGCACAATGACCTTTGCATCCTCTTCCAAGAAGAAGTTGATGACCATGCCGATGCCTTTCACGATGCCAGGGATGTAGGTGAGCCATTCACGTTCCACGTGCCACAGGTGGTGGTCCTCAATCCATCGCTGCACCGTCTGCCAATACTCCTTGGGCTCGACGGTGTAGCCAAACAGCGAGTGCTCCAGCCGCGCCTTCAGGGCATCGGTGATGAAGGAGGGCGTTTCCCAATCCATGTCAGCCACCCACAACGGCAGGAGATCACTCCGTCCATATCGTTCCTGAAGCACCTCATGCTTCAAATCGCCCGACCCTCTGCGGTCAACAGGCTTGTCAAAATCGTAGTGCATAATTTTCAATTTTCCATTATCAATTAAAAAAAGAGCCCCATGCTATCTTCACAGACAGCAATGGGGCGGACAAAAAACTTCATCTTTTGGCATATAGCCTTATCATAGAAGTTCCATGTTATCTTTTCTGCACATCTGCTACAATCTTTTGAAGAGCGATAACCAAGCGATCAACTTCTTCTTTTGTATTATAGACCGCGAAAGTGGGACGTACAGACATCTCGTAGCCGAGGGCACGGAGAGCGGGTTGGGCGCAGTGGTGTCCGGCACGTACAGCAATGCCTTCCTTGTCGAGCAACTGTCCCACTTGCGGGGCAGGGATGCCCGGGATGTCGAGCGAGATGACGCTCACCCGCTTCTTCGGATTGCCCATGATGGTGATACCTGGAATGCGACTGATTTGCTGACGTGCATATTCCGTCAGTTCATGTTCGTGGTGTTCGATGTTGTGGATGCCCACACTCTGCACGAAGTCGAGTGCATAACCGAGTCCGATGGCATCGGCAATGTTGGGTGTGCCAGCCTCGAATCGGGCTGGAGGCACATTGAACTCGGTGCGTTCGATGGTCACATCCTTAATCATGTTGCCTCCACCCTGCCATGGTGGGAGCTGTTCGAGCCATTCTTTCTTTCCATACACCACACCGATGCCCGATGGACCATAAATCTTGTGTCCTGAGAAGACAAAGAAGTCTGCATCCAATTGTTGCACATCCACTTTAGTGTGGGCAATGCTCTGGGCACCGTCAATCAGCACAGGAATATTGTGCGAATGAGCGGTGCGGATGATGCTTGCCACGTCGTTGATAGTGCCAAAGGTGTTGTTCACATGCCCTACACTGATGAACTTAGTGTGTGGCGTGATGAGGCGTTCCAATTCGCCGAGGATGAGGTCACCGTTCTGGTCGATGGGGATGGCACGGAGTTCAGCCTTCTGCTGCTTGCACACCTGCTGCCAAGGCACGATGTTGGCGTGGTGGTCGAGGGTGGAGACGATGACGTTGTCGCCTTCCTCCAAGAACTTTGACCCGAAGGTGTGTGCCACGAGGTTGATACCCTCTGTGGTACCGCGCACGAAGAGAATGTTCTCCTTGGCAGGGGCATTGATGAAACGTGCCACCTTTTCACGTGCACCCTCATACTGATCGGTGCTGCGGGCTGCCAGCGTGTGTGCTCCCCTGTGAATGTTGGAATAGTCGGTCTTGTAGAAGTGGCTGATTCCATCAATCACTCGCAGGGGCTTCTGGGTAGTGGCGCCATTGTCGAACCAGACGAGGTCGTGCCCGTTCACCTTCTGATGCAGAATGGGGAACTGCTTACGGATTTCGGTGGTGTTCACCGTATCCGCCTCCTCGTACTGAAGGTTCTTGACAATCTCCGTCTCGGGAATGCCAATGCCAAAACCATTGTCTTTCAACAGGCAGTTCTTCTTCTCAGACTCCACATCATCCCCTCCCTCTGCCGTTGAAGCATGGGAAGGAACGACACGTGAAGGTGCTTCGTAAGAAGATATATCCTCTGCAAAGTATTTGGCAATGACCCCCTTGAACAGTTCCGTGTCGGCAGGACTGAGGCTTCCTATCTGTGGATAATCCTCCACACTGCCTTCTGGCAGGACCTCACCACCTCCACCCGGCACTCCTGCTCCTCCACCTGGCACAGCGGGTGTCGTAGGCAGCGGCAATGCAGACAAGTCCAACTCGTCGGGTGCCTCGTTCGGCACTGCCACTTGCGGTGCTGTTCCCAAGCTTGGCAAGTCAAAGTGGAAATTATCTAATTCGTTCAAATACATCTTATTCTAAGTACAATCTATTTTATTTACAATTTAACAATGTACAATGTACCATTTTACCATACGGCTTGTGTGCATCGCATTAGCCTCAAACTGTACATTGTATATGGTCAAATGGTAAATGCCATTACTTTTCAATCTTGTTTCTGTGCTGATAGTCGTGGTAGTACCCTACCTCCACGTTCTCCAGAACGGCGATGGCATCGTCGGTGAGAGAAGCAAGGCTGAAGTACTTGGTGAGCAAGTAGCTTGCCACACCATACTGATCCAGTCCCATCAGACGTGCCGAGAGGCTTGGAGCAATTTCGCCAGGGATACCTGCCTGATGCAGACCTACCACACCCTGCTCTTTTTCACCCACACGTACGAGAATGATTTCGGTGGTGCCTACGCCACGATTGGTCAAATACTGTCCCTTCACCTCCACCTTGTCGGATGGGATGATAGGCACGCCACGCCATGTGATGACTTTCGTGCCGAAAAGATCAATAGCCACAGGGGGTACACCACGCCAAGTGCACTCACGTTCGAAAGCAGCAATGGCACGTGGGTTGGCAATGAAGAATGCGGGCTCTTTCCATACGAGAGAGAGGAGTTCGTCGAGGTCGTCTGGTGTTGGTGCACCATAACGAGCACTGATCTTATAACCAGGAGCCGCCTGAGCAAGAAGACCAAACTTGGCGTTGTTGATGAGTTCCCATTCCTGACGTTCCTTGATGCTCTCGATGGAGAGGCGAAGTTGCTGTTCCAGTTGGTTGTAGGGAGCATTGTAGAGGTCGCTCACACGAGTGTGTACACGCACTACCGTCTGCAAGGTGTTCAGTGAATATTCTGTAGGATTCTCCTCATAGTCGATGTAAGTTTCAGGAATGACATTGTCTTCCTCATGACCGCTCACGAGATCGATGTGCTTCTCGCCATGCTCATTGACTGTAGCTTTGAGACGGAGCTGCTTATCAACAGCGTTGTTGAATTGCGCACGGAAGTCTGGAATTTCCTCGATGAGAGACTCCAACACAGGAGTGTCGAGCACAAGGAATACGGAGTTGGTGACTGAGCGCACGCTGACAGTAGATTCTGCAGCACTCAGAAGGTCTGCTTCACCGAAATATTCACCTGCACCAAGCAAGGCAATGCGAAGTTCCTCGCCGTGAGTACCCGTGCTGATAACCTCAGCCTGACCACTTGCCACGATGAAGAAACGCTGTTTGTCCTTACCCTGAGTGACGAGGTTCTTGCTACGAGCCACCTCTACAGGAACGAAATTGCGAGCCAAACGTGCCACAATCTCCTGGTCAATATTCTGGAAGAGCGGGATGGCACGAAGATTCTTCGCCGTGAAGCTGGGAACGCCATCGAAGTACTGAATCTCTATGCGTTCAGCCTTCTTCAGTTCCACCTTCGTGCGGTTCACGCGGTAGGTGCCACTCTCCACCTGCTGCCAAGGAAGGAGCTTGAGGAGAAGTCTCGGTGTGATACTGCCCATCTGAGGGGGCGTTTTGGTGGTGTTCGCCAGTTTGCGAGCCGTTGCAGTCGTGATGCTGCGCTGAATGTTGTTGTCTGCCATGTTTTACTTAACAATTTAATGATTTACCATTTATTTTAGAATTATCTAAGCGAATACTTCTCCTTCACCTCACCCCCCACGATGCGGAAGGCGTTGAGCACCGGTTGTTCTGCAGCCAACGAGAGGATGAAATAAAGGATGTTAGGGTCATACGCCAACCGTTTGTCCTCTTCCGACGGACGTGAGGGTGAAGCAGGATGGCTATGCCAGTTTCCGACAATCTTCAGTCCATTTTGACGGGCATACTTGAGGACGGCAAACTGCTCTTTGGGGTCGAAACTGAAATGCTCCTCCGAGTGGTCGATGTTCGTCATCGGGTAGTTCTCCGTGGCAGTCTCCTTGTCGGGTCCCAACAGATAGCCGCATGACTCTATCGGTGCATCCTTCTGTGCTTGTGCCAAAATGGACTGATATGCTATTTCTGTGATAGTGAAGTTCATATCTTACTTTTGTATTGTAACTTTGTGGACATTCCCCTCCACATGTTCTACAGAAAGGACGTTATAACCTTGCTCCGTTGCCGAACGAGGCACATTCTCCAATGGTTCACCCTCTGTCAAGAGGACTTCCAGCGTGTCGCCAGCCGCAATCTGCGCCAGCTTGAGCTTTGTCTTCACAAATGTCATGGGACAATGCTCTTTCGTGATATCAAGTGTATATGTTGCCATATAAAAAATAAAGAATTAAGATTCATTTCCTCATTAAATAAAGAGTGTTCTTCCTCCCTCGCTGATGTTCAGGAATGTTGCCACACCGAGCACGTCTTTCACTTCGTGGATGAAGTCCTTTTTCTCCAAGCCAAGCACGTGCATCGCCATCTCACAGGCATAGAGGTTCACGCCCAGTGCGTTGGCTGCATCCACCAGTTCTTCCAGTGTCGCCACGTTGTTCTTCCGCATCAGCGAGCGGAAGATTTTCGGACCAATGCCACAGAAGTTGAACTTGCTGTTCGGAGCCACACTGAGACCACCCATCATGAAACCGAAGAGTTTGGTGAGCCAATTGCCACCGATGAAGCTTCTTCCTCTCTTCTGCTTAATGGCATCCAAGCCCCAGAAGGTGAAGAAGATGTTCACTTCATAACCCACAGCCGCAGCACCTGTTGCCAGCGTAAAGACAGCGGTGAGCTTGTCAAAGTCGCCTGAAAAGGCAATCAATGAGAGTTTCTTTTGTTCTGCCATGTTCGTATGTGATGTATTAGTGGCCCTTCAAGTCGCAAGCAGCCTGTTCGTAATCAATCAGTTCTGTCACTGTCGGGTTCGTGCCGCAGATGGGGCACTTGTCCGTCTTTCTCACATTAATCTTGCGGAAATCCATTGTCTTGGCATTGAAGGTGAGCAGTTTGTTGGTGAGCAACTCACCCACCCCTGTCAGATACTTCAATGTCTCTGCCGCCTGAATTGTACCAAGCATTCCCGCGATGGCTCCCAGCACCCCAGCCTGACTGCACGTCGGCACAGCACCTGGTGGTGGAGGAGTCTTGAACAAACAACGGTAGCAGGCTGAGCCTGGCACGTGTGTGAAAGTCTGCCCTTCAAAACGGAGGATACCACCGTGACTGAATGGTTTGCCAGCCATCACACAAGCATCGTTGATGAGGAACTTCACGGGGAAGTTGTCGGTACCGTCCACCACAAAGTCATACTCCTTGATGAGATCGAGCGCATTGTCTGCCATCAGAAACTCCCTGTGAGCATTCACCTTCACATTCGGATTGATGGCATTGATGGTCTCCTTTGCTGATTCCACCTTCCACTTGTCCACATCAGGGGTGGTATGAATAATCTGACGTTGCAGGTTGCTCAAATCGACCACATCGCCATCCACAATACCGATGGTGCCCACACCTGCTGCAGCCAGATACATGGCTACTGGTGCTCCTAAACCACCAGCACCAATCACGAGCACTTTGCCCTCGCGTATCTTTTCCTGACCTTCCACACCCACATCCTGCAAGAGGATATGACGCGAATAACGGTTCAGTTCTTCTTCTGTAAAATCAAACATATCTGTCTTTTTTTATTTCTTTATTCCACCTTTGTGCTTGACGTCTGCCCGTTCGTCTTTGTTCCTTGACTCCGGCCAACCGAGCACTGCACCCCAAGCCTTCAGAATCGATACTCAATCGATTCGTCCACCTTTGTGCTTGACGTCTGCCCGTTCGTCTTCGTTCCTCGACTCCGACCAGCCGAGCACTGCACCCCAAGCCTTCAGAATCGATACTCAATCGATTCTTTGTCTTGTCCACCTCCCATGAAATAAAGGAAATCCACCGCGTCACCCTCGTTCAACTGGAGGGTGGCAAACTCTTCTCTGTCAACGAATTCTTCGTTCACCTGCACACTCACCATGTCGGGTTGTGCCACATTGTTCTGCTTGATTAAGTCTGCCACAGTAGCAGGGAGTTGAACCTCCTGGTCCTCTCCATTTACAATCAATTTTGCCATAATGATGAAGTTTTTTCTATTCTATTTATTGTTCCTTTATTTCTCCGAAAATAGTGCTGTACTCAAGTAGCGTTCTCCTGTGTCGGGCAGAAGCACCACGATAGTCTTGCCCACATTCTCAGGACGTTTTGCTATCTGAAGGGCAGCATGAGCAGCAGCACCACTTGAAATGCCCACCAGTGTCCCTTCTGTCTTTGCCAAGAGACGACTAGCAGCGAAAGCGTCCTCATTCTTCACACGGAAGATTTCATCATACACCCCGGTGTTCAGCACCTTGGGAGCAAAGCCAGCACCAATGCCCTGCAACTTATGAGGACCAGGCTTACCACCTGACAACACCGGTGAGTCATAAGGTTCCACAGCCACTACCTTCACATTGGGGTTCAGCCGCTTCAGCACCTCACCCACACCCGTCACTGTGCCACCAGTTCCTACACCAGCCACGAAGATGTCAACTTTTCCATCGGTGTCTTCCCAAATCTCCTTGGCCGTTGTCTGCCGATGTACCTCCGGGTTTGCCTCGTTGTCAAACTGCTGAGGAATGAAAGCATCCGTCTGCGAAGCCAGTTCCTGTGCCTTACGGATTGCTCCCGGCATACCCTCATAAGCAGGGGTGAGCACCAAACGGGCTCCCAAACTGCGTAGCAATGTACGCCGCTCAATGCTCATGCTGTCTGGCATGGTGAGGATAAGTTTGTAGCCACGTCGTGCAGCTACCAATGCCAATCCCACACCAGTGTTGCCACTAGTAGGTTCGATGATGACGGTATTACGTCCGAGAAGCCCTTGCTTCTCAGCCTGTTCGATGAGTGCATAGCCCACACGATCTTTCACGCTTCGTCCTGGATTCAAATACTCGAGTTTAACCAACACACGGGCTTTCAGTCGCTGTTTCTTCTCCACTTTGGAAAGTTCCAGCAGGGGTGTTTTGCCTATCAGTTCAACAAGGCTTTGTGCTATTTTTGCCATAATGAATTATATAGTTTTTTGTCGTCAATCAAATTCGATGCAAAGTTCGGGCTTTTCACGTTGTGCCACAATCCCATTGGCGTGGTATCTATCTACCCTTTTTATGGTATCGCCGCAACAGCCTGTCTGATGTCTTCGAAGATATCGTCCACATCCTCCAGTCCTACAGAAAGTCGGATAGTGGTGTCGCGAACGTCCATCTCCACCTTCTGACTCTTCCCAAAAGGACCGAAGATGGTGCTGTAGGGATGGATGGCAAGTGTCTTGTTGTCGAAAAGGTTGGTAGCACGACGGATAAGCTGCAGGTGATCGATGAAACTGAAGCACGCTTTGCGGTCAGCCAAATCGATGGTGAGCATGGCTCCCGCAGTCTCGCCGAACTGCTTGAGGGCCAAAGTGTGGAATGGGTTATCTTCCAATCCAATGTAGTTCACCCGTTGGATGCCTTCCACCGTCTGCAACTTCCTTGCCAAAGCCAATGCATTAGATGACTGCACCTTATACCGTGCCTCCAATGTTTCCAGACCCAACGACTGCATATAGGCAGCATGGGGGGACATATAACTGCCCACGTTGAAGAGCAATTCAAAGCGGATGCGTTGGTTCACCACGGGGAACGTGCCGTAGTCGATAACTAAACCACCCAGCGAGGTGGCACCGCCCGATATGTATTTGGTGGAAGAAACCACCTCCACATCCACACCCAATGCTTTAGCACTGAACTGAGTGAAAGGGATAATTGTCGTATCTGCGATGAGTGGGATGCCCCGCTCGTGCGCAATTTCAGCCAAAGCAGCGATGTCCGCCACCTCCATTTGCGGATTGGTGACAATCTCCAAAAAGAGGCAAGATGTCTGGTCGTCGATTGCCTGACGCACTGCTTCCAAGTCGAGCAAATCCACTTGCCGGCTCTCGACACCGAACCGTGCAAATGTCTTGTTGAGGAGTGCCACCGTGTTGCCAAACAAATGGTGCGATGTGACGACATTCTTTCCCGTCTCAATCACGGTGAAGAAGGCATTGGTGATAGCAGCCATGCCGGAGCAGAAGGCAAATACGTTCTCAGCCCCCGTCAGCGCCTTCACTTGGTCTTCGAAATGCATCACGGTAGGGTTCATCACCCTTGAATAGTCGGGTGCCAACACTCTACCACAAAAAGCATCCGCCATGTCCTTCGCCGTCTCAAACTCATAGGAGGCCGTATGGTACACAGGCATAGCTATAGACCCAAAAGCATCCTTCCTCGGCAGCTTTGTATCAATCGCTATCGTAGATTTTTTCATCAATTCGGTCATAAGAATTTCGCCCAGCGCGTGGGCTGGTTAAATATAGTATTCCACCATCTCCACCAATCCTGCCCTGAGCGCATATTTGGTAGCTTCATAAATAGTGTTCACATTGATTTTGCGGAAGATGTTCTTCTTGTGCGTCGTGATGGTGTGGATGCTCGAATTACGTTCCACTGCAATCTCCTTCACCGACTTGCCCAAGGCAATAAGTCGCAACACCTCCTTCTCCGTAGCAGTCAGTTGGTCGCGTTCCGCTATCGACTGCTGGGGCGAAGGCGTAAGCAGCAGGTTGGTGACCTGATGGCAGAGGAAGCGCACACCAGTGATGGCGCATTTCAGTGCCGTGATAATCTCCTGTGCCGAATCATCTTTCAGAATCATACTGAACTGCTGTTCCACACTCAACCGACGTATCAGTCCCTCGGTCAATTCGTCTGAGAATAACACCCACAACGCATAGGGGAAACGGTCGGAAAGGTTGAGTAGTTCGTCCGTGCTCCCCAAGTCAAACAACGTGTAGTCGATGATGACCACCGCTGATGGATTATCTTTGAGTTCCGCAATCAGTTCTGCCCTACGGCTCAGTTCCTTCACTTCCAGCCCATCCACCTCTTTCAGAGCCGCACGCACCAGCGTTTTCAGTCCCAGGCGTGTAATGTCTTGATTATCTGCAATGATGATAGTTTTTTTGTCCATAGTCCTTTGTCCTGTTTTGTATTCCGAGTGCAAAGGTATGGCGACTTAGCATTTATACCAAGAAAAAAGACTTTGTTTGGTAAATTTATCTAAAACACCAAACACCCATAGATGAATATTCTGCTGATAAAACATTTTATAGTTTATATTCTCAATCAGGCAAACATCCTCTTTCACTTCCGAAACTTAAAATAGGTGTTTTAAGTTTCGCAAGTTATATTTTTTTGAAGTTAATGAAGTTACCGAAGTGAGCGCTACGCT
>Ga0247609_10004120_pt1 | contig 14548 bp, 11 predicted proteins | sample 172DNAGHGlowgp2_FD_193487 | JGI IMG/M metagenome (GOLD analysis project Ga0247609, IMG submission 193487) | Sheep rumen microbial communities from Palmerston North, Manawatu-Wanganui, New Zealand - 1728 DNA GHGlow gp2 | ecosystem: Host-associated > Mammals > Digestive system > Stomach > Rumen ...
TATATTTTATCTTATAACAATTATTAATTATGACTAAAACTGCATTGGTTGAAGCATTTGCGAAAGAAGTAAACGCATCTAATAGAGCTGCTCATGAAGCAGTAGAAGCTATCCTTGATACTATCATGGAAGGAGTTAAAAAAGAAGGTGAAGTTAGAATCACTGGATTCGGAACCTTCAAGAAATCTAAGAGAGCTGCAAGAACAGGAGTTAATCCTCAAAATCCTAAAGAAAAGATTAAGATCTCTGCAATGAATGTTGTAACTTTCAAGGCTGGATCTGAATTCAAGGCTTGCATTAAGTAGTTAGAAAAATCAGAATATAAAAAACTAGAGTTTTGAGTCTCTAGTTTTTTTATAATATTCATAATCACTTTCTATCACGCCCAAATCTATCACGTCACCCCCTATCATATCATTCCCAATCGTATCAATTTCTATCATATCAATCTTTATCATATCATTTTCTATCGAATCATTGTTTATCATATCAATCCTTGTCATATCATTGTTTATCATATCTATTTCATGTAATTTTATGAATTCATTTCTTATCGAATCACCGTATATCATATCACTCTTTATTATATTTGGTTCACGTTAACCTATTTATTCATTTTTCATCGTATCAATTTCTATCATATCACTCTCTATCGTATCAATATAAATTAAATCATTCCATATCATATCAGTCCTTATCAAATCAATCTCTGTCATATTTAGTTCATGTAATTTTATGAACACCACCTTTATTGAATCAATTTCTATCATATCACTCTCTATCATATCAGTCTTTATTAAATCAGTGTCTATCGTATCAATCTTTATCATATCACTCTCTATTATATCACTGTCTATTATATCAATTTTTATCATAATAGCTTTTCGTAAATTTATTAATTCCTTTTACATTTCGTCACCGTTTATTGTATCAAGCTTTGTCATGTCATTTCTTATTGTATCAAAATTTATCATATCAATATATATTGTATCAATCCTTATCGTATCAGTTTTTATCATATCAGTCTCTATCATAATAATCTTTCGTAAACTTGTTAACTCATTTTATGTCTCGTCACCATTCATTATATCATTCAATATCGTATCAATCTTTATTATATCACTCTTTGTTATATCATTCAATATCGTATCAATCTTTATCATATCACTCTCTATCGTATTCTGTTCATGTTTCTTTATTTACTCATTCTCTATTTCGTCAATTACTATCGTATCAATCTTTATCATATCACTCTCTATCATGTCATTTCCAATCGTATCAATCTTTATCATATCACTCTCTATCATATCAACTTTTATTAAATCCTTCTCTATTATATCAATCTTTATATCAGTTTTTACTAAATCACTCTCTATCATATCAACTTTTATTAAATCCTTCTCTATCATATCACTCTTTGTTATATCATTCAATATCGTATCAATCTTTATTATAAATATCATTTGTATGTTTATTTATTCAATACTTATTCCATCATAACATATTAAATCATATCTTATCGAATCATTGTTTATCATATCAATCCTTATCATATCATTTAATATCGTATCATTCTTCATTATATTTTGTTCATGTTAATTTATTAATTCATCTTTTATTCCATCAATCACTATTATATCATTGTTTATCATATCAATCCTTGTCATATCATTTAATGTTGAATCAATCCTTATCGCGTCATTCAATATCGTATCATTCTTCATTATATTTTGTTCATGTTAATTTATTAATTCATCTTTTATTCCATCAATCACTATTATATCATTGTTTATCATATCAATCCTTGTCATATTTAGTTCATGTAAAAATATTGATTCAACTACTATCTCGAGCTCATCAACTATTATTAGATTGTAATCCGTAGTTAAACATTCACATATATTACATGATAATATATAAACATATTTTATATATAAGCTATAAGCATTCTTACCATTTTATCAATATCTTCTTATTTAAGATAATACTTAAAACACAGCTTTCATTAGATCATCATATGATGTAATAACTCAATATTTCAAATTCTCTGTATTAAGAGATTCAAAATGTTTTTTTGCATATCATATTTTTAAATCTTCGGAATGTCTAAGTTGCATTGTATCAAGTCTTCCTTTTGTTTCTGCAATAAAATAAACATATTTAACATCTTTTTTATCCATAACGATTGCCCAATCTGGATTATAATTACCAATCGGAGTTGGGATTAAAAATCATCTTGGTAACTTAGCATAAACAGATATTTCTCATGCTTCAAGATTTTTAGCAAATCTCCTTTCTCAATCAGAATCAGTTTTTACATAATCATAAATATGTTTTTTAACCTCTAATATATTTTCTTTTAAAGATCATGAGAAATTATTGATTGTGAATATTTCATCTCAATAAACCTCTCCTGTTTTTAGATATGTTATTCAATCAATTAATGTAGTAGCTTTTTCATTATTAATCAATTCAGAAGCCTGACGAATAAAATCTTCAGGATTAATTCAGAATTGTTTAAATTTATCTTCTCTGATTCATTGCATGATTGCAGTTACTGTTTTTCTTGTTAGATTAGTGTTTTTAGCTATCTCTCAAATAAGATCATATTTAATATTTCATAATACATTTGCTGTTTTTATAAACTGCTGTTTAGCTTTTTTACCGAAAAATCATAATTCTTTTAGCTTTTCTTCTGATAATTCTTCATCTTGTTTTCATGTAACAACTTTTATTAAAACTTCTTTTACATCAAGATGTTCATTTATTGAAGCTATGCTCTTTTTTATTAATTCATCACTATCAAAATCTACTTCATAAGAAGTCTTAAACTTAATTTTTCACCATAAATCTTGGAATTCTTTTTTCTTAAAGTTTTCGTTTGGATCAAGATGATGTGGCACATTAGTAATTGCTTCCATTGCAGCTTTATAATTAGCAGTAGAATGAATTTTATACATAATAGAAGCAAAATCAGAAGTATAATCTTTTAATTCATCTACTATTTCAAATTTATTATCTTCAATATCATTAATCAATTGTTCAGTGATAGTATAATCCTTATCAAGATATCATTTCATTCTCATATCTGTTATAATATCCATAGCCAATTCTTCTGATATTTCTTTTGTATCTCATTGTTCATTTTTAAGAATTCTTCATACTAATACAGAAGCTTTAACTTTAGTTGGCCTATCTGATAATGATTCCAATACTTCTTTCTGTAATTGTTTTGAGAATGAATCGTATGATTCACTTGCTACAATAGTTAGTGTATTTACATCAAAGAATTCTCTTCATAAAATTGATTCATCTTGCCTATATCAATTTTTATCTACACAAATTCTGAGTCATCTTCAGATCTCCTGCCTTTTACTAATTGTTGAAGCACTTTCCTTTAATGTACAAATCTGGAAAATATTTGGATTATCCCATCATTCTCTAAGAGCAGAATGAGAGAAAATAAATCTTGTTGGTTCATTTAAATCCAATAATCTTTCTTTATTTTTCATAATAAGATCATAAGCAGACACATCATCACTTCATCATTCTTTTCATTCTTTTGAGTTGATGAAATGTCCTTTTTTATCAATTGAAAAATATCATTTATGGATTTGTTCAACTGTATCTCTTTCTAAATATTTATTATATTCTACATCAAATAATTCTTTCTTTTCACTAAGTACTTGTTTATATTCTTCTTCAAAAATATTAGCATAAATTCATTTTGTATCTTCTTTATCATAGTCACGGTATTTAGCAACTTCATCTATAAAGAATAGAGATAATACTTTTATTCATTTATGAAACATCAATCTTTCTTTTTCTATATGTTCAAGAATAGTTTCTCTGATTTGAATTCTTCTAATATGTTCTTCATCTATATTTCATAGCACTTGTCCAACTCTAATTTCAACTCAATTTATGAATGTTACAAGGTTATTATATGCATCAATTTTATTGATAACATAATCATTTTCATATTGTCTCATTCAATTAGAGATTTCATAGAGATTGTCTCATTCTTTTAATTCTTTCAGAACCTTCTTTATTTGTCAGTTTTCTTTACTTTCTATTTCTAATCTGATATGAGCTGTTGGATATTTTGTAGTTGATACATTTATTCTATCCAAAAACATATAACTATTTGTTCAAGTTCATCATACAGTTTCAATTCATTTTACAGCAATTCTTTTTACTAACCTTTGATTATAAGCATCAACTGCATCCAATCTATAAATTTTATTATAATCTTTTTTATGAGTTGCAGAATATCTAACAATAAATAGAGGTTTAAAATCCTGCATTTTAGTTTCATCAGTTGGTCAGAATTTCTGAGGTTCATCTATAATGAGAATAGGTTTAGTTCATGAAATAATATCGATTGGTTTTATTGAATTTGTAGAATCCATCCTTTGATAGATTTTCCTTGATTCTTCACTATTTACAGCAAAAGCTTGTTTATTTATTATCATTACTTCAATATTTGAACTTTCTGCAAAATTTTTGATATTGCTAAGATTTGAACTATTCTTTGTATCATAGATAAAAAATCTGATCTTCTTTCCGTAGATATCCTGAAAGTGACTGGCTGTAATTTTCAATGATTTATAAACTCATTCACGAATAGCAATTGAAGGCACCATAATAATAAATTTACTCCAACCGTATTGCTTATTTAATTCAAAAATTGATCTCGTATAAACATAAGTTTTTCAAGTTCATGTCTCCATTTCTACAGTAAAATTAATATCTCATTTAGATCAAATATCTAATGTTTTTAATACAGGAATTCATTGTTCTTTTTGTAATTCTTGAACTTCTTTTATAATGTTTGATCTTACATTATAATCTAGATCAGCATTTGCAAATGCATTAAAATCTGATTCTTGAACTCACATAACTCAAAAATCAGTTCTTTCTCTAAATAGTGTTTTTCATAACATATTTCATTTAGGTTGTCATGAAAAGCAGCGTACCAAAGCATTTACTGCATCTATCTGATATTGTTGTTCTTTAAATTTTAATTCCATGATTGACTTATGTAATAAAATATAACTTATTGCAAACAAAATTTAAATAACTTTAGGTATGATTTGGATAAAAATTTTATTTGCAAACATCATTGCAAGTAAATTTTAACTAATCGAATCTTGATTCGTTAATTTATATTTTACATTTTTAAAGCCTTCTGATTCTACTCTTATAATTAGTCAATTATTTACCCATTTTTTTAATAAACGAGACATAGTATATGATTGTGTAACTCCTGTGATTTTTCTGGCTTGTTCATTATTTATATATTTGTTTTCATCTAAATATTTCTTAACCTTATCCCATTCAGTTCATCTATCCTCATTCAATAAAACTACTCTCACTGCATCTTGTAAATATGGATATGAAAAAAATAATGGAGGATATAAATTATTTTCGTACATTTCGTTTCTCAAAGCTTGTACTCACTCATTTCTGTCTAAATTTGGAGCTTCTTCAAACTCTCTTAGATGTTTCACTACAAGATCATTTCTATATCCGTCAGCTCTAACATATCAAATATTTTGTGGTGTTATATTACATGGGAACAACCCTGGGCTTTCTATTTCAACTCTATCTTCAAATATCTTTATTTCAATATCTCTCTTTATGTAATAATCTCTATGTATTACAGCATTTGTTATTGCTTCCTTTATAGTTCTTTCAGGGATTTTATATGTCGTAACAAATCCTGAATGAATCTGAATTCAATTTTCAAGTGATGTTAGTACATATTCTTGGGCTTCTTTGATTTGTTTTAATATTGGTCATTCAATAGTTTTTGGCTTTCAAATTAAATTTGGAGTTTCTCTAAATTTTTCCAATGTTCATGTATATTTATAAATACGAATAGAACATTTTGTGTCCATTAAATTTGTAGGATATTCTGCAAATAACATAACTGCAGCACGAGTTAACAAAAGCTTTCATTCCTCATTTTTTCTAGCTAATCATGTCTTAAATAATAATATTTCTGCATCTTCTGCTGGCAATTTTCTATCTTTTTTCCATTGCTCAAAATATGGTGTTTTTATAAGATCAAAATCAACATCTACTAATTCTTTGTCAGCTTTCTCAAATCATTTTGCATAACTTAATTTTATAATTTCTTGAGGAGTCAGTTTTTTATTTCATTTTTGCAACCTCATAAAAACTTGGTGATTTATAGAATGGAATGAATCTGAAGCTTTCGGAATATTTATTATGGATATAGTCTTTCCTATTTCTTCAATAAAAATTGTTTTTGGTGGCCATAAATTTGCAATTGGAGGTAAAATCCTTTGTATTTCTCTTCAAATTTCATCATAAACTTCTAAATTTTCTTCTATTCAAAAAACTTTGTCCAATCATTTTTCTTTGGTTTTTTCAGGATCATCGATTCAAAGGATAATGTTTCATCATTCAGTATTAGCCATTGCAACAATTGTTTCTATAATCTTTGTTACAAGTTTATCTCATGCAGATCATAATCTTTTAAATTCAATATTTTGAGACTCCGCAGGAAGATTTAATATAATATCTAACAGCTCTTTATCAGTCATTGAGATTTTTATTTACTAATTAAATAACTTTAATAATAGTTTCAGGAGACACTCTTTTTACTTTGTTTTCAACATTAATTCTCTGAGCATCATTTTTGAAACATGCATCACGGAATACTAATTTAATTGGCTCATCTTTAGCTATTTCATCAATTACATTATCATCTATATTTTCATCAAAACATGCAATTAAAGAATTTCATGCAACATAAAATACTTTATTATGTCAGATAGTTTTTTCTTCAATTGGGAGATCTAAAGTTAATCAGAAATTCAAAATCACCTGATTTAATAAATCCTCTGGAGTTCTATCTTCTTTGATATTTGAAGTAAATAAAGATAGATTTTCTTGCTTAGCTTCTGATGGATGATAATAAACATCTTTCATACAGCTTTCATCTACTCTATAAACTCTAAATCCGTAATCTATATCAGCATTAGTTTCTTCTTTAATTTTCTTAGCAGCTCTACGGATTCTTTCTTTTCATATTTCACAAATATTCTTGTATCCTGCTTTATAAGCTTCTGTATCTTCTCAAATTTTTTCTTGAATTTGCATCATTATAAATTTTCTTATTTGTCTATCTTGTTCATTTAATTCTAATACAGCTTGAGCTGTTGTTCATGATCAGGAAAAACAATCAAGAATAATATCATCTCATTTGGTTACAACTCAGACTAAATATTTCATTAAATTAATTGGTTTTGGATTATCAAAATGAACTTCAGGAATTAATTTTTTTAAATAAACAGTAGTGCTTTGTGCATCATATACTCACCAACTACTTTTTATTGCCATATTTTCGTTAGTCATTTCATACAAAAACTCCTTTTGTTTTGGGAGGTTTTCTTTCCATAGAATTCTTTTTTCTTTTATCATCCTATCCAATGATTCTTTAGAAAAAGCCCATGTATTCGTATATTCTTTTCCTGTATCTGGATCAACAATAGTAAAAGCATCTTCAATTGGTTTTGTTGTACTTTTAATATTAGAAACTCTCCAAGGACCTCTTGGATCATTATCTGGATTTTTAAATCATCACGATTCTTCTGTTCTTTTTTCTCAAACAAACTTGAATTCACTAGATTTTTGGTAAGCAACAATATATTCATGAACATTTACCATCATATTTTTAGGAGGAACTCATTTTGCTCAAGCTTTTTTATCCCAAACTATTGAATCAATATAATTGTTCTCTCCGAAGATTTCATTCATAATTTCTAATAAATTTGAATGCTCATGTTCATCAATACTTATAAATATAGCTCAATTATCACTTAAAAGATCTCTAGCGATTTTTATTCTTTCATACATCATAGAAAGCCAATCACTATGAAATCTACCATTGGATTCTGTATTTTTAACCATTCTGTATCATTCAGCATTTTGTTCTGTTTTTTCTTTATACTCTTCTGAATCTTCTGAAAAATCGTCTCAATAAATAAAATCATTACCAGTATTATATGGAGGATCCATATAAATCATCTTTATTTTTCAAAGGTATGATTCTTGTAATATTTTTAATACTTCAAAATTATCTCATTCAATATAAAGATTCTGCGTATTATCCCAATCTACACTGTCCTCTTTTACAGGTCTCAATGTCTTTGTTATTGGAGTATTAGCTTTCAAAATAGATCTTTTCTTTCCTGGCCAATCTAATCTATATCTTTCATCCAATCATTCTACTGTTGTTTTATCTCATAATTCTGCTCTAAGTAAGTCAAAATCTACTCTTTTAACTAAATTTCACTCTTCATCTTCTGTTTCTTTAACACAATTTGGAAATAGTTTTTCAATCTTTTCCACATTCTCTAATGTTAAATTAGGAGTTTCCATAGATAATTTATCCATTATTTATTATATTTATGAGATAAAAGTTTTTCTAATTCTTTTTTCTTCTTCTGTAATTCCATATTTAATGGAACTATATCTTTCATTTGTACTTCTTTTCTAATCTTACTTTTTAATTTCTCAATATCTTTTTCTAATTCTTCTTTTTTCTGTTTTCGAGCAATCAAATCATCAAATTCTTCTCAAGTTTCTATTTGTTCTTCTGTAATAAACTTTGATATTATATTTTGATATACCCTATCTAAATTTGTTCATGTGAGATCAAATTCTATTTCTTCATCTCGATCTGTATTATAGTATTCCTTATTGTATGAAATCACATATGCTATATGGTCATTATACCTGCATTCATACAGTATTGGATAAGGAATTATTTTATCAATAATACTGAATACTTTTTTTGGCAACTCTTTTTCTTTAAGAATTACTTCAAATATCTGAATTTCCTCTACATCTTTTCACTTTTTTATCCTGATTGTATTTTCTGCTAACTTATATTTCCAATTTATTCTTTGCACATACTTTGAGAATTCATCTCTTGCTGTATGTTTCATTCAGGCTTGTTGAAATATTGTATTCTTTGGCAAGAATTTATCTATTAATGCCAATTTAGGTAAAATATATGCTGTCATTTTTATTTAATTACGATAAACGAGATTAATTCAAAGTCTTCCAATCATTTAATTTCGCTTCATATATTTGCTGTTCATCATTTGCTAAATAGACTATTTATTAATGAATCTTCTTTTACATTTATAATTGAATTAATTGATTCACTAAGCAATTCTGAATACTTACTCATATCCTTTCAATCATCAGTTTCATCATTAAATAATTCATAAACTTTTTTAATTGGTTCTGTTTTTCATTTAGCGATTGATCTCAGAATGTCTAATGTATGTTTTACTTCCAAATGATTTGAAAGAATTTCTCAATCTTCTTTAATATAAACTAAATAGAAAGGATGTAGCTGATTTGTATTATCTATGTTAACTCAATTATTTCTATTTTTTAATACATAGATAACTCATTCTTCTATTCATTTTTCTGGATCTTTTTCGCATACAGTATGCATTCCGTTTGGAATATCTTCTAAATTTCATCAATTCTTTATATAATTCACAAGATCCATCCTGAAATCATTTAATCAAAGATCTGTAATATTGATTCATGACTTCATATCTTCAATATCTACTACTTCATCTTTTAATTGTTCAAGCTGTTTCCTTCTCATATCATTCTCAGTTCAAGTTATGCTTACCATAACTCATCTATTTTCTACTCTATTTTTTAAATCAATATATGAATCCAAATCAATATTTGGCCAAAAGTTAACTAATTGAATTACATCATTTTTGGATCAGATTCTATCAATTCTTCAAAATCTTTGAATAATTCTAACAGGATTCCAGTGGATATCATAATTGATTAAGAAATCACAATCCTGGAGATTTTGTCATTCACTAATACAATCTGTAGCTAACAATACTTCTATTTCTTCTTTAGCATCAGGATCTATTTCTTTTCTATGTTTAGAAATTGGAGAAAAATTCATGAGTAAGTCATTAAAATTATGACTAATTTTCAAAGTACAATCATTTCCACTTCATGTAACTTTAGCAGTATCAAGGTTATATTTCTCTTTTAATATTAATGATAATTCTCTATATAAATAATCTACAGTATCCGCAAATGCACTAAATACAATAACCTTTTTATTATTTCAATTTATTGGATTATTTACTTTATCTCTAATTATTTCTAATAACTTTTGTAATTTAGAATCATGAGCAGGAGTAATCTGTTTCATCTGTAGAAGTAACATGTTTAGTACGATTTTATCCTGTTCAAGGTCTCTTTTCCATGAAAGAAGATCCATATCTTTAAGATCAATTTTTACCTTCTTTCAGATTTGGAAATCTGGATCAAATTCTTCGTCATCATCATAATCATCTTCATTAAAACTTTCTGTTTCTATTACATCATACGATTTACCTCAATCATTATTTTCAAAATTAGCAATTGATAAGAGTAATCAATCAATTTGTCATACAATCTTTCATAGTGTTATTCTAAATGCTTCTACAGAACTTTCTAATCTTTTTAATAAATTTATTCTCATTAAAATTTGTAATGATCTTTCACGATCAGACTGCCTTAATGTAGCATTTCATCATCTAACTTTTGTGTCATATTTTTCTTCATATTCTGAAATCTTACCAGGTAAGATATAATCAAATGGAGAATAAACACACATAGTTAGTTGAATTAGATAATCTGCAATTTCTTTTACAGAAGGAGCATCTTTTAAATCAGTTATTGGACAGTTATCAATATTTCTTGGTGGTAATCTTGTAGGAAATTTTCAGATAGCATTAATGTCATAATATTTCTCGATATGTTTCCTACTTCTAGCAATTGTTACGCTATCTAATAATTTAAAGAAATCAAAATCAGATCATAATCTACGCAACAATTCTTCACTTGTTCTTTCTTCAGGATCTAATTTACTCCATTCATTAAAAGTAGCCTGAGCACGTTGTAGAATAGAATCAATTGATCTTTTAGTTCACATTTTTTCATCTACAGTTGATGTTTCTCATTCATATGCTAATGCTAATTGATTTTTAAGATCAGTAAATCTATTATTTACTGGAGTTGCAGAAAGCATTAAAACTTTAGTTTTTACTCAGGCTTTCATAACTCTATCCATCAATCTTGAATATCTTGTTTCTCTATCGTTTCTTGCTGATTTATTTCTAAAGTTATGTGATTCATCAATTACAACTAAATCAAAATTTCACCGGTTAATTCTTGAAAGATCTGTTTCTCATGAATATCATCTATCTCTTGAAAGATCCGTATGGAATAAAACAGTATAATTAAATCTATCTTTTTCTAAAATATTATCTTTATAAATTGATTTAAATGTATTCCAGTTTTCACTCAATTTTTTTGGACAAAGAACCAATACTGATTTATTTCTTTCTTGATAATATTTAATTACTGCTAATGCTGTAAACGTTTTTCAAAGTCAAACACTATCGGCTAATATACATCAATTGTATCTTTCCAATTTATTAATAATTCAAAGTACTGCATCTTTTTGAAAATCATAAAGAGTATTCCAAATCACAGAATCTTTAAATCATGTTTTTTCATTTGCTAATTCATCTTCAGAAATATCTTCCAAGAATTCATCAAAAATATTATATAAGGTAACATAATAAATAAATTCTGGTGCATTTTCTTTATAGAGATTTGCAATATAATCTGCTACTTCATCTGTTACATCTTTTAATGTTTCTTCATCATTCCATACATCTTTAAAACTTTTTAAGAATTCTTTTGTGTATTCATATTCATCATTTTTTATTATCTGTCTTAAAATTGCATTATCAGATTCATATCAAAATCATGCACTGCTAAATTCTGCTAATCAGCTATATGTAGCTCACTCTCAATTATTATCTACTATAATTTGTGGCTGAATATAACGATGAGAAGTGTTAGTCTTAAATTTAACTTTCTTCTCTATCCATTTTTTACATTCTTTAGCTATAGCTCTTCATTTCATCTCGTTTTTAAGATGAATCTCGAAATCTGATCCACTAATTGCTTGAATGGTTTTATTTGAATTAATCTCAAACTTTTTTTGTTCTCTATTCTCTTTATCAATTTTAATAAAGGTAGGATCTGTGAATATGAAATTCAAAGAATCTATTTTATTCAATTCTTTTTTTAAGCATTCATATCAATATATAGAAAAAATCGCAGCTGAAACATTAAGCTTACTCCCTTCTTTTATAGTTTTTTTTAAATCATCTCAAACAATCTTTTGTTTATTATCAAAGATTTCCGCCATATAAAAAAAATCCACAGCAAATAAATACGTAATATATTAATTATCAATCCTTTATAAAAAGTCAAATTAAAAAAGGAATCTCCGAAGAAATTCCTTTTGCCACACAAAAATTCCATTATGGACTTTTTGCATTTGATTAATAAACATTTCTATTTTCATTTCAATCTATCAAATACATTTTTTGGTTTTTCAATTCCATTATCTTTTATAAATTTATGAACTCATTCTGGATCATATTTTTCTAATTCATATAAATCCATTTCATATATAGGATATGATACAAATCATGATTGAACATAATCTACTAATGTTCATAAATTATATCTTTGTACAAATTCCTCAGCTCATGGAAAATTATTTATATCTAATACACAATATCATTTGTCTTCAAAATCTTTAACAAAAACAGATAAATCCGTATAATATTCTCATGTCTCTTTTTCATAAAGCATAATTGCTAATTGATTATTATTTACATATTCTTCTACTGATAAAAGAATATCTATATCTTTTCATGAATAATCTTTTAACTTCAATGGATTAAGTTTTTTCATACTAACAAAACACAATAAATAAAAACATATTAATTTATTTCTGTTTTTATTCAATAGGCTCAGCCATTTTTGCTTCTGCTATTTCTTTAGCAGTTTTTTCTGGCTTTTTTATTTCTATTTCTTCAGGATTCATAATATATTCATAACATTTTTCGGCATAAAGAACATCTCATTCACAATATTTTTCTATCCAATCAAAATTATTTGCTAATAATGCAGATGCAACATATTCTCATGTTCATTCAGATTTTGGTGATTCTCATAATAAAGTCATTGATAATAAATCTAATGAACATCAAAATGATGTATGTTTCCAAATCTGCATAACATCCACCATTACATCATCTAACTCCCATGGTTTTACATTTGCTATATCTAATCACATAGGAGGGAGATATCAGTTAATGATATACCTCTTCCAAAGGAAAGGTATATCAAAGTTATAAATATTAAATCATCATAACCTATTCATTTGCTGATGTAGGATAGGAAAGACTTCTTCTAATAATTTCTTTTCATCAGAATCTTTAATTGATATAGTTTTTACCTTATCTCATAATTTAAAACTTACACATACAACTTTTGAGAATTCAGGATAAACTGAAGCTTTTTTAATGTATCAATTGAATGTTCATTCGATTCATTCATTAGTTTCAGATTTCTTTTCCCATAGTTTCCTTTTAGGATAAGTTGCTCGTTCAACCTCCGTTAAACATTCAGGAGCAGTTTCTATATCAAACCATAAAATATTTTTATTGTCCTTCATATTTCTTTTTCATCCAATCATATAAAACATCAAAGTTTTCTTTATAAAACTCAAATTCTACAGTTCAATTATTCACTAATTGAGTGGCACATTGCATGGCACACATAATTAATTGAGCATTTGCATTATTACTAAATCATCATGAATATTTTTTCCTTTCCTTTCTTTCTACAATATTTTTAAATCAATTCTGATCTTTAATCACATAAGTTAACTCCATTCAAACAGTTACTCAGTCCTCAGACTTTTTAAGCATTGAGCCTTCATCTCAATTTTCCATTTTAACTACAAATCTAAACATTTTTCACATAGTAGTATCTACCTCTTTAGTAGAAATAATATTTGCAATTTTTGATGTTCTTTCGTCCATTTTAATAATTAATTAAATAATAAATCAGTAATTTTGTCATTTGCATACTCTTGTCATTTAGTCTGCTGCAGTCAATAAATATCATCTTCACATACTCATCTTTCAGTCATATCAACATAAAACTTTTCATCCAATAAGTCCCTGAAAAACTTTTCTATAGTTTCATATCATTCTGCTAAATCTGTTCATGATCTAATATCACTAATTGCTTTTCGCAATTGTCTTTGTTCATATATTGTCCATCTCATTTTAATCCGATGTTATGAAATAAACTATACCATAGCCGTTTTCTTGCATAGACTCTCTCTGAAATTTTGTAAATTCAAACGAATCTCATTTCTTTCTTCTTCTGTAAGTTCTTTAGTTTCCTCAATTTTAACTTCTTGTTTTTTTCTTCATGTGAAATATTCATCATCATATCTTCATTCATTTAACCATCATTGTGGCCATTTAATAAATTGATCTTCAACTTTTTTTAATCTGATCTCTCTTGCATAATCTGATGCTTTTTGAGTTATGTAATCTGCATCAATTCATGAAGCTATTCTTTTATTCCATGCTTC
>Ga0247609_10004124_pt1 | contig 14539 bp, 1 predicted proteins | sample 172DNAGHGlowgp2_FD_193487 | JGI IMG/M metagenome (GOLD analysis project Ga0247609, IMG submission 193487) | Sheep rumen microbial communities from Palmerston North, Manawatu-Wanganui, New Zealand - 1728 DNA GHGlow gp2 | ecosystem: Host-associated > Mammals > Digestive system > Stomach > Rumen ...
CCCCAATCCCAAATCCCCAATCCCCAATCCCCAATCCCCAATCCCCATTTTTGTTATTTAAAAAATAATTAAATTATTAAAAATATTAATTAAATATATTAATTTTATTTAATAAACATTCCCACTAAATATAATAAAATAATAATAATTAATTCTAAATTTAATAATATTATATTATTTAATTTATTTCTAAAAATATTTAATTATTATTTTTAATTTCCTCAATTTCAGCATTAACTTGTTTATATTCATTTTCTAATTGATCCAAATTATTCTTCAATCTTTCATTTTGCATTTCCATATTTCTGCATTGTCTTTCTATTTCTTCAATTTCATTTTCTAATCCACCAACATTTTTCAATTCTTCATCTTCTTCATTATATCCAGGATTTTTAGCATAAACAATTCCAATTAAATTATCTCCAAGTGTTTGACCAAATACATCAGTTTGCATTTGCTTATATTCTTCTCTTTGTTGTTTAAGTAATTCGATTTTAGCTCTATTTTCATGATATTTTCCTCTATATCTCATAACCCTACTAAATACATAATATATTATTATACCTATAACAAAAGCAATTATGAGAAGAATAATGATGACTTTCATATTTTCAAAAATAAAGTTCTTAGTTCCTCCTTCTAAATAATTTTTTTTATTTCTTAATGGATTTAATATTATTGTATAAACACCAAATTCATTAAGTACAAATTCTTTTTGTTCTTCGCTTTCAAATCTTTGAATACATTCCCATTTACTATCTCCATTAGAATTTAATTTGTCATTTTTCATATCGAAATTAGATAATTTAGCAAGACAATAATCAGAATAATGAAAACTAGATGAAATATAAATATTATGTTCTAAAATTAATAAAGCTGGGATATTAAATTTAATTTCTGATAATTCTTCACTGAAAAATTTAAATACAGGAGCAACAATTGAATTTTCGAAATTTAGAACTCCATCACTTCCTTCAATTCCATTTGATACATTATATAAAAATTCTGGAGTATTATTATATAAACTATTATTATGAATTAAAGATGTTGAAAATTCTTGAATATTTATTTTGGAATAATTTGTGTTGAGTTGAATACTTTGACTTAATATAATTATTTTTCCGATACTTCTACCTTTAGGATCAAAGGCAAAATCAAATTCTATTTTATTATTTTTATTAAAAGAAAATGATATATTTTTAACACTACTTAATCTCTCAACTTCTGGACATAAAGTAATATCACTTTTACATTCTCCATTAATACATCTATAAGGAACAGAAGGATCTTCACACATAGAATATCCTGCACATTCTATTTCAGATTTTACACACATACCATTAGAGCATAAATATTCTCCAACTAAGCATCCTTGATATGCAACCTCATTACAATCTTTATGACATAATCCATCTGGACATTTTTTTTCGTCTTCTTTGCATTTATATTCATTATCAATTGAGCATAAAGTTTTATTATATGCACAAGCCCCATTTTCACATCTAAACTGGCCTACTTTACAGCTTTGTACAATTGGGCATTTCTCTCCTGTTTGGGCTATAGTCCCATCATAGCATAAAACTCCCGATTGAGATTCAAATAAAAATTCATTGCTATTTTTTTTATAATTAATTAAACATTCTGATTTTTTTTTGACACATTTTCCTAACCTAACACAATAAAACTCACCTTCATTACATGATTCTTTAGGAGAAGTTTCTGGACAGTTTATTATATTTGAAGAACATGAACCTGAAGGGCATCTAATTGGAATACTTTGGGGGCAATAATCATTATATTTTTCGCATTCTTGTTTATTTTTAACATGATATCCATTAAAGCATTCAAAATATCCTTCTGGAACAGATGTAGAATATTTACAAAATTTATAATCGCTTACACAAGAATAATCTCTACATAAATAGGGCTTTGATGAATCACAAATAGTATTTAAAGTTTTATTATTATCTATTTCAGAAAATATTTTACATTTTCTTTCACTTGAAACACATTCTCCATTTGAACAACGATAAGGTTGATTTAAAGGGCATCCAATTTCATTTGTACATTTTTGCATATAACTTTCTTCATTATTTTCAACACATCTTCCATTATAGCATCTTGTAAATCCTTTTTCACATTCATTATCTTTACATTCACTTAAATCAGATACACATTGGCCATTATTACATAAGAATGGCTTATCATCATCTGGACAAGCTTTATTTGATAAAATACATTCTAATTCTGAATTCATACAACGACCATTATCACACCTAGTTTGATTTTCCTTAGGGCATCCTATTCTATTTAATGGTGATAGACACTTATTTGGTTTATCAGTATTATTCATACATTCTCCAGTATATTCGCATTTACTTTCTTCATTTTGACAAAATGTATAGTATGTTGAATTAATTGAAGAACAAATTAAACCATCATGTATTCTAAAAGGTCTTTCTTTGGGGCATTCAATATATTTTGGACAATTTTCCTCTTCTCTACATGTACCATCCATACATCTTTTATATGGTGAAGGACACTCAAAAATAGGACGACAATAATCATAGCTTGGCACTTTTCTTCCATCTAAACACATGACTAAATTATCATTTAAAATATCATCATTTTTTTCCATGGAAGGGCATTCACTAGATTTAACAACACATAATCCATTTAAGCATTTAATTGGTTTATTTTTTGGGCAAAAGACTGTGGGACATTCAGATAAATCTGGGTTTATACAAGAACCATCAGCACATTTTAATTTTTTATCAGAAGGGCAACCATTTCTTAAAGGACAATTTTTTTTTTCTCTTTTATTTGAGCCATCAGGGCATAAATCCTTATAAATTTCATCTTTTTTTTTTTTTTCTATTTCATCACATTCTTTTTCATCTTTTGCACATGTTCCATCCCTGCATTTATATTTTGCATTATATGGGCATCCAGTTATTTCATCATCACAAAAATTCTTATTAAGAACACAAACTCCTTCAGGGCATCGATAAGGAGTATGAGAAGGACATTTATTTTCTTCACATAATGAAGACAATATTTTACAATCACCATTTAAACATTTTACATATCCTATAGGGCATTCTCTATTATTCGGATTTGGACATCTATTTAAATCTTCTGCACAAATATTCACTTGACATCTTACTGGAGTTTTTGCTTCACAAGCACTAAATATTTTACAAAATTGTCTTGAAGTTGTACATGAACCATCAGGACATTGCACATATTTGCTTCCACAAGAAGGGGGAGAGGGACAATCTTCTAATTGGGGACTACATGAACCATCAAAACATAAAAATGGTCTTTCTCCACTACAAGTAACTACTGTATTACATTCATCAAAACTTTTAGCACATGTTCCATCTGGACAACTTACCTTATTTTTTCCACATGATTCATATTCTGGACATTCATCAATTGTTGCTCTACATGAATTATCAAAACATTTTATTGGTAGTGAGCTTGGGCATATAGTCATTGTTGAACATGACTCTTGATTATTTCTACATGTTCCATCAGGACACCTATATCCCAGATCTCCTAAACATGGTTCAAGAGAATTAACTGATAAGCAATTATTTATTGAATCAACACAAGCACCATTCCAGCATTTTATTTTATTTTTTCCACAATAACTATGAGTTGGACATAAATCTATTGAATTTGCACAAGTACCATCAAAACATCTTATTTTGTTTGGATCATTTTTGCAATTTTCAAAAACATTATCATTTTTTTCTTTACAATTATTTATTGAATCAACACAAAGACCATTTGAACACAATAGAGGTGAATTTAAAGGACATGAAATTTGGGTAGGACATTCATTAAATGATTTTCTGCATTCATTATTCCAACATTTGTATGGCTTATGTGGAGGGCAAATTGGATAATTTTTTTTACAAAATTCAAATGTTTCGACACATTCATAATCAGGACATAAAATAGGTTTATTTTTAGGGCAAACTAATTGTTTATATACTTGAATATAATTACACCCTTCTAGAGATTTTGCACATCCACCTTCAGGGCATTTTATCCATGTTTTTGGGCATTCCATTTCACTTGGGCATAGTTGACTATTATTTACATATTGTCCATTTGAGCATTTATATTGTTTATTTTCAATTATTTTACATTCATCACGACATATATCATCTTCACATAAACTTTGCCCAACTGGGCATATTTTATTCTTTTTACAATCATTTTTATCTTTTACACAACTAAAATCTGGGCATTGATATTTATTATCTTGGCATTTTCTAGTAATTGGTTGAGGACAATGACCAGAATATTGGCAGGTTCCATCTGGACATAATATTTTTCCTTTAGGACATGTTTTTCTGGTTGGACATAATGAATATGTATTAGCACATGAATAGTCCCAACATAATACTTGATCTTCTCCACATTCATTTTCTAGTTTACATTTTTCATTTAATAATATGCAATTATTTCCACAAGATTTAAAGCCTATGGGACATTCAAATCTTGTATTGCAATATTCTTCATTTAATCTACATGAACCATCTTCACATTCTATTGCATTTGTAATTCCTTGACCTTTTAAAATAGCTAAACAATTAACTTTATTTCTATTTTCATTTACTAATGATATAGGATTTATTTCATTAGGATAACAATATCCATTTATTTCATTATAATTCTCATCACAATCACAATAACTCGTATTATATGTACATACAGATTGATTATTCATTTTACAAGTGAATACTTTACCTTCACCAAAATCACTTTCATGTAAACTTTTATTACAAATATTTTCATTACCTTCAATATTTCTAATTAATTGTTCATAATTTTCATAACTTGTTATATTTAGACAATCTTTTAAATCTTCAACTTGTATTTTATTCATACACATAAATAATGTTTCATTAAATTTTTCAACTTTTATTTTTATTGTATCATAATATGTTTTTCCATTTAGTAATATTTGAATTTCATAAATACCATCATCTTCTGTTGTGAAATAAACTTTATGAATTTTATCAAATGTATGTTCATATGTAATTAAATGCCCTATATTATTATTATTTATTATAGCTTTGAAATTTTCTGAGCCTGGTTTTTTTATTAAATTTCCAAATTGGTCACTACAATAAATATTAATTTCAACTTCTTCACCTGAATAAAAAGTATAATTTCTTTCATCAATTTTTGATATATTTAATATAGGATTATAAAATGAACAATCTTTATGCATTACATTAAGTTTTAAGATTGAATTTAATTCTAATTCAGTATTATTATAAAAAACTTTAACATTATATTCTGCACTTTCAATTACAATCATTGTAATTTCAATATATTGTTTTGTTTCAGCCACTTTTATTTTTTTATATTTTATAGAACTTTCTTTAATATTTTCTTCTGTTTCTGTATTAATTAATTTTATTTCAAAATGTTCTAGAATATCATAATAATTGGGTTGATTGTCATATTTATCTCTAGTTGTAAATATTAAATGAAATGTTTCTCCGGCATAAATATTACTATTATAATCATTAAAATATAAAGAAGTTGTAGTAAATTCCCCTGGAGCTATATACATTTGAACTTCAAAAGTATTTGATGTAATATCTTTATCTCCATCCTTTATTTTTATATCATATAATTTAGCTCTTGTAATTTGATCATCAGTTTCTAATTTATAGATATATTCACATGTAGGAACATCATCCAATTTTTCATAAGAATTAATTTTAAATTGATGAACTGAAAAAGATTCATATATAAAACCTTTAATATTTTGTAAATTTGAAATTCTAGATTCTTCTTTTCCATAATAACAAGCTGAGTATGAATCCTTGATAATTAAATAAAAATATGGTTTATCTCCAGCTTTAAAATGTACTGGTACTTGAGCATTATATTTAAAGGTTTGTTCTTGAGGAGAATATTCTTTTTGAATAATATTTATTTTTACTTCTCCTACCTCATTTTCTGAATCTAATATTCCTCTATTATAAAATACATTAATAGTTTTTTGTGGATTTGGCGTAGTTGAAAATTGATTTGATTTAATTATTATTTCTTTATTATTTGATGAGATAAAATCATATTCACTTTTTTTTAATTTTTGCCCGTTTAAATAAATAGAAAAATATTTTGAATTTTTAATTTCTAATAATTCAAATTGATCAGAAATAGTAAATATATATCCAAAGCTTGTATTGTCTTGCTTGACTTCTATATTTTTATCTATTTTCAAATTAAATTCAAATTTAGATTGAGGTAAAGAAATAATATTAAGAGTTCCTAAGTTAAAATTATTATACTTTAATGCAATTGTTTCATCTTTATTTGAAATCACTCCTATTTTAATACAACCTCTATATGAATTTACAATTGCTACATCTTGACATTCATTGACATTATTAACAGTACAAGTAATTTTTCTTGGATCAATATTACCATTAAATATTAAGTCCCCCTTAGCAAGACAATAAATTTCACTATTTGGCTCATTTTCAATAGTATAAAATATGTTTTCAACTTCATATTCATTTACCAATGAATAATCATTATTTATTATTTCTGAAGGATTTCCATATCCTTTACTTTCTACTCTTGGATGTAAATTATATTCAATTTTACTATCTAATAAAGCATAAAAATTCAATTTATCATATGTAAGCATAATATAGAATTTACTTTTTTGATTTTTTGTTTCCATATGTATTAAATCTTCTATAATTGTACTATTTGGCTCTAATAATACTTCATAGTCATTTAACTGCTTTATTTCTAATTTTAAATCATAATTTACTTTATTACCTTCTCCAGAAACAATACTTGCATTTATTTTGCCATTTTCTATTTTCATTAAACATTCATTTTCATCAACTAAATTAAAAGATAATTTAAATGGGTATTTAAAACTTAATTTATCTTGCTCTCCTTTAAAATTTTTTATAATATCATCAATTGATACCCATAAATTATCTTCAAAATATTTAACTTTGAATTTATTAGCCATATTTCCTTGTTTTTTTATATAACTTATAAAGACAGGTTTTTCAATATTATTATTTGAAATAGAACTCATAATTAAATATGCTCCTAAAATAGAAATTTTAAATTGAGATGGAGTAAATATATATTGGGAAGAAAATAGTCCACTAATATTTTGCCTTAATTCATATTTTGTAGAAGTGAAATATCTTATTGCTTCTAAACCCTTATTTACAGGCATTTCATCCTTTGAAAAAGATAAATCATCTGAAGAACGCTCATTGAATTCAATATCTAATTCAATTGACTCATTTCCATTTACAATTATATTTGGATTGATATTTAATTTTGAATAATGAGGATTTATATTATATATACTATTATCACTATTTGTTAATTCTGATACAAACCCATCACCTATATTTGTTATTATATTTATATCTCCAATAAATTTAATATATAATTTACAAGAATTCATACTTAATTCATTTTTATTTTCATTATTAACTACATCCCCTTTAATAAATTTAGAAGTACTTTTTGGCTCTATATATAAATTTAATCTTTCATCACAGATTAATTCTGAGTTATCATTTTGTCCAATCAAATCGTATTTTATCATATTTTTATATATTACTTCTTTATTATTTAATAAAATTAATTTTGGAAAAGCTCCAATTGAATGAAAAGTTAATGTATTTAAATCTTGATTTGAAAGAATTTTATTTTTATTAGCAAAATTAATTACATATTTTCCATTAATTAATTTATTATTTGGAATTATTACTAGATACGTTCCTTCTATTTCAGTTTGGAAAACATTTAAATAATCTATAATTTTTATATTTTCAGAATATCCTGATAATAAACTTGAAGTATATTCATTAGAAATATAAACTGGTTCTGCTTTAGAATTCCTTATATCTATATAGAAATGTAAATCAAGTATTCGGCCATTATTCCCAGAAATAAATGAAATATAATTATAATAATATTTCTCTATTTGAATGGGCATTTCTTTGGTATAAGTATCTATTTTAACATTTTCTTCATTGAAAATTATATTAAATTTTTTATTATTAATATCTATTTCAATTTTATTTTTTTCATTATTTGATAATCCAAAAATATAATATGAATGATTATCATTCATAATTATTTGTTTTACAATATTTGATGGTTTTGTAGTTATTACTGCTTTATTATCCGTGAAATATATAAACATAGGATATTCATATTTTTTTTGCAAATAGATATCATTACCTAAAGCATGTGGATAATACAAATTATTATGAATTGAATGAATATAGTTATTATCATTATTTTTTTTAAGACAGTTATAGCAAATTTGAGAAAATCCCCCAATAATAGGAATAAAAGTATATGTATTATATATTGGGACATTTTCATCTAATTGTAAACTAATTTCTTTTTTATCTTCTGAATAATTAAAATTAGAAATTTTTATAGAATATATTTCTTGAGTTGCATAATTTTCTGTAACATATATAAAAGATAAATTATCTTTTGAGAAATATTTTGGTGAATCAATTTTTTTATAAAAATCATCTAAAAAGTTCATTGTAAAATTATAACTTTTATCTTCTTTTATTGTCATATTAAAATTAACATTTTGATAAATTTGTGATTCCTCTACTTTTATATATAAATTATTAGTGTTATTTTTTTTATTATATACTGTAATTTCTCCATTACCAGAAATAGGTATTTCAACTCTAAATTTATTTCTTTCCTCATCAAAAGATAATTTATAAGGTAAATTATTTCCATTTGAATCAATAATACTTATTTCATTTATATCATTAAAAAATAAATTTCTTCCAAAATTGGAAATTATATTATGAACATCATTTATTTTATCTTTTAATTCCATTAAGATATAAGTATATTTATAATTAACATTAGTAGAACCTAACGTTTTATCTTCAGATAATTCTACTGAATAAATGTCATATCCAGGTAAAACTGAAATTTTGAAATTTGAACTCTTTCCATTTAAATATTGAATATATGCATTAACAGGTTCATAAATTACTTTTACATAATTAATGAATAAAATAAAGTTTCCATAAGTATCTGCAGGTATTGCATTTAAAGTAATTTCACTTGAATCAATACCTTCTTTATTTATTTCTAATTTAAATTTAGATCTATCAAAATGATTTATTAATTCTGAGCATCCTTCTAAATAAACTTCTATTTCTTTTTTCTCATTGCTTCTTAAAACATAACTTGGTTCAATATTTACAATAACTGGTTGAGCACCTAAATTGCATTTTTCATAATCTTTATTTTTTTGTTTTGAATAATCATCAAATAATATATAATCTAATTTTATTTCATTATTATTTAATATAATTGATAAATGAATATTTCTATCTTTTTCTAAATATTTCAAATATTTGCTTCTTCCATTTTCATTTAGAAATACATAAACATTTCCATTATAATCATTGGATTTTATTTCTGTATCTAAACTTTCAACTGAATCTATATTTAATTTTATTTTTAATTTAGTACTTATTTCAGCTTCTGTTAATTTTACTAAATTATTATCATTAGTTTGAAAATTTATTTTAAAGAATGGGAAACTGCTTTTATAAATATAATTTTTAAAATCTTTTTTTCCTTCTAAATATCTATTATAACCATTTTTTAAATATATTTTTGTATTGTCAATTGAAACTAAATCAATGTTATCGGAGACTTTTATATGACATTCAGCACAAGGAACAACCTCCCCATTTAAATATACAACAAAGTAATAATCTCCAGGGCTGTGAATATCTTCTTCAGAATAAGTGAATCCTTTTATTGTATTATTAAATTCAACATCTTTGACTAATGTAGTTTCATCATTGAGATATTTTAATATACTTAATGATAAATAATTTTCTTCTAAAAGGAAATCCTTTTCAGAATATGGCTCATAATTGTTTTTTAACATTGATAATTTAATTGTTTTACTATCTTCATCTAAATTAACATATAAATATTCTTTATTTAATTTTCCTTTATTTAATTCAGATTGATTAATAGAATAATTAAAAGCAAATAAATCTGAGCTTAATTCAATATCATTATTTATATCATTATTTACTATAACTGATAAAACACCTTTTAAATGATTATAATATTTAGTTATTGGGTAATAAATATCTTCTTTTTTATTTTTTGCTTTTATTAAATTTATGAAATATTCCTCATTATTTAAAATATTCCAATTATTATTAATATATTTATTGCATTTTTCTCCATTTATATCAAAAACTTCAAAAAATGAATAAGTTCCTAAACCATTATAATATTTTGGCTCTTTTAATACATTTAATTTATTTATAACTCCACAAGATATATATATTTTTATATTTCTGGAGGTCATTTTATAATTATTATAATATATTTCTATTGAATATTCTCCGACTTTTTTAATATTTGCAATTAATGTAAATAATCCTTTCTCTGGACCTAAAATTAAAGATGTATTGTAAAATTCTTCATTTAAGTAATTAGTTTTAGTTAATATTTTTATTTGTATTTTATCCAAATTATTATTTAAATCAATTCTCATATTTTTATTATTCCTTAAATCAACAATTAAGCTTATCACATTATCTGTTGTTCCATATGTTTCATTTTCATATTGATGATATATTGCTTTAATTGGCTTTTTATCTGAAGAATCAGTTTCATCTTTGCTTACATAAAATGAAAACATCTTTCCATTAACTTCTATTCTATATTCTCCATTTTGTAATTTTTTAAACTTTTCCAATTGATCACTGCATATATGATAAAATTGTCTTCCTTCTGTTTTTGAATTTCCATAATTACATAATTTAACATTTATATCATTTTTTTTTTCTGAATGGTATAAAGATAAAGAATATTGTGTATTTAAAGGAACTTCATTAAAATATTTATCATAAAATTGTAAATGAAAAATAAAATCTTTTGTATTTAATAAAAATTGACTATTCCCAATATTATCACTAAAAACAGGTATTTTTCTTTTATTCCCAAGAATATATAATCTTGTATTTTGATAGTCTGGATTTTTATTTGATGATATAGCAAAATGGCATGCTTTACAATTTATATGAATATTATTATAAAATATTTTTATTTCATATTCCCCTACTGAATCAATTTTTGTATTGAAAATTAATATATTTTTATCTTTCTTAACATTATCAAAAGTTTTTACATTTTTTTTAATTCCAAATTTTTCTATTGCATATACACTGAAATTATTGGAAATTTCTTCTTCTGATATTTTTTCACTATTAAAATCATTTCCATCTTCATCCAATAAAGTTAAATTGAGAGATATTTGTGTATCAATAAAAATAGAAGTATTTGAATTTAATAATCCATAAGTTTTATGAGGGTTCAATACTTGTTCTTTTTTTGCTGTTTTTTTTTGAATTTCATACTTTTTTCCGGAAGGTAAAATGATTTGAATTGATTTTTCTTCAATTGAATTATTTTCACTATATATAAATAGTTTTCCATCCATATTTATTTGTGCTTTTAATCCATTTGATATTATTTCACATTTACTAAAAGCTAAAATAGCTTTATTATCTCTTATTATATTATCATATTGATCTTGTAAATAAAAATATTTATAGTCACCATTCATCTCTATTGGTTTATCTTCTATAATTTGATTATCTTTATCAAATAATTTTACTAATTCTCCAGATGGAATAACTTTTATTTCTAAATTTTCAAAAACTGCTTTATTATTCCTATAAAGATTAAGTTTATAAATTCCTGCTTCAGTTAATCCATTTGTGGAAATTAAAATTGAATATTCTTTTTGAGTGAGAATAACATCATCACTATTGAGTGTTTTACCTCCAAAAGTTATTGCTAATTCAAATTCTTCTTTTCTAATATCATTATTTTTGACTAAATAATTATTATCTTTATTTATTCCATAAACTTCGAATAATAAAATATTTTCTGAAGCTTCAATTACATAACTTTCTTGTTGATATAAAGCAATAATACCAAAATTGCCTGTTTCTCCATGCATATTATTTAATATTTTATCTAAAGAAACAAATTTTATATCAATATTGAATACAAATTTGTTATTATCTTTATCAGTGATAACAATATTTAAATTATGCGATTCAATAATATCAAATTGAGTTCTTGAATTCGCTTCTTTTAATAAAATAACAACTGAATATCCTACTTTAAATGCTTCTAATTCAATATTGTCTATTTTACATGTTATAGTATAATCTTTTGGATCAACCATTGGATAATCTGAATTATCTAATAAATTAAATTCTGTTATTTTTTTATTGTTATATTCATCTAAAGAAATTAATAAAGATGGATTTTCATCAGAATTATTTGCAAAATATATATAATCATTCAAAAAATCACTATATAATCTTATTTTATTTCCATTTATTCCATTTTCTCCATTATTTAGATAAAAAGCACATTTATCATATATGCTAAATTCATCATCTTCTGTTTCACTACATTTTAAAGTTAAATCATATTCATCTCCTTCACATTTTATTTTAGGAATAAAAGTATATTTTCCTTCATCTAAATTATCAAATGAAAAGACTAAATGAATTATATCATTATCTTCATAACTTTCTTTTATTGCTGAATTATTTGGGTAATTTTCTATATAACTTTCATTAAAATTACACTTCATTTCTTTTATTATTTTATTAGGTATATCTCTTCCAAATTCATCTCTTAATTTTAATCTTAAAATAACATTGTTTGCTTTTGAATCAATTAAGTGTTTTCCATGTAAAATCGTAGCATCTGAGTTTTCAGGACTTATTCTATTATAACTTAAATTAAATAATCTCTTTGGATTTTCTTTAAAACTTTCATTAAATATTTGATATTGACCAAAAGTAGAAAAGGGTATTTGATATTCAATTTTCTCTTTTAAAATATCAAATTTTAAATCGTTGTTTCCAGTGAAAAATTGTGGATATAATATTTTAAGGAAATTTTTTGCATCTTTTGAATCGGGTTGCCTAGAATTGCCATATTGATCATAAGAGCATAAAAAAATTGTAAAATAATCTTTATTTTGCTCTAAATTTGGATTTATGTAAATACCATCTATAATATTTTCTTTTTCATTGCAAATTTCAAATCTTTGTATATTTCCAGCAATAACTTTAAATTGTACTGGAGAAGAATAATTATCATTAAATTTAATTAAAGCTGTATAAGTTCCTGTTTTGGTTCTTGATATATCTAATTTTAAAATAGTAGTTTCTTCATTAAAATCATATACTATTTTATCTGGATCTTCTATAACATTATTAATTATTAAACTTAAATTAGTTTTATTATTTTTATCATTCATAGTATATTCATTAGGATATATTTTCAATAATTCTCCACATGTAGATTTTATTGAAAAAAATAGAGAAATGGTTTCTCCAGCAGTGAAAATACTATTATCTAGTTTAATTTCACCTTTTTCCATAATAGAAATCTCAGCTAAAGAAAAATCATCTATATTGACTTTTTTATTTTGATTCATTGTAGATGTAATACCAATATAAACTTCTTCTTGTTCTAATAATTGTGAAAAGGGTTCAAAAACTAAATTATTGATTAAAGTTTTTCCTGTATTTGTTTTAACAGATAATTTTTTCCCAATTATTTCAATTTCAAAAATCATATTTTTTTTATAATCATCTATTGTATTATCATAAAAATTTGGTAAGGCCAAATTGCATATATTTGTACAAGATTTGTCACTTTTTGAAGAAATTTCTCCATTTATATTATAATGTATAGAAAAATGGGGTTTTTTATTATCTTCTTTATCAGATTGTCTTAAAAAATCAAATTCAAAAGCAATACCATTATTTATTCCATCATATCCAAGACCAGAACCTTTATTTCCAATTAAATTTGAAGTTGAACTTGAAGTTAATACTATTGCAAAACCTTGTGGATATTTTACATTTCCAAAATATGCTGTATCAACAATAATTGAGGGTTTAAAAGAAATACGAATTCCTTTTTTTCCTGCTAAATTATATGAATTCCAAATTGCTCCTCCTAAATTTATATTTTCTTCTGAAGAGGGATCAGATTGAGCAAATTGTATGGAATATGAATTTAAAGAAGTATCATCTATAAGAGATACATCCCCTATTAAATTCCAGGAAGGTTTTAAAAGATTTATTTGGTTCCATTGTTCTGTGCATTTTGTATCTGATGAAATTAAGGGGATAAAGCTTATTGAAATTAAAATAAAAAATATATTGATAATAAAGTCTACATTTTGAAATATAATCGGAAAGATTTTTTTAAATGAGATGAACTTACTTTTATATTTTCTTTTTCCCATTAAATATGTTTTTAATGACATATTTTTTAATTAATATAATAATATTAATTTAAGATTTATTATATATATTTTAAATAAAATTAATTCTAATATAAAGATAAAAATTTAATTGGGGATTGGGGATTGGGGATTGGGGATTGGGGATTGGGG
>Ga0247609_10004126_pt1 | contig 14538 bp, 7 predicted proteins | sample 172DNAGHGlowgp2_FD_193487 | JGI IMG/M metagenome (GOLD analysis project Ga0247609, IMG submission 193487) | Sheep rumen microbial communities from Palmerston North, Manawatu-Wanganui, New Zealand - 1728 DNA GHGlow gp2 | ecosystem: Host-associated > Mammals > Digestive system > Stomach > Rumen ...
CATTATTCACAATATCACAACAACAAGCATTACAAGTAGGTTCATTACAATCACCTAAGATATTCACTAGACCTATCACTAATAGTAGTTTAACTATTAAAGATAGACCAGAAGATCTAGATGATTTACAAAAAGCCTTCTTAGAAGCTTATAATTCTAAATTTAGTGAAGTTGCGATTAAAAAGTTTGTTGATACTATATTAGCTAAAACAGATTCAGTTAAAGCATCTGAACTTGTAAGTAGTCAAGTAGATGAAGATGCTATAACAAGATTACTATACATTTTAGTTTATGGAACAACAAACGATGGATATAATATTACAAAATTAAATGAAAAATACGAAACTGACAAAGTCTTAATGAACGATTTCGAGATTGCGAGGAGATAGCTTATGAGTTTTATAGAGAGTTATGAAAAATTTAACGATAAAGAAAAACAAATGTTTTCAAATGTTTGTAATCAATTATTATTTAACAACTTCCTATCAAAGGATAAAAAAGATACAAAGGATGCATATTATTTCGTTTTAAACTATAAGAGAATGTTTGATGAATATTTTGAAGTAATGGGTTGGGAAGTAATACTTTCAACAGAAAATGGGGCAATCCAACTTTATAATAGAAGCAATAAAAATATGCTTAGACTTAAGAAGAATGAAAGTATCATTCTAATAATCTTACGTATCTTATATCAAGAAAAAGTAACAAGCTATACTGATAGTGGAAACACTGTAAGTGTAAAAGTAGATGAAATACATCAAAAATATGAATCACTAGAATATAAGAAGAAGATTTACAAGACTGATTTAGTACAAATCATTAGAATGTTTAAGAGATTTAATCTTATTGAACCTCAAGGTGATGTAACTAGAGGATCATGCGATGTTATAATTTATCCTACAATACTATTAGCAGTTAACAACTATAACATTGAAGTATTGTATGAATTACTACAAAGTTATGATGGAGGTATGAGCGATGAAGAAGCTAACTAAGATTAAATTAATTAATTGGCATTATTTTGCTAATGAAACAATTGAAGTTAAGAATGATATTCTTTTAACTGGTGCTAATGGTGCTGGTAAATCAACTATCATCGATGCCATCCAATATGTTTTAACAGCTGGTGAACAAAAGTTCAACTTAGCAGCTAACGAATTCTCTAATCGTGAACTTAGAGGTTATGTATGTTGTAAACTAGGTCTAGATGATCAAGAATATTTAAGAGAAGGCGATGTTACAACACATGTAGCATTAGAATTCTATGATGATATGGATTCTAAATACTTTGTAGTAGGTGTTATTCTTGAATGCAAGAAGAACAATCCTGAAGTTAGATTTATGTTCCACTCATCTTATTGTCAAATGACAGATGATATGTTTATTAAAGATGGTCTAATCTTAACTATTTCTCAATGTAAAGAAAATAAATCATTTGAAAACTTCTATCAAACTAAGAGAGAAGCAAAGATTGCATTTAGAAATATTTATGGACCTATCAATGAAAAATTCTTTACACTTATTCCAAAGGCTCTTGCATTTAAGCCTATTAAGAACGTTAAAGAATTCATCTATCAATACTTACTAGATGAAAAGAAGATTGATGTAGAAACAATCCAAGATAGTATTAGAATGTATAAAGATTTAGAGAGAACTCTAAAGCTTATCAAGAGAAAAATCGCTAGTTTAAGCGAAATTAATACTATTGCTGCTAATATTAGAATCAAGAATGAAAAATCAACAGTTAATGATTTATTAGTTAAACTAGTTGGTATTGAAGAATTAAAAGGAAAAGTAGCTAAGCTTAAAGTAGAATTAAAGAAAGTTATGTCTAATAGAGATGATCAAGTAGCTAAGATCAATACTTTAGAAAATAACATTCGTATCTATGATGAGAATAGTAAAGTATTATATAGTGACTTATTAAATAGTGAATCATTTAAGAGTAAAGAACAACTACAAAATCAAATTGATAAATTACGTAGTGAATTAAATGTTATTGAAAATAAGAAACAAAAATATTTACAAACTATTATTTCAAATAATACAATGCTTGATGCTTATATGGATAAGAATGATTATAAAGCATATAAGCAATTAAGAAGTTTAAATCTAAAAGATGTTGATGAAGATAACTTCAATGATTTAAAGACTAAGTTATTATCAATTAATGATGATTTAAATGATAGAAAAGAAGAAATCTATGAAGAAGCTAGCCTACTTAGACAAAACAAGAAAGATATCTCTAGAAAATATGAAGCAATTATAAACATCATTAAATCTCTTGAAGGTAGAAAGATGCGTTATAATCCAAATGTCGTATCTCTTAGAGATTCTATAAATGAAGCATTCCAAAGAGCTGGAATGGATGCTGAAGTTAAGATTTTAGCTGAATTACTAGAAATAACTGATTTCTCATGGCAAGATGCAATTGAAAATTATTTAGGAAGTCAAAGATTCACATTAATCATTGAACCTCAATATTTCGATTTTGCACTTGATGTATTTAACGAAATCAAAGCAAAGAAACAAGTATTTGGTGTTGGTTTAGTTAATACTAAGAAGATGGTTGGTTATGATACATGTGAAGCTGGTTCAGTAGCTGAAATCATTGTATCAGGTAATAAATATGCTAAGCGTTATGTCAATATGGTTTTAGGTAATGTAATGCGTGCAAAAGACATTCATGATCTAGAAAACTATAGTAGAGCATTAACTAAAGACTCTGTAGTTTATAACAACTACACAGTTAGACAATTAAACATCAATATTGAAAAACCATTCATTGGTAAAGATGCTATTAATAAACAAATTCCTAAGTATCAAGAACAAGAAAGACTTGTTCATAAGGAATATATCCAAAATGAAGAAGCTATCAGAAGATATGAAGAAGAAATTAACTTTATTACTAGATTAAATATTAATGATTTAGTTGAAGGAATGAGCAGTGTATTAGCTTATGAATCACAAAAGAATTTAATTAAGGATCTTTCTAACAGAAAGATTGATGAAAAATCTGACAGTGCTAATGAAATTCAAAAGGAATACGATAAGGTTACTGCTAGATTAAAGCAATTAAATGGTGATTTAGTTTCAGCATACGAAGAGTTAGGTAGAATTAAGGGAAGCATTGAAAACATCAATGAAGAAATTGCTACTAACGAAAACAATATCCTTGAATATCAACAAATCTTCACAGATATTAAGAATCAAAATGTTAGCCTTGAAAATGAAGTATTCACAATCTATCGTGAAGACATCAAGACTATGAATGCTCATGAATTATATAACAAATATACAAAAGAGCAAGAAGCTAACAATAGACAAATATCTCACTTTGAAGATGAATTAAAGAGATTACAACTTCAATATAACAATGAACATAATTTCCAAGGTAACTTAGGTTATCAAAATATGGCAACTTATGTTGATGAATATGATAAGTTAGTAAATTCTCATTTAGTTGAATATGAAGATAAGGTTAGAAATGCTAGAGAAGATACTGAAAGAATCTTCAAGGAAGACTTCTTAGCTAAACTTAGAAGTAATATCCTTGCTGCACAAGATGGTGTAAGTAAGATCAATAAGACTTTAAGTGAAATCAAGTTTGGTGAAGATACATATGAATTTATCTTCCCTAAATCAAAAGAATTCTCAGGTATCTATGATATGGTTATGAGTGATAGTGCTGAAAATAATGGTCCTATCATCACTCCTGAATTTGAAATGAGATACAAAGATGAATTAAATATGTTGTTCGATACATTAGCTGTTGAAGAAATCAACAGTGAAGGTGTAATCTCTAAGTTCACAGATTATAGAACATATATGGACTATGATATTAGAGTTACTAATGTTAATGGTGATACATATTTATTCTCTAAGACAAGTGGAGAAAAATCAGGTGGTGAAAACCAAGTTCCATTCTATGTATCAATAATCGCTTCATTTGTACAAATTTATCAAGTTAGTAGATCATCAATTGGTCTAATTATATTCGACGAAGCATTCAATAAGATGGACCCTAACAGAATAGCAAGATTAATGGAATTCGTTAGACCTCTAGGCGTTCAATTAATAATTGCAACACCACCAGAGAAGCTTGATGTTATTACAAACTATGTTGATACAACATTAATCGTATTACGTCAAGGAAGAAACTCTTATATTATGCCTAAGATAAACAAGTAGTCCATTATTAAGGGGGATTATTATGGAAAATTACGAAAAGATATTTAAAGAATACTGTAAAAATGCATACGAAGGTGTTTTATACATCAAAAAGAATGGTGAAGGTTTTAATGCCCAATACGGAATTGACTTAGATAAAAAGTTTGTATGTGGTGGTGTAACAAAACTATTCACTATCGCCTGCATTTTAAAATTAATCGAAAACAAAAAATTAATTCTAGATAGTAAAATAACTAATTATCTATCTCCAGAACAGGTAAAAGATTTATGTAATATTAAAGGTTTAGATCATTCAAAAGTAATTTCTGTTAGAGATTTACTATATCAAACAAGTGGTATTGCTGATTATTTTGATAATTTTGTTAAACCACTTATTAATAAGAGTGATGTTTCATATACTTTTGATGATAAAATAAACTGGACTAAACAACTTGCTGGTGTTTGTAAACCAGGTAAGAGTGCATATTACTCAAACTTAAACATTGATTTACTTGCATACATTCTAGAAGTTGTTACTGGTAAACCTTTAAGAGAAGTTTATGATGAATTCATCATTTATCCACTAAACTTAAAAGCAACATATATTCCAAAGAATGATAGCGAATATATTCCAGCAATGTTCTTAGATGGAAAACCACAAAAAAGACCATATCTAATTATTAGTTCATATGGTAGTGGTGGATTAATTAGTACTGCTAGAGAATTAATGAAATTTACTATTGCTTTCTTTGATGGAAGATTATTCAACAAAGAATTAATCGAAAAACTAAAAGACTTTGGTTCTATGGAAAATGGATATGGTAATATTCTTTATGGTGGTGGATTAATGAAACTTAAAGCAAAGAATACTATCCTAGGTCAATTTGGTTATACTGGAGCATACGTATTTGCAGATCCAGTTAATAGAGTTTATTGCACAGGTTATCTATCACAAGAAGGATCACAACAATCTCTACCTAAGATGGTAGTAGAATTATTTAGCAAAATTTAAAAAGAGGTCAAAAGCCTCTTTTTTAACAGCGTATCGGGGTTGGGTTTATATGGATGATATTTTAACAGCAAAAAAAATGTTAGATAGTGGTAATTCTATAGTACTAGTATGTAATGGAATGGTTCTAACTAATAATAAAGCATTAGATGTAGCTTTAAGTGAGTTTATATCTAGTAAGTTTGATTTTAACGAATTCATTTTAGGAATAGTAGAAATTAATTCATCTATTACTTCTTTAATCATAGACTTAAAAGTTAAATGTATTATTACATATAAACTTAGCGATATAGCTAAGAATGAATTAGAGAAAAATGGTATTAAGTGTAGTTATAAAGAGCTAACTAATGAATTTGAAAACTAAAAATAAGAAATTATTTTTTAATACATATATATAATGAGGTGTTTAGCATGCTTTTAAAGAAGATGTCTGAAGCATATGAATTCTCTAAAGACATATTAGATAAATATGTGAATACTAGTGTTTCAGCAAATAAAACAACAGAAACATATAATTTCGTTACTACATTTAAAGCTACTTTAGATGCAAAAGATATTATAGATTTCTATTCAAAAGCAGAAGAGTATTTAGATAAGAATCTAGGTGCTAAATATAATTTATTAATCAATTACATAGAGCAAGCTAATTATGATAATTTAGATATGATAAGCTATTATAATGATGTGTTAAATGACTTATGTAAGACAAAAACTAGACTTTTAGTCTTAAAAGGACTAAACGTTGAATTTAGTGATAATAAGTATTATATTAATGTTCCAGATTCTTTCGTTAATTTTAATTTATATACAAGAGAAATAGAAAAAAGATTTAGTATTTTAGGTATGCCAATAACTATAGAGATTAAATCATTTGCCGAAAATGTTAAATCTGAAAAAGAAGTTGAAGTAGTTTTAGAAGATGATTATGGTGTAAAGACTGTAAAGCTATCTGAAGAAGATATGCCTCATCCAAAACCACAAGCACAATCAAACAATCCTTATAGAAGAAAAGAAAAAGAATATTCTTCTAAGGTTGTTGAACCTATTTCTATTATTCCTTCTGATATGTTAGGATTAAGTGACTATGAAAATACAAAAGGTCCACTAGCATTTAGAATTAGAGGAGAAGTATTAAAAATAGATTCTAAAACAACAGAAACTAAGAAATATAAATCAGGAAAACTTACTATCTTTAATATTACAGTTACTGATAATACAGATACTATTTCATCAGTTAAATATATATTTGATGATAAAGAATTAGAAGAAATGAAAGAAATAAAAGTATCTGACTGGGTAGAAATAGATGGTACAGCTTTCTATAGTTCTTATGATAAAGATGTAGTCTTAAGAGCTAGAACAATTGAAAAGATTGAAAAGCCTAAAGTTAAGGGTAGAATGGATGAAGCAGAAGAAAAAAGAGTAGAATTACATGTTCACTCTAAGATGAGCCAAATGGATGCTGTAGGTGAAATAGATGATTATGTCGCAACAGCCCAAAAATGGGGTCATAAAGCCATTGCCTTAACTGACCATGATGGTGTTTATGGATTCCCTACATTTGCTAAAGCATGTGAAAAGAATGCTATTAAACCTATATATGGTGTTGAATTACCAATGATAAAACAAAGTGATATTTATATCGCTTTTAACAATAAAGATATTGATTTAGAAGATGCTACTTATACTGTACTAGATGTTGAATCAACAGGTTTATCTAACCAATTTGATGAGATTATAGAAATAGCAGCTTATAAATTACATAATGGTAAGCATACAGAAGCATTTGAAAGATTAATTAAAACAGAGCGTCCTCTTCCAAAGAAGATAGTTGAATTAACAAGTATTACTGATAGTATGCTTGAACGTGATGGTGGAGATAGAAGTGTAGTCTTAAGAGAATTCTATAACTTTATTAAAGGTACTATTTTAGTAGCGCATAATGCTAGATTTGATATTGGTATTATTTATGAATCATTTAAGCGTAACGGAATAGAATTTGAAGAATTCCCTGTAATAGATACATTACAATTATTTAGAAGTCTTCATTTTGAAGATGTAAAAGCACATAACTTAGATTATTTAACTAAGTTCTATAAGGTTCAATTGATTGATCACCATAGAGCAAAAGATGATGCTTATGCTACTATGGAATGTTTCAATAAGATGTTAATTGAAGTAAATCAAAAGAATGTTAATAACTATAGTTCATTAAATAATTTAGTTCCAAATGATTCTTGGAAATGGGCTTATGGCGACCATATTACCATTTTAGTTAAGAATCAAACAGGCTATAAAAACTTATTTAAAATATTAAGTGATTCCTTAACTGTACATATGTATAAGAAAGCTAGAGCACTAGAAGAAGTTATTAATGAATATCGTGAAGGTATATTAGTTGGTAGTGCATGTATAAATGGTGAAATATTTGAAACTGCTTTAAATAGAAGTTATGAAGAATTAATTGAAAAGATGAAATTCTATGACTATATTGAAGTACAACCTATTAGTGTTTATGCCCATTTAAAGCTAGGTACATATTTAGATCCAGATTATAGATTACAAGAAACAATTAAGAAAATCATAAAAGCAGCTGATGATTTAGGTAAGATAGTAGTTGCTACAGGTGATGTACATTATGTAAATCCTGAAGATCAAAAATATAGAGATATATATCTAAGAACTAAAGGTTTAGGTGGTGGATTACATCCACTAGCTAAATATCCTGGAATGACTATGCAACATTTACGTACAACAAAAGAAATGCTAGATGATTTTAGTTTCTTAGGTGATGATTTAGCTAGAAAGATTGTAATAGAAAACACTAATAAAATAGCTGATATGGTAGAAGAAATTAAAGTATTCCCTAAGGGTCTATTTGACCCAGCAGATGATGAATTTAAAGATTCATTAGGAGTACCTTCAATTGAAAAAGAATTAATTAGAATGGTTAATGAAAATGCCCATTATATATATGGTGATGAATTACCTCTAATCGTTAAAGAAAGGCTAGATAAAGAGCTTAACAGCATCGTAACAAATAAATTCTGTAGTGTTTATTATATGGCTCATATTCTAGTTAAGAAGTCCCTTGATGATGGATACTTAGTAGGTAGCCGTGGATCTGTAGGTTCAAGCTTTGTAGCTACAATGATGAACATAACAGAAGTAAATCCACTATCTCCACATTATAGATGTCCTAGATGTAAATTCTCATCATTTAAGATGAATGATGAAGAAAAAGAAAAATATGGTATTAGACCTATTGAAATAGAATTACAAGAAAAATTAAAGAATGTAGATTCTGGCTTCGACTTACCAGATGCTATATGCCCTATTTGTGGTACTCCATTAAAGAAGGATGGCCATGATATACCATTTGAAACATTCTTAGGATTTAAGGGAGATAAGGTTCCTGATATCGACTTAAACTTCTCAGGTGAATATCAAGGTAAAGCTCATGCCTTCATTCGTGATGTTATGGGCTATGATAATGCATTCAGAGCAGGTACACTTCAAACAGTCGCAGATAAGACAGCCTTTGGTTATGTTTTAGGTTATTGTGAAGATAATCATATAAGTATGAGAAAAGCTGAAAAAGAGCGTGTTGCTAACATTATCCAAGGTGTAAAGAGAACTACTGGACAACATCCAGGTGGTATTGTAGTAGTTCCAAAGAGAATAGATATTTATGATGTTACACCTATTCAATACCCTTCAGATGATACAACAAACGAATTTAGAACAACACACTTTGAATATCACTCATTTGAAAGTAATTTATTAAAACTAGATATACTAGGACACGATGATCCTACTATGATTAGGTATTTAATGAATTATGTTAATGAACATCCAAATGAGTTCCCATTTAATAGAGCTCAAGATATTCCAGTAGATGATTCAAATGTATATAAGATATTTGGTTCTACAGAAGTATTAAAAGTTAAACCAGATGATATCTTAAGTGAAGTAGGTAGTTTAGCTATTCCTGAATTTGGTACAGATTTCGTTAGACAAATGTTAATAGATACAAAGCCAAAGAAGTTTGCGGAATTAGTTAAAATATCTGGTCTATCTCATGGTACTAACGTTTGGTTAAATAATGCCAAGGACTTAGTTACTGGTAAGAAGACTGATTATGGTAAGATTGAATTTAGTAGTATCATTGGATGTCGTGATGATATTATGGTTGACTTAATGTATATGGGTCTAGAACCTTCTAGTGCCTTCAAAATAATGGAATTTGTTAGAAAAGGTAAACCTAAAAAAGATCCAGCAAGCTGGTCAGGTCATGTTGAATACATGAGAGCACAAGGAGTACCTGAATGGTACATTTGGTCTTGTGGACAAATTGAATATATGTTCCCTAAAGCCCATGCGACAGCTTATGTATTAATGGCTCTAAGAATTGCTTGGTTTAAGGTATATAAACCATTACTATTCTATTCAGGATTCTTCTCTAAGAGAGTAGATACATTTGATGTTGTTAGAATGTGTAGTAACGAAAAGACTATTAGAGAAAGAGTAATAAATCTAATGGAAAATAAGTTAGAAGAAGGAGAAGAATTATCAAGCGCTAAGATTGATGGATATCTTCAATCTCTAAGAGTAGCACTAGAAATGGTATGCAGAGGCATGCATTTTAAGATGGTAGATATTAATAATTCATTAGCTACTGAATTTAGAATCATAGAAGAAGAAAATGCCTTACTTTGCCCATTTATAGCAATTGATGGATTGGGCGCTGCGGTTGCTGAAGGAATTGTAGAAGAAAGAAATAAGAAACCATTTAGTTCTATTTCAGATGTTTTAAATAGAACAAAAATCAACAAAACAATTGCTGATGTAATGATTTCTTTAGGCTGCTTTGGCGATTTAGCTAGCGAGCATGAAGACGCTGAAGAAACTAACCTATTTAGTTTTAGTTAGAGTAGTGCATTTTATGCATTACTCTTTTTTTATTGAAAAAAAGATGTTATTATTGTATAATTCATTAGGAGAGGTGATTAAATTGGAATTAAGAAATCCACTATTCAAAAGCATGGATAGAGACACTTATGAAGGCACAGAAGCCGTATGTACTATACATGGAACTTTTGGAAAAACAATAATGTTATTATTAGTAACTATCGTTGCTGCAATAGGCTCAATTGCTTTATTAAATGGTGTATTTGGTGCTAGTGATTCAACTGAAGCTGAACAAAAACTTATGCCTTATATCGGCTTATTATTTGGTTCAATTATTGTTGCAGTCATTGCTGGTTTGATAGCTACATTCTCTGTTAGATTATGTCCAGTATTTTCAATAATCTATGCTGTTGCAGAAGGATTTATGTTAGGCTTTATTACAGGACTTGTTGATTTAGCTTATCCTGGTATTGCTTTAATCGCTGTTATTCTTACATTTGTTGTAACTTTTATAATGGGTATTTTATACTTCACAGGAATTATTAAAGTAGGACACAAATTTAGAGCATTTATCTTTACAGCATTATTATCAATTTTAATTGGATCAATTGTTATTGCAATTTTAGCAGCAGTAAATGTTCCTGGAATGAGAGATATTTTATATAATCCAAGCAACCCAATTGGTTGGCTTATTGATGTATTAGTTGCTATCATCGCAGCATTATCATTATGTGTAGACTTTGATTATGCAGCTCAATTAGCTGATAGAGAGGCTGATAAGAAATATGAATGGAAAGCAGCATTCTGTTTAACAACAAGTATTATTTATCTATACTTAAGAATTTTAAACTTATTGATTAGAATTGCCGCAGCATCTAAGAAATAAATAAACAAATACTCCGTTTTGGAGTATTTTTTTATTTAATATGTAATTATATAATAATTTATGCTATAATTAATATGCATTTTGTTTAAGGGAAAGGAGAGCAATTTTTATTGCTAGAGAGATATGTTTAAGTTAAGATTTCTTGGAAGTACTAAAAAAACATTTGAATACTTGGCAATATTGACTGCCCTACTTTTAGTCTTTTTCACTATCTTTATTGTCATATATTCTGATGCTTTCTATACTTGCTGCTCAGATGATTTATTACAATATTTTAAAATAGAAGAAGAATTTGCCTTAAAGCTTAAGACGGGACAACTCTCGTTCTATAATTTTAGTAACTATTTAGGAGCTTCCTTCTATTCGGATACTTATTATATCCAATTTGATTTATTTACGATTATATCTGTTTTATTATCATTCTTTATGCCATTTGAATTAGCCTTTGGTATTACAGAATTAATAAAACTGTTCTTGGGAACATTGATGTTTGGATATTTCCTATATTTAAGAAAATGTTCTAATAAAGCTATTTTAGTAGCTTCACTAATATATTTTATATGTGGGTATAACTCATGTATGATGGCCTTCTCTGGTTTCTTTTCTTTAGTATTTTACTACCCATTTGCGGCAGTATGCTTAGAAAAATATAAAAGTGGTAATAAATTCTTATTACCTTTATGTAGTGCCATCCTAGTATTCTATAATTTCTATTTAGGTGCTTGTACAATGTTATTTATGGGTATGTGGTTTATCCTAAGCTATTTCTTGGATAACAAATTACAAGAAATAAAAGATGTTATATTAAAGAATGATCCTAATGCTAAACATGTTACATCAAAAGCATTACTCATTTATTTAGGCAAAGGATTTAAGAGTGGCTTTATTTGTGCAGGATATATGATTATAGGTATAATGATAGCTACAATCATATTACTTCCAAGCTTAAGTTTCTTCTTAACTGATTCATTCCCAAGAAATGATCATTGGTATAAGTGGAGTTTTACATTTAAAGATCAGAATGGAAAAGTAGTATCAACTATGGCTAAGATGTATGCAAGAATATTAGGTAATTTATTCTCACCTACATATTCTACAGATTTCTATGGCTTTGTAGATGATTACATTACAGATCATAACTCACTATATATCACTATCACTGGTTTAATGATTTTATTATTTGTCTTTAAACTAAAAGATAGAGAATCTAAGATTTATAAGGTTGCATTAATAGTAGAAGTATTATTATTAATCTTCCCAATTACATACATGATATTTAGTTTAAACAATTGTCCATATACTAGATGGTTTGGAATGCTTAACTTCTTAAATCTTTTAGTAGTAGCTCATGTTATAACTAAAACAGATTTCAAATTTGATTTCTTAAGCGTTAAATCAATAGCAACTGATTTAGTTTTACTAGGAGTAATTATATTAGTCATAAACTTCTATTTAAAGAGTATTTATGGGGTAAACATCTTACAATTATTATCTGGTAAAAAGTTGACTGTTAAAAACGAACGATTAGTTGATATGAAATATGATGTCATATTGATGCTTGTTGGTGCAGGTATTGTAATATTAACTACAGCCATGTCAGGAAAGAAATTACAGTCTAAATTTAATATTATGCCGTATGTATTAGCATTTGAATTATGTTTAGGCTTTGGCTTTATGTTTGAACCAAAAGTATATAACTACAATACTTTATGGTTTGCAGAAAGAAAAGAAGAATTAAATAGTTATTTGAATAAGACTTTAGAAAGTCCTTATGATACTAATTCAAACTTCTCTAGAACACATGTTAAATCATTTATAACTGATGATTTTGTTAATGCGGATAATTATGGTAGAACAAATTTATATTTATCAGATTTAAGAATATTCCATTCATTCTATGATTGTAATACGAATGATTTAGTAAGAATGTTCTATGACCTACCTCATGATATAAATAATCCATATACTCCTGCAGGTAATGGAGAAGAAAGAAATTCAAAGATGTTATTAAATGAATATTCATTATTTGTACAAACTATTCTAGCTAATAGATATATTGTCACAGATTCAAATGAATATGAAGAATATTATTTTGATTTACCAAGTAAATATTTCAAATTCCTTGATGATGATGAAACATTTAGAGCTTATGAAAATATCAATTATACGCCATTTATGATTTATGATAAAAAGATATGCGAAAGTGATTATTATAATGGTGATACTCACTTAGCTAAGCAACAATATGCGCTTAACTATTTATCACTTTATAATGATGATATGGATAAGATATTATTAGATAAGGCTACACCAAGTGTAGAAACTACACATTATACTATTCCTCTTGTTGATAGTGAAGAATTAAGAAGAGATGATAGAAATATGGTTGGCTATGTAATAGCTAAAGATGGTTATACAATTCCAAATGAAGGAATAATGCATTTCTATTTTAATGGTGGCCAAGGTGCTAGAAGTGTTACATTTAGTAGTGTTGAATTAGAATTTGAAGATGGAAGTAGAGTTAATGGTTTATCTGGATATGCATATTATGAAGAAAAACCAAAAACAATATGGATAGAAAAGAATTCTAATTTTGATGAGTTAAATAATAAGACTTTATATGTAGAATTTAGTGATTATTCAGAATATGATAATTACATTGATAGAATGGCTAATGATTATAGTGATTTAAGTTTAAAGATTGATAGTAATAAATTGCATTTATCTTATCATAGAAATGATGATAAGAATAATGTTATTGTCTTACCTATTTCATATAACGATTGTTGGGAAAACGATGGTAATTATGAAATGATTAAGACATATGGAGGATTACTAGGAATAGTTGTTCCTCAAGGTGGTAATGACATAAATATTACATTAACATTTAAAGCTAGATATGTTAATGCGAGTGCCTTAATATCTGTTACTGGAACTATTCTTTATGCATTAGTTCTAGTAAATAATTACAGGAGGGTGAAGAAAAATGAAGAAGATTACAATTATTGTTCCGTGTTATAATGAGGAAGATGTATTAGATTCTTTCTATGAAGAAATTCAAAAATGGTTTAATCCTAATTATGATATGAATTTATTATTTGTTAATGATGGAAGTAAAGATAAGACATTAGAAATAATAAAAGGATATGCTAAAGAAAACGATAAAGTAAAATACATTTCTTTTTCAAGAAACTTTGGTAAAGAAGCTGCTATGCAAGCAGGCTTAGAGAAGTGTAAGGATAAAGATGCAGTTATCATAATGGATGCAGACTTACAACATCCACCTCATCTAATCCCTAAGATGATTGAAAACTGGGAGAATGGTTATAATATCGTTTATACAAAGTTTTCAACTAGAAAAGGTGAATCTTTATTAAAGAGATTATTTACTAGATGCTTCTATAGAATTTTTAATCACTATGGTGATGTAAAAATGGAACAAGGAGTTAAAGATTATCAATTGTTAGATAATAAAGTAATTAAAGCTTTCCTATCACTACCTGATAATAATAGATTTATGAAGGGTATATTCTCATGGGTAGGATTTAGTAAAATATGTATT